>Ga0182027_10006588_pt1 | contig 17335 bp, 5 predicted proteins | sample 712E1DmetaG_FD_121300 | JGI IMG/M metagenome (GOLD analysis project Ga0182027, IMG submission 121300) | Permafrost microbial communities from Stordalen Mire, Sweden - 712E1D metaG (Illumina Assembly) | ecosystem: Environmental > Terrestrial > Soil > Wetlands > Permafrost | place: Sweden... | reverse complement strand
CTGGGTGGCGGGCGAGATCCACAATGCCGACCGCACCTGGGCCTACACAGCCCGCTCGATGGAAACCCTCAACCGCGACAAGAACCGCGCCTGCGTGGTTGCCTGGAGTTGCGGCAACGAAAGCAGTTACGGCATCAATAACCAGGCTGAGTTCGATTACATGAAGGCCCACGACCCCACGCGCCTGGCATTGATCTCCCAAGTGAGCCTGGGCCAGAATCCCAAGCTCGACTTTGAGGATTACCATTATCCCTCCCTGCCAAATCTCAAGGCCATGGCCACCAGCCCCAACCGCTCCAGGGCTCCCGTCATCCTCACCGAGTATTCCGCGCGCGGCGCCTCGGGACTGTCCGACAACTGGGATATCATCTGGCCCGCCGACGGCTTGGTGGGCGGCTTCCTTTGGGAATGGCAGGCCCAGGGGATGTACGACAAGTTCCCCGAGCGCTGGGCAGTCCCCAGCCCCGGCGCCCGGAACGACGCCAAGACCGGCTACCGCTCCAGCGGGGCCAATGGTCCCGTCACCGCCGATCGTTACCTCACCCCCATGTTCGCAGCCCTCAAGGCGGCTTATAGCCCGGTCCATGCCGTTGCCACCGAGGTTGCCCCGGCGGACGGCAAGCTGGTTGTCCCGCTCCAGAACCGCTACTCGTTCACCGATCTTTCCGAGCTGACCTGCCGCTGGCAGGCGCTGGCCGGCGAGAAGGTGCTCGCCAGCGGCGAGAGCCATATTGCGGGCAAGCCGCGCTCGTCGGTGGACGCCTCGTTCCCCGCCACGGCGGGCATGGATAGCCTGCGCCTGGAATTCATCCACCCCGATGGCCGCAGCGTCTCCGTCGCCAGCCTGCGCATCAAGAGCTAACCAGCATATTTCATAGTCGGTAGGGCGAAGCTGCTGCTTCGCCCCAATTCAGGGCGGCGCGGCAGCGCCGCCCTACCGATCAGGGTGTGGCATGTTCCGCCAGCGATATGAAATATGCGGGCTAACCAGCAGAGTGGGGATGCGCAGAATTTGACTTGGGTTCCTGCTCGTGCCGGGCCTTCTCTGGCCCGGCCGGGCTGTCCTCGGACAGATAAAACATGTTTTGATTTTTTTCACTTTTTTTCGCGACAAGACGCAGACTTCATGGTAGCAGTCTGAAAGCTGATTTCGCCCGGCGACGTTGCCGGGCAAAATCAGGAGATGGTCCGGGTTCCTTTCCTCCACCCGCTCCATTTGCAGATGGGTCTGGCCTTTTCCTCCATCGCCTGGCCCCTGGCTGCGCGCCCCCTGTTGGCGGCGTGTAGTCAAAACTAAATTTTAAACCATGAGCGCCCTGTCTTCTTATGAAACATCCTTTTCCTGTGAAACGTCTTGTTGCCGCTGGCGCCGCCCTTTTTCTGGCGGGCTGCGGTCTCCATCCTAACCGGTTTGAACATGTCGAACTAATTCTCAATCCATCCCCGCCCGGACCCGCCACGACCTTTGAAGTGCGGTTCGACCAGCCGATGGTGGGGCCGGAGAAAATCGGCCGCCCGGCGGAACCCTCGCCACTGGTCATTGAGCCGGCCCTGGGCGGCGTCTTCACCTGGCTCAGCCCGCGCAGCGGCGCCTTTGTGCCGTCCGAACCGCTGCCGCTTGACCACCGCTACGAACTGACCTTGCGGTCCGGTTTGTTGGGCGCGGATGGACGCCCATCCCGGGCCGTTTTGCGCCAGCGCGTGGAAACGCCGCCGCTCTCGCTCGTCTATCCGCCTCCACAACCGGGGCAGACAAATGTGGATTCGGAACAAGTCGTGACGCTGGTTTTCAATGCGCCCGTTCGCGCCGCCGACTTGGCGCCTTATATCGAATTCCGGGACGCCGGGGGCGAGCGCCGCGCGGCGGAAATCTGGCAGGGCACCAACGAAGACATGCCGTGGAATTATCGGCGCTGGGATACCGCCTGCCTGGTCCTGGCTGCGCCGCAACCGCCTCTGCCCGTGGGAAAAGGCTGGCGGTTGGTCCTCCGGCCTGGTCTTCCGGCGGTCGAAAAGGATTTGCGCCTGCGCACTCGCGCTGAAATCCAACTGGGCGACGTGCAGCCGTTTGTTTTCGAGCAAGCCGTGGCCCATCACCTTCTGGAAGGCGGCGCTTCAATCGTTCTCCGCTTTTCAAAGCCGCCCGCCTCCTCGCTGACCAACGACTGGGGCCGTTGGATTGAACTGGAGCCGCCGGCCTCCAATATCACCGCCAGGACCGACGGGCGATGCTTGGATATGCGGGGCGATTTTCGCAGCGGGACCTGCTACCAGCTTGTCTTGCGCGCCGGGTTGCCCTCCGAGGAATCCTTCACCCTGGAGAAAGCGGGGCAGACCAACATCATCATGCCTGCGATTCCGCCGCGGCTCTATTTTCCGGCCTTTTCCGAGGACCAGCAGGCGGTGGGGCGGCGCCAGTTTCCCCTGCTGGCTGTCAACGTGCCGGCCATCCGGCTGCGCGCCAAATTGCTGGAGCCGGACGCGGCCATTTTCGCCTTGCGCGGCTACGACAGCTACTTCCGCGCCTGGCCGGACTTTGGCGGCGCCGGCGAACTTTACCGGCATATAGATTACAACGTCATCGCCGGTCGAACGGTCTTCGATCAAGAACTGGCCGGCGCGGCACAATCGGACACCGCCGCCAGCGTCGTGCTGGACTGGGATCAACTTTTAGGCGGACGCAAGACCGGGGTGGTATTTGTCGAGGCCGAGCGGCAGACAGAGAGAGATCAATCCAAACCGCGCCTGGGCGCGCAGGCCCTCATCCAGTTGACCGATCTGGGCCTGGCCTGGAAATCCGCCGCCGGGGACTTGGATGCCTTTGTCTTTTCGCAAAGCACCGGACAGCCCGCCGCGGGCGCGGCCGTGCGATTGTTCGACGACGAGAATCAAGTCCTGCAGGAAGCCGTGACCGACGCCGGCGGCCTGGCGCATCTTAATTTCCCGACCAACACGCAATGGCTGGCGGTCGCGCTCGGCCGGGACTTCCACGCGTTGAAGATCGGGGACCGCGAGATTCCTCTTTACAGCTTCGATCTGCCGCGCCGCTGGCCCGGCGAAGCCGCGCCCGGCCAGCCGGTGCTGGTTTTCAGCGACCGCGAGTTTTACCGCCCGAATGAAACCCTTCATCTCAAGGCGCTGGCGCGGGACTGGACGCGCGAGGGCCTGGCGGTTCCGTCCGAATTGGGCGGCACGCTGGAATGTGTGGACGCGCGGGGAAAATCGTTCTTCACGACCAACGTCCATTTCAGCGCGCGCGGGGCCTGCTCGGTGGATGTGCCCCTGCCAGCCGGGCCGGTCGGGGATTATGCCGCGCGCTTCCATCTCGGCGGATCGGATTACCAGCACGCCTTCCAGGTCCGCGAATTCCAGCCGAACCCGTTTGAGGTTGCCGTTCAAGCCAGGCCCGAATACGCGGCGGGGGAGACAGTGGAAATTCCCGTTTCCGCCCGCTATTACTTCGGCCAGCCGCTCTCCCGGGCGCGTGTCAAATGGACGATGGAGATGGATGAGGCCGGTTTCAACCCGCCGGGTTTCGATGCCTTCCGTTTTCTCGGCGTTTCGCGCGGCTCGCATCTGGCCTTCTCCGGCGAGGCCCGCCTGTCCAACTCCCCCGCCTGCGTCATCACTCCGGCCATGCCCTCGAATAGCGCAGCGACCGGGCCGCGCCTGGTGTCGCTTCTGGTCGAAACCACCGACCTGGACCAGCAAACCGTTTCCGCCAGCGCGCAGTTCACCTGCCACAGTTCGGATTTCTACCTCGGCTTGTGCCAGACGGACTCGGTTTGGACCGCCGGCCTGGAAGCCCCTCTGCAAATCGTGGCCGTCGGGGCCGACGGCAAACCCTGGCCGCAGCCGGTGGCCGCGCGCCTGCAACTTCAGCGCGTGGATTGGCAGCCGGTGCGCGTGCAAGGCGCCGGCAGGACCATCCGCTATCGCTCCCAGCAGGTCTTTTCCAACGTGCTCGAACGCGAAATTGAAATCCGCGGGCCGACGACCCAGCTCCTGGCCCCGCGCGAGGCGGGAGAATACGTGCTGGAAGTTTCCGCCGCCGACCCACATGGGCGCAAGGCGGCCAGTTCCCTGGAATTCTCCGTCTCCGCGCCCGCCACCATGGCCTGGAATTATCGCGACGAAGTCCGCATGGAACTTAAACCCGACCGTTCCGAGTACGCGCCCGGAGAGACGGCGCGGCTGCTGGTCAAGGCGCCTTTCAGCGGCTTGGCGTGGGTGACGGTCGAACGCGACAGCGTGCTCCGCTCCTTCTCCACGCGGCTGGAGGGCAACGCGCCCGTGATCGAGTTGCCCATCGAGCGCGGCGACTCGCCCAATGTCTTTGTCTCGGTCCTTCTGGCGCGCGGTTCCGACGACTGCCCGAGGGAAGTCAAGGAGCCGGAATACCGTCTTGGCTATTGCCTGTTGCCCGTGCGGGATCGGGCCAGCCGGCTCGCCGTGTCGGTCGTTGGCACAGCCACCAATTATCTCCCTGCCCAGCCGGTGGAGGTCACTGTCAATGTACACGATTTTTCAAACGCCCCCGTGGCCGGCGCGGAAGTGACGCTTTACGCGGTGGACGAGGGCATCCTCAGCCTGGGCGACACCGGGTTGCCCGATCCGGACGCCGTTTTCTATGCGCCGCGTCCGTTGGCGGTCAATTCCGCCATCTCCCTGAGGAACTTGCTGCCGGAGGACCCCGAACCGCGCCGTTATGCTAACAAGGGTTACGTGGGTGGAGGCGGCGGCCATGACCGTGTGCGCAAGAACTTCCTCGCCTGCGCGTTTTGGAGCGCGACTCTAGTCACCGGCCCGCAAGGCTCTGTCACCGCCAGGTTCCTTGCGCCCGACAGCATGACGCGCTACCGCATCATGGCGGTCGCGCACCTGGACGCCCGTTTTGGCGCCGGCCAGTCGGCCTTTGAAGTGAGCAAGCCGTTGCTGATCGAGCCGGCGCTGTCGCAGTTCGCCCATATCGGCGATCAACTGGTCGCGCGCGCCGTGATTCATAATCAGAGCCGGCACGCCGGCGAAGTCGTTGTGAGATTGGAGCTGGATGACAAGGCGCAGGCCAACAGCACAAACAAACAAATCCAAATCGCCGCCGGCGGGTCGGAGACAGCCGAATTTCCCGTCACTTTCGCCGCCGCCGGGACGGCGAAGTGGATTTGGCGGGCCTGGTTCGCCGATGCCCCGCAGGAATTCACCGACGCCACGGAATGCTCGCTTGAGGTCGGTTACCCTTCGCCGCTGCTGCATCAAACGCTTTCGGAAAACGTGGATGGCCTTTCGACAAACCTGTTTGCCAGTGCCAACCCGCAGTTTCTCGCCGGCACCGGCACCGTGGCCATCCGCATATCCAACACGCGCCTGAGCGAGTTGAGCGAGGCGGTTTCGCAATTGCTGCATTATCCCTACGGCTGCGCCGAACAAACCGGCTCCAGCATGCTCCCGTGGATTGTGTTGAGCGACGCCCCGGCGCTGCGTTCCGTCATGGGCGGCCGTTCCAACGAAGCCGCGCGCGCCATCAATACCGGCGTCGAGCGTCTCTTCACCATGCAAACGCCCGGCGGCGGCCTGGCCTACTGGCCGCACGGGCGCGAACCGATGCTCTGGGCCAGCGCCTACGGAGCCATGGTCTTGACCCTGGCACAACAGCGCGGCTGGACGCCGCCCGAACCGGAGTTCAGCCAACTGCTCTCGGGCCTGAGCGCCCAACTGCGCGGACCGGGCGGCGAAGAAGCTTCGCTTTCCGATTCCTGCCTGGCTCTTTACGCCCTGGCCCTGGCCGGGCGGGCCGAACCGGCTTACCACGAGAAACTTTTCTCCCGGCGCGGCCAGCTCGAAAACGAGGACAAGGCTCTGCTCGCGCTGGCCGTCCTGCAAGCCAACGGCCCGCAGGAAATGGCCAGGGAATTATTGACGACAAACCGGCCTCCCGGCCGCGTGGAGCCGGACGGCTTCCATTGCGCGCAGCGCGAACTGGCCATCCGCCTCCTGGCCTGGATCCGGCTTCAGCCCCAAAGCCGGGAGGTCGCGTCGCTCTTCGACGCGCTCATGCGGGAACAAAGCCAGGGGCATTGGGAGACAACCCAGGGCGACGCCTGGGCGCTGCTGGCGCTGACGGAATACGCGCGCCGCGTCGAAGGCCCGCTCCAGCCCGCCGCCGGAGAATTGCGCTGGCGCGGCCAGACCATTGCCTTCCAGTTGGACGCGGAGCAGCCTTTGTTTGACAAGACATTCGAGTTGACTGGAAAGGCGGAGCCGTTTCCCGCCATCCTGAATTCCTCCCCGCGCCGCCTCTACGCCTCCGCCGCCTTCGAAATCCGCCCGCCCGGCGTCGCGCAACCCCGGGAAGACAGCGGATTCGGATTGACGCGGCGCTATCAGCGTTTGGACGGGGAAAACCAGCCGTCCGGCGGCGATTTAACGGTTGGCGACCGCGTCCTGGTCACGCTGGAATTGTCGGCGCGGGAGCCGGCCCGCTACGTGGTGGTGGATGATCCGCTGCCGGCCATTCTGGAACCGGTGCCTGCGGGCTTTGGCCGCGGCGGGGAAACCGACTGGATGTGGGACTTTCACGAATTTCGCAAGGACCGCGCTCTGTTCTTCGCAGACGGGCTGCCCGCCGGAAACTACACGTTGCGTTATTACGCGCGCGTCCGCGCCTCCGGCAAGGTCAATGCGCCGTCAGGCACGATGGAGGAAATGTATCATCCGCGGCGTTTCGGGCTGACCGGGACGCAAACCATCGAGGCAAAATGAAGAATCGCGGCGCAAACCCCCGATGGAAGTTCATCAAGAGGCTTCTCCTCGCGGGGCTGGGCGCGACAATACTATTGACATTGATTGGGCCGGTCCTGGTTGCCTTCGTGCCCTTGCCGCCGGCCCTCTTCACGCCTCCGCCCCCGGCGGTCGAGTGGTTGGACCGGAACGGCGAGCCGCTGCGACTGACCCGCGACGGCGGCCAGCCGTTCCAGCAGCTCGCGTCCCTGTCGGAAATCCCCCAGGCGCTGGTCAGCGCCACGCTCGCGGCGGAGGACAGCCGCTTCTGGAGTCACCACGGCGTGGATTGGCGGGCGGATTTGCGCGCCGCCTGGCAGTTGCTTCGCAACCGGCGCGTCATCTCCGGCGCTTCCACCATCACGCAACAGACGATCAAGCTGAGCGCGCCCCGGACGCGGACGTTCAAGGCCAAAATCATCGAGTCGGCGCAGGCGCTGCGCTTGGAGCAAATCTGGGACAAACAGCGGATTCTGACCGAGTACCTGAACCGGGTGGATTACGGCAATTACAACCGCGGTTGCGTGGCGGCGGCTCAATTCTACTTCGCCAAGCCGCCGCGCGATCTGAGCACGGCCGAATGCGCGTTGCTGGCCGGGTTGCCGCAGTCCCCGTCGCGGTTGAATCCGCGCGCGCATTTCGCCGCCGCCCGCCGCCGCCAGGAATGGATTCTCACGCGCATGAGCGGGGCCGGCTGGCTGACCGGGGATGAATTCCAGCGCGCCTCGCGCGAGCCATTGCGCCTGGCTCAAGGCGGCCACGTTTTTGAAGCGCCGCATTTTGTGGACCTGCTGTTGGAGCAGGGAGGCATGGCGGCGGGAAATCCCGGCATCCGCACCACGCTGGACTTGCGCCTCAATCGTTTCGCCGGGCAAACCCTCCGCCGGCAGCTTGACGCGTTGCAGGCCGAGCACGCCAGCGACGGCGCGATTGTGGTCATCGAGAATCCAACCGGCAACGTGCTCGCCCTGGTGGGGTCGGGCGATTATTTTTCGGCGCGGTCCGGGCAGGTGGATGGCGCGTGGGCGCCGCGCTCGACCGGCTCGGCCCTGAAACCGTTCCTCTACTGGCTGGCCTTTGAAAAGGGCGCAACGCCCGCTTCCGTCGTGGCGGATGTTCCGACGGATTTTGCCGCCAGCACCGGCCTGTTCTCGCCTGTCAACTATGACCGCCATTGTTACGGCCCCGTGCGCTATCGCTTGGCGCTGGCCAATTCGCTCAATATCCCGGCGGTGAAGGTCCTCGATTCGATTGGTGGAGCGGGGCCGCTGCTCGATTTGCTGCGGCGCTGCCGGCTTTCCACGCTAACCCATCCGGACGACTTCTACGGACTCGGACTGGCGATCGGCAACGCCGAAGCGCGCCTGCTTGAGCTGGCCAACGCCTACGCCTGTTTGGCCCGCTTGGGCGTCTCTCAGCCTTACCGCCTCGTGCCGTCCGCCCCCGGCCACAACGCCGGCGAGCGTGTCGGCGACGCGGACGCGGCCTGGCTGATTGCCGACATCCTGAGCGACAATGACGCCCGCGCGGAGGCTTTCGGCCCGGAATCCTCGTTGCGTTTTGATTTTCCGGTGGCGTGCAAAACGGGGACCAGCTCGGATTTCCGGGACAACTGGGCTTTTGGCTACACGCCGGAATTCACCGTGGGCGTGTGGGTGGGAAATTTTGACGGCTCGCCCATGCGGCACATTTCCGGCGTCACAGGAGCGGCGCCCATTCTGCACGAGCTTTTCGATTATCTTCACGGCCATTACGGCACGAGCTGGTACGCCCGCCCCGCGGACATCGTGGAGCGCGGGGTTGATCCTCTGACCGGCAAGCTCTCGTCCGAACGAGATGCTGTCAACGAGAAGTTCATGGCGCGTCTCCCGCCGCCCGCCAGCGGGCCTGGCGACTACGACGGGGCCGGACGCGTCCGCCTGGGCCCGGAATACCGGGAATGGCTGGCCGGGGCGGATAACTGGCTGGCCGGCCGGGCCGTCTTGCGCGACACCGCGACAGGCCTGCGCGTCACGTTTCCGTTGCCCGGCACCGTTCTTTTTCTTGATCCCGACCTCCCCGACCACGGCCGCCGGCTCTATTTGAGCGCCGAGGGGGCGGACCGGGCCGAATGGTCCAGCGATTCCCTGGAGTGCCTCCGGCAAGGCGGACGGAGCCTGGCGCTGCTGGCGTTGGGCCGGCACGAATTGACCGTGCGCGATCCCGGCACCGGCGCAACGCGCCAAACGTGGATCGAAGTCAAGGAGCGTTGAGGACATCGTTAAGCGTTTTGGGAACTGGTTTTCAATTTCCAATGACCAATTCGCAATGACCAATTCTCAATCGGAATCGGCCTTGCTCCGACAGCAAACTCGGAAGTTATTTTTGCGCGCGTCCTTTGGGCCGGGGGCTTCAAACCCCGTATAGGCTCCTGGATTTGCCGGCGCACCATTGTTTCAGCAAGGACTGAGCGTGGCCAATTTGTTCCGAAGTGAAGTTGGAACTCATCTCCATGCTCCGAATGATCTTCATGGCCCCATGCGGGTTGTGGCAATAATTGGCATGCGCGTCCGCGAGCTTTATCCACAGTTCAAAACTTTTTGGCGCTTCTTTGATCCGTTGCTCCAGGAGTTCGACCGCAGTGCCGAGATTGCCGTTGCGGAGCAGGGCATCCACGTCGTCTTTTGGGACTGGCATCGGGCTGGCTTTGGCCGGACGCTGCGCGACCAGGCGCGATTCGATGGTTTCCTGTTCGCCCGCCGGTTGGCCGCCGACGCCCGGAGGGCCTGAGAGCATGATCCTGGCCGGAGCGGCGGCCGCCTTTGCGCCGCGCCCGAACCAGCGTTTCTTCCGGTCCAGCGCCGCCGGCGCCAGCAGATTCCATTCGGGAATCGAGCGCCTCGCATAATCCAGGAATCCTGCCGCGACATGAGGCTGGTTTTCGATTACGGCCAGCAGCTTCTCCGCCTTCTGGGGACACTTCATATCCTGGGCATGGATGCGCATGAGCAACAGCGCGGCCGCCAGATTCTCCGGGTCCCTGGCCAGCAGCGATTCGAGCAGCGACACCGCGTCCTTGAATCTGCCTTGCAGCCGCAAGCGCGCGGCTTTTGCCATTGGCCCGCTCTTTTCCACGGCGCCGTGATGGCTGTGAAACTGTTGCGGATCCAAATTCCTTCCAAGGATTGCCAGCCACGATTTGAGTTCTTGCACGGCGAATTGCTTTTGGTCCGGAGTAAAGGCCTTGGAACGGTCCAGGCGGCGGATGATCTGGATGGCCCGCCGCGGCCGGCCCAAATGCGCCGCGGCGGTTTCAGCGGCGAAAAGCCAGACTGCGTAGTTTGCCTCATCTTCCACCAGGTGGCGTTTTGCGGCGCGCCAGGCTTTGCGCTGAGAACCGTTCTCACGCCAGTGCCGAAGCAGCGCGACATTCGGAGGTTGTTCTTCTGTCCGGCTCTTGGCTTCCGCAAAATCACCCTCGTAGAACACCATGTCAAAGATCAGGCCGCCCAGCAGATCGTTGATGGCCCTGGCACCCATCCGGAATCCGACGAAGCAGGGAATGAGCGCAAGACCGATTCCGCACATCAACCCGATTGCTGGATGGCCGGTGCTCCGGCCCAGGAACCAGCCGGCAAGAAAGGCGATGAAACTACAGATCGAGATGAACCGCAACACGCCCCGGTGCTCGCCAAGATCGTCATTTCTTGCCAGCCAGCGGCCGAATCGCCACAGCAAAACCAAGCCCGCGACCGCCTGCCAGGGCCGCCCCGGCGAAAAAATGGCCGCAAAATCAACCTGGCCGTCTGCCAGCACAAAAAGCGCCGTCATGGCCGACAGCCAAATCGTCCGCCGATAGGCGCGCAGACGGTAGTTTCGACAGAGCAACCAGGCGATCACGGGAGGCGCGAGCAACCATCCGGCGGCCGGCCAGCGGAGCAAATTGTAAGTGAAGTGCCACTTGATGAAATAACCGCCCAGGAAAGTCGCGCATACCGCCAGCGTGGCGGCCAGGCATACAACCAAGGCGAAACGCTGAAGCGCCCAGGCGGCCGCCACCATCGTCAAAAGGACCGCTCCGCGCCATTGATTCAGCAGGTACACATAACTGTACAGCCCGATATGCATTCCCCATCCTTATCGGCGTAGTCACGGCGCGGGTTGAGCGGTTTGCCGGGCTGTCATTTCACATCCGGGCAGCCGCTGGGCTTGCCGAAAGGCGCGGCGGGGAGTTAAATGGCGGACATGGCGCACGCCGATTTTGTTCATCTGCATCTGCACACCGAGTACTCGCTGCTCGATGGGGCCTGCCGCCTGGACCGGCTCATGGACAGGGCGCACGAACTGAAATTCCACTCGCTGGCCATCACCGATCATGGCGTGCTCTACGGGGCGGTTGATTTTTACAAGGCGGCGCGGGAAAAAGGGATCAAACCGATTCTCGGCTGCGAGTTGTATGTCGCGCCGGGCAGCCGCCTGGAAAAAAAATCCGGCGGCGGCGGCCGGGATGCCTATCATCATTTGGGCGCGCTGGCCCAGGATGAAACGGGCTACCGCAATCTGGTCCGCCTGGTCACGGCCGCGCACTTGGAGGGGTATTATTACAAGCCGCGCGTGGACAAGGAGCTTCTGGCGGCGCACAAGGAGGGGCTGATTTTCCTGTCGGGCTGCCTGAAGAGCGAAATTCCCGAATTGATCGTCAAAGACCAACTGGCCAGGGCGCGCGACACGATTGATTGGTTCAAACAAACGGTGGGGGCGGAAAATTTTTATCTGGAGCTGCAAAATCATGGCCTGAGCGACCAGGCGAAGGTCAACCGCCATTTGATTGCCTGGGCCGGGGAATTCGGCCTGAAACTGGTGGCGACCAACGACGTGCATTACGTCGGCAAGGAGGATTCGCACGCGCACGATTGCCTGATCTGCATCGGCACGCAAGCGCTGTTGAGCGACACCAAGCGGATGCGCTATGAGCCGGAGCAGTTTTATTTGCGTTCCGCCGAGGAGATGAAGGCGCGGTTCGCCGAGATTCCGGAGGCCGTTCGCAACACCCTGGACGTGGCGGAGAAGTGCAACGTGGAGATTGAGTTCGGCAAGCTGCATTATCCGCTTTTTCATCCGCCGGCAAACGCCAGCCGCGAGTCTTTCCTGCGCCAATGGCTGGTGGAAGGGTTGCGCGCCCGCTACACCATCCACGCCCGCGCCGAGGGGGAACAATTTCTGGTGCATGGAATCGAAGACCCAACCAAGCTGCCCACTTACAAAGCCCCCGCCTTGTCCGCCGAGCCGTCCTCCGCGGCTTTGGCCGGGGCGGAAATCCCCCCGGACAACTCCACCGCAAAGAACGCGGAGAAAGAATACCCTCCCCCCTCGGCGATCTCCGCGCTCTCCGCGCTTGCATCCGCAATCCGCGAGCCGGCAGTGGCGGCGGCCGTGAAAACGGTCATGGACCGTCTGCAAACCGAACTCAAAGTAATCGAGAAAACGGAGTTCATCAGCTATTTCCTGATCGTGGGGGATTTTGTCCGTTATGGGCGGAGCAAAGGGGTGGCGTGCGTGGCGCGCGGCTCGGCGGCCGGCTCCATCGTGACTTATTTGCTGGAAATTTCCAACGTGGACCCCATTCGCTACGGTTTGCTCTTTGAACGGTTTCTCAATCCCGAACGGGTCAATCCGCCGGATATTGACATTGACTTTGCGGACGACCGGCGGGGGGATGTGATTGAATATGTGCGGCAAAAGTACGGGCGCGACTCGGTGGCGCAGATCATCACCTTTGGCACGATGGGGGCCAAGTCGGTCATCCGCGACGTGGGACGGGTGATGGGGTTGAGCTATGGCGAATGCGACCGGCTGGCGAAGATGGTTCCCAACGAGTTGAAAATGACGCTGAAAAAGGCGCTGGAAACCGCGCCCGATTTCAAGCTGGCCTACGAAAACGAAGCCCAGACGCGGCAATTGGTGGACACGGCTTTTGTGCTGGAGGACTTGACGCGCAACGCCTCGGTCCACGCCGCCGGGGTCGTCATTGGCGACCAGCCGCTGGCCAACCTCCTGCCTTTGAAGAAGGACGAGGACGGGGCCATCGTCACGCAATACGCCATGGGGCCGGTGGGCGACCTGGGCCTGCTCAAGATGGATTTCCTGGGATTGAAGACGCTGACCGTCATCCGCAAGACCTGCGACCTGGCGCGGCAGTTCCAGGGGGTGGAAATCCCCATTGACCATCTGCCGCTGGATGACGCCAAGACCTACGACCTGCTCAACAAGGCGAACACCATTGGCGTTTTCCAACTGGAATCCGGCGGGATGCGCGATTTGTGCCGGAGATTTCAGATCAGTTCGCTGGAGCACATCACGGCGCTGGTCGCGCTCTACCGGCCCGGGCCGATGGACCTGATTCCCGATTTCATCCGGCGGCGGCAAGGGGAAATCAAAATCGAATACGAGCATCCGCTCCTGGAGCCGATCTCCCGCGAGACCTATGGCGTGTTGATCTACCAGGAACAAGTCATGCAGGCCGCGCAGGCCCTGGCCGGCTTCTCCCTGGGTGGCGCGGACCTCCTGCGGCGGGCCATGGGGAAAAAGAAGCCGGAGGAAATGGCCCGCCAACGCGAGGCCTTCGTCAAAGGCTGCGCCAAGGTCAACAGTATTCCCGCCGCCAAGGCCAATCAAATTTTTGATTTGCTGGAAAAATTCGCCGGCTACGGCTTCAACAAGTCCCACGCCGCCGCCTATGCCATGGTCGCCTACCAGACAGCCTGGCTCAAGGCCAATTACCCGGTGGAATTCCTCAGCGCCATGATGACCAACGACATGGGCGACACGGCCAAACTGGGCATCCTCATCGCCGAAGCGCGCCATTTCCACATCGAAGTGCTGCAGCCGGACATCAACGAGAGCGGCGTCTATTTCACGCCCAGTGCGGCCGGGGCGGCGGGGGGCGGGGCGACCGCGATTCGCTTCGGCCTGGCGGCGGTCAAGGGCATCGGCGAAATCGCGGTGGAAAGCATCCTGGAGGCGCGCGCCAGGGCCGGCAAATTCAATTCCCTCGCCGATCTTTGCGAGCGGGTGGACGGGCGGACGGTCAACAAGAAATGTCTCGAGGCGCTCATCAAGTCCGGAGCCTGCGACGCTTTCGGCGAAACCCGCGCCACGCTCTTTTCCAGGATGGACCGGGCGCTGACGCGCGCGGCCGGCATCCTCCAGGACCGCAACCGCGGGCAGGACACCCTTTTCGGGATGCTGCGCGAGGACGCGGCGGGGAAGCCCGAGGCGGAAAAGCAATTGCCCGAATGGCCGCAGCATGAACTGCTGGCGCACGAAAAGGAGCTGCTCGGTTTTTACGTGACAGGCCATCCGCTCACGCCGTTTGAGGGGATTTTGAAACAATACGCGCTGCATCAGTCCAGCCAGTTGGCGGAATTGAAGAACCGGGAGATGACGCGCATCGGCGGCCTGGTCGGCGCGGTGCAGAAGGGCATTTCCAAAAAGAGCAACAAGCCTTACGCGCTGGCGACGCTGGAGGACTTGTCCGGCTCGGTGCAGGTGCTGTGCCTGAACGAGAACTACGAGAAGTTCAAGGACTTGCTCACGCCCAACAAACCGCTGCTCGTCACCGGCGAGGTCAATCTCTCCGAGGACAAGCCGAAGATTTTCCCGCAGGAAATCATCCCGCTGGAGGACGCGCCGCGCGCCTACACCAAACAGGTCCACCTTCGATTGCACAGCGCGAACGTCAAGCCGGGCGATTTGGAGGCGGCGCGCGATTTGATCGCCGCCCATCCCGGCAAGTGTCCGGTGTTCTTGTGCCTGATGCGGACGGGGGGCGAGGCGGTCTTCATCGAGACGCACAGCCGGTATGCCGTCAGCCCGTCGCCGGGTTTTCAAAAGGCGGTGGATGAGAAGTTTGGCGAAGAGACCTATTACGCCAAGGTGGACGCCGCGCTGCCCGAACGCGCGGGCCGGCGCTGGGAGAGGCGGGGCGAGCCGAACGGCGGACCGGAGTAGGGGCGGGGGTTCCCTATTGGTTTCTTGATCTTAATCTTAATCCTAATCTTAATCTCAATTTTCGTCCAACTGGTTGGAGATTAAGATTAAGATTAGGATTAAGAGAGGAACCCGAAGAAACGGCGTCTTTGGAAGTATCCTGATGGACTTCCGGCTCAGCAACAAACTGGGAAAATCGGGGGAAGACTGGATGGGTGAATCCGTCGCAGCCCGGAATGAGCTTCCGCCCGACAAGCCCGTTGCCTCATGACGCCCTGAGATTAACTTTTCACCAATGGCGAAGTCCGGCGGGCAGTGTCTTAATTGGGGGGAGCGCACGCGCCCTCGCGTGCAAGGTTCAGCGCCCTCGCTGAACCCACTTGCCGATGTCAGCGACGAGGGGGTCGCCGACTGCGCGCGAGGGCGCGTGCGCTCCCCAAAAATGCTTTCCAACTCGTCCCTATTTTTCAAACTGGAACAGTGCCGCACTTGCGAATTCATTTGATTGCGCTATCTTGAAGTGTCGTCGGGGCGGATGTGGTTTTTGTTTTCAGTTGTGTCGCGGAACAAGCAATGTCACAAACTTTATGAGAAAATATCTGACCGAGTTTATTGGCACGTTTTTTCTGGTTTTCACGGTGGGCATGTGCGTGATCAAACCGGACATCGGGAATTTTGCGCCGCTGGCCATCGGCTCCGCGCTGATGGTGATGGTGTACGCGGGCGGTCATCTGTCGGGCGCGCATTACAATCCGGCGGTGACGCTGGCGGTTTGGCTTCGCGGACGGTGCGCGATGGCGGACGTGCCGGGCTACTGGCTGGCGCAATTGGCCGGCGCCTTTGCGGCGGCTTCCGCCGCGCTTTACTTGAAAGGCAACCCGGCGGCATCGCCCGGGGAGATGAATGTCCTGCCCTCGTTGCTGGCGGAATTTGTGGGGACGTTCGCGCTGGCTTACGTGGTGCTGAACGTGGCCACGGCCAAGAGCACGGCGGGCAACTCGAATTATGGGCTGGCCATCGGCTTCACGGTCACGGCGATGGCGTATGCGGTGGGCGGGATTTCCGGCGGGGCGTTTAATCCGGCGGTGGCGGCGGGCGTCACGGTGATGGGTTTGGCGAACAGGGCGAACCTCTGGATTTTCCTGGCGGCCGAATTGGCCGCTGGCGCGGCGGCGGCGGGGGTGTTCCGGCTGGCGAATCCGGAGGACAAGTAATCAGAACAGCTTGATTTGGTTCTGTTCCTTGTCCACGCCCGGCACCAGGCCCTCGATGCGCTGGCGGCGGCGCTCCATGATGTTTTTGTCCACCTGCGGATCGTAGGGCACCGGATAGCGGCCGTCGTAACAGGCCATGCAAAAGGATTCACCGGGCAACCCGGTGGCGCGCACCATGCCTTCCTGGGACAAATAACCGAGCGAGTCGGCGTTGATATAACGGCGGATGTTGTCCAGCGAATAGTTGGCCGCCATCAATTTGCTCCGGTCCGGAAAATCAATGCCATAGACGCACGGGTTCATGTGGGGCGGACAGCTCACCAGGACGTGGACTTCGCTGGCGCCGGCCTCTTTTAGATTATTGACACGGGCTTTGCAGGTGGTGCCGCGCACAATCGAGTCGTCCACCACGATGACGCGCTTGCCGCGCACCAGTTCGGTGATCAAATTGAGCTTCACCCGCACGTCGAAGTCGCGGATCAGTTGGGAGGGCTGGAGGAAACTGCGTCCGACGTAATGGTTGCGCACGAAGGCCATCTCGTAGGGGATGCCCGAAGCCAGCGAGTAACCCAGCGCCGCGCAGTTGCCGCTGTCGGGCACGGGCACCACGACGTCGGCGGCGATGGGGTGTTCGCGGGCCAGTTCGCGCCCCAGGTCCACCCGCACCTTGTACACGTTGCGGCCGGCGATGTTGCTGTCGGGGCGCGCGAAATAGACATATTCGAACATGCAAAAGGCGCGGGCGGTTTGTTCGGGCTTGGCCTGGATGGAGCGCGGGCCGCTTTTGTCAATAATCACGATTTCCCCCGGCTCGACGTCCCGCTCGTGTTTGGCGGAGATCAAGTCCAGGGCGCAGGTTTCGCTGGCGAGCACCCAGGCGTCGCCCGCCCGGCCCAGGCAGAGGGGGCGGAAGCCGAAGGGGTCGCGCACGCCGATCAATTCCGATTCGGTCATGATGACCAGGGAGTAAGCGCCTTCCAGGCGGCGGACGGTCTGGACCAGATTGTTCTCGTTGCCGCCGATGGTGGGCTGGGCGAGAAGGTGGAGGATGATTTCGCTGTCCACGCTGGTGGTGAAAACGGCGCCGTGGTTTTCCTCCAATTCCTCGCGCAGTTGGGCGGCGTTGGTCAGGTTGCCGTTGTGGGCGATGGCGATCTGGCCGCGTTTGCTGTCGCCGGTGAGCGGCTGGGCGTTGCGCAGGTGGGAGGAGCCGGTGGTGGAATAGCGGGTGTGGCCGATGGCCATGGAGCCGGTCAGGCCGGACAGGACATCGGCGGTGAAAATCTGGGAGACCAGCCCCATGCGTTTGTGTTCGTGGAAGCGGCCGCCGTCACAGGAGACGATGCCGGCGCTTTCCTGGCCGCGGTGCTGGAGGG
>Ga0182027_10006587_pt1 | contig 17336 bp, 15 predicted proteins | sample 712E1DmetaG_FD_121300 | JGI IMG/M metagenome (GOLD analysis project Ga0182027, IMG submission 121300) | Permafrost microbial communities from Stordalen Mire, Sweden - 712E1D metaG (Illumina Assembly) | ecosystem: Environmental > Terrestrial > Soil > Wetlands > Permafrost | place: Sweden... | reverse complement strand
CCGGGCCGGAACTCCCCGCACGTCCTTGATGGCAAGGAGACTGAAAGCCCGGCGAGGTTTTCTTTCGATGCGCAGAAGCCCGGCCAGCAACACATCACAACTGGCAGCCCCGGGGAAGTTGTACCGGAACATCGAACCGTAACCTCGAAACACCTTGGCGCCGAGCACGCCATGCATTGCGTAGCCCAAACCTTCAAAATCGTGGGTGAACCAGCCCGAAAGATGCCGCTGGAACTCATTCCCGTACTCCGGCCCCTGTTCCACAAAGCCGTTCGGAGTAACAACCAGGATGTACTTGGAAGTGAGGCGCTCACATCGCTCGAGCAATTCAAACCCCTGGCGTTTGGGAAAATGCTCAATCACGTCGAACAACGTGACCAGATCGAAAGGCCGGCCGCCGGCGCGCTCAAGGATGGTCTCGGGACTGGTGTTGAGAATGTCCGCCAGCACATAGTCATCGTGTTGCGCCCGCTTGCGAGCTTCAGCAATCGCCCCTTCGAATGCGTCCAAGCCAACCGTGCGAAGCCCCGGGCGAAACGGAGTCAGGACCGACGAGGGGCCGCAACCGATGTCCAGTGCCGAATGACAGTCACCCCGCCGAACTATCTGTCCAACGTGATCTCCAATGCTGTGCGGGGCAATGAGACGACAAAGGATGTTGTGTGCCCAGCCGATCATACGCTTGACGGACGTGCCAAAGCGGCCGCCTCGGCGTTCGCCTGGTAGGATGACTCCGCTGGCTTGCTTGACTCATACCAAGCCCGCAGCTTGGACAATTGGCACTCCAACTCTGGTCGTTTCAGGGTCGGGAGCAAGGTTCGGTCAACCGCATCTTTGGCCTCTGCCGGCCGGACTTTCACTGCGAGGCCCCAAACTTTGCCGATGAGCCGGAGCACCTCGCACTTGGACATTGCTGGCCAGGTGCCCGCTTGAATCAGCGGCCCTTTGGTGGCGAGTTGGCCGTTCATCAGTTCCCAAGCGATCCCGGCCCATTCCAACGTCGTGATGCCGTTCCAAAGATGGTTGGTGTAACCATTGACCTCACCCGATTGACGAAGAAACCAGCCCATCAAGCCCCAGCCCTTGCCCAGTTCTGGACCAATGATGGACGTGCGGATGACCCAGCATCGGCAGGATTGGGCCGCCGTTTCGCCCAGGGCCTTGGAAAGGCCGTAAATATCCTCAGCATCGCGCTCGTCACCGATGGCGTACCGGCCCCGCCGTCCCGAGAAAACGCAATCGCTGCTGGCATGAATCAGGCGTTGCTCAGGCCGCATCCGGGTGCTGAGGTGGATGGGGAATAGGGAGTTGGCCAGGTAGAGTTCGCTGGAATCCTCCGTCTTTTGCTTGATTCGGCCCAAGGCGTTGACAACCCAACTGCATCCAGAGTCCCGGACCGCCTCCACCAACGGGTCTCGTGCGGCACCCCCGTAGCGCGCCGGCGAAGTGACCACCTCATAACCCTGCTGCTCCAGGAATCGGGCCACGACGTGCCCCAGCATTCCCCGGTGGCCCAGCACAAAAACTCTCATATATAGGTTTCGACTTCACCCATCGCATCCAGGAGCGCATGAATGTCCTCGAAACGCTCCAGCCTTCGCGTGTTGGCGGAAGTGTACTCCCCGCCCAGCGGTTTGGGCGTCAGCCGTTTCGGCACACGATACTCGGGATGGATCGCATAATAGGCCGGCTGTTCAGTAATCCGCTGCATCTCATACTCGTTGACGAGAACTTCGTGCAGCTTTTCGCCGGGACGGATGCCAACCACCTTTATCGGATGGCGCGCGCCACGCGGGCTGAATTTCAATCGCATTGCCTCTGCGAGCGCTTGGACGGTGCAAGCCGGTGCTTTGCGGACAAAAATCTCACCTCCGCGCGCCTGGGTCATGGCATGGAGGACCAGATCCACCGATTGGTCGAGCGTCATCAGAAACCGCGTCATTTCAGGAACCGTCAGGGTCAACGGAGTGTCTTTGCGAATCTGGTCGCGAAATAAAGGAATGACCGAGCCCCGGCTGCCCATGACATTGCCATAACGAACACAGCAGAAGGTGGTTTGGCCGCCAAATTGGTTCTGGCTGCAGACGATTTTTTCCAGCATCGCCTTGCTGATGCCCATGGCGTTGACGGGCTTGACGGCTTTGTCGGTGCTCAGGGCAACCAGGCATTTCACGCGGTTGTATTTGGCTGCGTCACAGACGTTCTTGGAACCGATGACATTGGTCTTGACGGCCTCGAACGGATAATTCTCACAGGCGGGAACCTGCTTGAGCGCGGCCGCATGGAACACATAATCAACCCCTTGTAAGGCTTCCGCCAGCCGGTCGGGATCCCGGACATCCCCGATGATGTAACGAAACTGGGGAAAAACCCGTTGCATTTCCCACTGCTTCTTTTCGTCGCGGCTGTAGATTCTAATTTGGGCCGGTTTTTGTTTCAACAGGTGACGGGCCACCCGGTTGCCAAAGGAACCGGTGCCGCCGGTGATCAGGATTACTGTGCCAGAAAGATTCTTCATTGCGATTCAGTGTGCCGTGCCACGATAGGGTTTGGGTTTTGCTGGCAACATCCTAGCAGAAGAGTGCCGCCCGGCAATCCCTTTTGCACCCGGAACCCGGGCGCTTTTGTGCGGCCCATGGCCCTCGTCTGCGCCCTTCGCAAGTCCCCTCCGCGCACTGCCCCGTAGCGCAGGCGTCTCCGCCTGCGGGTTTTGGCTGCGTCCCGCAGCCAGGCCCCAGTCCACAGGGCGCGGACGCCCCAGGAACTCGCAGCCGAGGACGGCTGCGCTACGCTTGGGGGCGGTGTGCGGATGCACCTCCACCACTCCTCGCGTGCTCTCTTGGGCTTGACCCTGGGGAGACTCTTCCGCCAATCTGCCATGCTTTAAATGATTAACCGCCGGCCACTTCCATTCCACCTTGGCCAACCAGCCGCGCTCCTCAACCGGTTGCGCCGCTCGACAGTGGTCTGGTCATGGGTTTTCAACGGTTTTCGCCTGGCCACGGGACTTCTCCTGCTGCCGCTGGTGCTGCGCAAACTGTCCACGGAAGAGCTGGGGATGTACTACGTATTCTTGAGCCAGGTGGCCCTGGCCCCGGTCATTGATTTCGGCTTCAGCCCCACAATACTGCGGTTCGTTAGTTACGCCATGGGCGGCGCGGAAACGATCCAAGCCCATGGGGTGAACAAGAGCACCGGCACCAGCCCCAACTTGGGATTGCTCTGGCAGTTGTTCTTTACCACGCGCGCGCTTTACCGGGTCATGGCTCTGGTCGTCCTTGTGATCCTGGGCGTCTGGGGCACCTATATTGTAGAATTGCGCATCCACGAGACGCCCTCGCCCAGCGTGACCCGGGTGGCCTGGCTCATCACCCTCATCGCCACCGTGCTCAACGTTTATTCTTCCTGGGCGCCGGTTTTTCTGCGCGGCATGGATGAGGTCCTCATTTCGGTCCGCATTACGGTGCTGGCCTCCGTGGTGAGGTTCGTGCTCGCGGCCGGATTGCTGCTGGCCGGCGCGGGTTTGATGAGCCTGCCCTTGGGTGACCTCACCGGCAGTTTAATCCAGCAAGTCATCGCACGGCGCACCTGTCTTCGGCGACTGCGGCGCCAGCCTCCGCCAGCGAAGGCGGATACCTGGCAAAACCTGCGGATCATGTGGCCCAACAGTTGGCGGCTGGGCCTGTTGTCCTTGGGCGGTTACTTGACGGTCAATGCCAACACGACCATCTGCCTGAGCGTCCTGGGCCTGGCCGCGAACGCGCGCTATGGGCTATCGGTCCAACTCCTGGGGGTCATCAGCGGCATGGCCGCCGTCTGGACCCAGGTCAAATGGCAGGTGATCGGCCAGCAGCGCGCCCGGCATGATTACGCGGCCATCCAACGAACCCTTTGGCCGCGCATGTGGCTCCAATACCTGACCTTTCTGGCCATGGCCGGCGGACTCCTGCTCTGCGGCCAGCCGCTGCTGCAATTGCTCGGCAGCGGCAAACAAATGCTCCCCTTGCCCTGGCTTGCTTTGCTGGCCCTTAACTCATTTCTGGAGACACAAATCAGTATCTGGGGCACGCTGATTTCCACCGAAAACCGCATCCCGTTTTTGTGGCCGTCGGTGGCGGGCAGCCTCCTTTCTCTCGCGCTCTCGCTAACACTCATTCACACCACGTCGTTGGGGTTGGGAGCCTTCGTCCTGGCGCCGCTGCTGGCCCATTCCCTTTTTAACTATTGGTATTGGCCGCGTTACGCCGCCCATGGCATCCAGACGTCCTGGACGCGCTTTATGTTATTCCGGCCGAAGGGCAATCCCAGCGCGTTGTAGAGCCGCGCCGCGGCCCTCGTCTTTGAAAGATCAACCCAACTGAAATGAGCCGGTTTTTGCTAGTTGTCTTCCCCGGTAAGTTTTAATAGCGTCCCCACAATTTTCATGTTTGAAATTGCCACACTGGGACAGTTGAGCGAAGGGAAAAGCCGGCTTTTGCCCTGCCGCTCAGGGTTGGATAACCGGCAGGTGCAAGGGCATGAATTGGCGGAGTGGAAATTATTCTGGATGCGGCTGGAACCAACGGAACTGGCGGCCGCCCGGTTGCCCGGCAGGCTGGGTAAAATCAATCTCGAAGTCATGTCCGGGAAACTCCAGCAGCGTTTTGGGCGGGGGAGAAAATTGCCGGGGCATTCATTCAACGTTTGTTAATGATCACTCGCAATCAATATTCGTATACGCATACGCTGGCGGAAAAGATTTTTTCATGTTGGCACTGTTTGCGGCAGAAATTGCACCGCAAACGGCACCTGTTCGCCGGCCCCTTTGCCGGGGAATTCGGCGTTGAATTGATGCAGTGGCAGGGATTTGTCCGCGCGCGGAAACCTCTCTACGAGAGCGTCCATGTTCTCACCTATCCGGGGCGGGATTATTTGTATGAGGGTTGTCACGTTCATTATCATGACATTGACCTCAAAAAAGCCGGTTATTGGTATGGACTGCTCAGCCCGGAGCAGGCGCGCCGGATGGCGGAGGCCAAGGCGGTGGAAATCGGGCTGGAGGATTATGACATTTTCAACACGTCCCTGCTCTGCACCCGCTATCACAAAATCCTTTTCTGGCGGCAGGAATTCCGCCTGCTGGAAGAACCGCCCCTGGCGCCGAAGCCTTTTGACATCGCCTTTCATTTTCGCGCGGTGCAAAAGGAGGGGCCGGACGTTTCCAAAAACTATTCCCCGGCCTTGGCGGACGAACTGGCGGCCCGGTGCCGGGAACAGGGACTGTCCGTGATCTGCGTCGGGCACCCGGATTATGCGTATTGCGCGCGGGGTTGTGCCGACCACCGGAGCGTGGATTTGCGGGAAAGCGTGGCCGCCATTTGTTCGGCCCGGGCCCTGGCCGGGGAGAACAGCGGCGCCAGCCATCTCGCCAACTTGTGCGGCCGGCCGACGATCCTCTGGGCCAACGACCAGTGGCGGATTGACTTCAGCCTGCGATGGAACCCCTTCCGCGTGCCGATTTACATTGCCGCCAACGACACGTCCCAGCCCGCGCCGGCGCGGGTTCTTGCGGCGATAACCGACGCGCTGCGCGATTTGCGCGAGCGCACGAACAATTACACACAGCCGGCCCGCACATTTCCCGCGCAACGGATTGCCGACTGTTGAATGTGCCGAATCCAGGATTCCATGCCCACGCTGCGTTTAAATCTTTTTGAAAGACATGAAAAGGCAACGCTGGCCGCAATCCTGTTTGTTTTTGTGCTCATCAGCCTGGGGACGGTCACCAGCATGCCCACCGTTTTTGCGGATGAGCCCCCCTACACGGATCCCGCGGCCAGTTTGTATTTCGGTGACGGTTTCACCTCCACCATGTGGGCGCAGGCGCCGCATGCGTTCTGGTGCGGCAATGTGCCGCTGTACCAGTTTTTGCTTTACCTGTCCTTCAAATGTTTCGGCTTTGGTTTTTTTCAGGCACGGCTGGTAAATGTCCTCCTGACCGCCGGCGGTGCTTTTCTAATTTGGTCGGCGGTGCGACGGGCAGGCATCTTGCGCGCCCCGCTCTGGCGCTTGGGGTGTGTGATTCTGATATTGTCCGGTTCGGTCAGCACGCAGACTTTTCGAACCATCCGGCCGGACACCACCATGTTTTTTGTCTGCACCGCCGTCTTTTTTTTCAGTTCCCTGCCCGCCGGCTCCCGCGCCCGATACTGGCTGGCGGGGTTGTCGAGCGCGCTGTTGCCCGTGGCGGGCGTGCCCATGCTGCCTTATGCGGGAATGGTGATTTTGATTCACATTCTCTGTTTTGGTCTGGCCGATCTTGAGCTGCTGTTTTCCATCGGCCTGGGCCTGGCCGGTGGCATCGGAATTCTGGCCGCTTTTTACAACCATTTTTCCTCCATCAAAACTTTTGCGGAAATTGTCCTTCCGTTCACCGGGCTGGGCGGCGCCCAAAATGGTTCGTATTTCGCGTCAAAGATTTTTGGAAACTATCCGGATGGGTCCCATGCCGATTCAATATTCACCTGTTTTTTTGGCCGGCCGTTCGAATTCATCGAACCCAAGACCATGTTTGATTGCAGCGCGGCGCTGCTGTTCCTCGTTTTTCTGGTGGCCGGCTTTTCTTCCTGGCGGGCGGCCGACCGGACGGTTCGGCGGCGGATTTGGTTCGTGATTTTGTTCACCCTCCTCGTGCCGCCGGTCATGCATTTTGCCGGTCATTACCGCTGCATGTATCGGTGGATGACGTATATTCCGCTGACCATTGCGACGCCCTGGCTTCTGGGATTGGATCTGGCAATCAAGAAGTCCGTCTCTTTTCAGTGGTTGGCCGCGATAGCCATTGGGGTGGCTGTTGCCCTGGGCGTTCCCGCGCGAACCCTGCACGCCATTTCAAACCGGGCGGAACGTTCCGCGGGTCCCATCGAACGCGCCGCGACGGCCCGGGTCCGTCCGGATGATGTTGTGGTTTGCAGTTTGAAAGCCTGGTTTGCCGTCCGTCCTCACGCCCGGCTGGTTTATTGTTGTGACCTGCCCTCCCGGGGCGCGCTCGAAAAGACGGTTGATTTGCCCGCCAATAGGGTCAGCCTGCTTTGCCTGTTTCCCAAAGATTGCGACCGGGTGATCCGTGCCGTCGGCGGGAATTGGGAAAAAGTTCCGGCGGGAAATTCCCTGGAAATCGCGGCGCTCGGCAAAACCCGCTACGCGGCGGACTTCTACCGGCGGAAGCCGGATTAAACCTTCACACCCCGGCTTCACGGCGAACCAGCGCGGCAATTTTTTCGCCCTCGCGCACGGCAAAATTTGTGCCGCGGTCCTCGGGGAAAATCTGCGAGAAGTTCGAGAGAAAAACTCCCGGCAACGGGGTTTTGTAATCGGGAATTTTTTCCTCGTAACCCGTATCCACGATGTGCTGCGCCGCGCGGAAACGAAAAATATGACGCTCGCTGGTCCGCGCCGCATCAAACGCCGGATACATTTTTTTCAAGTAGCCGAACCAGAGTTTCGCCAGTTCCTCATCGGGCAGCGAAAAAACTTTCCCATCCGGCGGAAGATACGCGCCGATGTAATAAACATTTTTCCCGCCGTAATTTTCCTTCTCCACCAGCCGCGTGTGCTGGATGAAAACCAGGAACGGCGCGTCGGGTTCGTTGACGTTGACCCAGTAAAAGTCGCCGAGGCTCTGGTCACTGCCGAACACCAGGCAGATGGCGCCGAGATACCCGATGCTGCGGAGTTTTGCCGTGTAATCATTGAGCGAATCCTGTGCCGGCAGCAATTTTGCGAATGCGATTGACGAGCCGGTGAAGATGCAAAAATCAAACGGCACGGTCTCGCCATTGACGGCGGCGGTGTGGTCGCCGGAAATCTTTTCAACGCTGGCTCCGGTCTGGATTTTCACGCCGCGCCGGCGGATTTCATTTTCCAGCGCGTTGATGACGACGTTGAAGCCGCCGCGAAAGTAACCGAGCCTTTCGCCGCCGGAGCGCGAGTTGGCTCGGGTGTGGATGCGGGTCCATAACCAGGCCATGGAGACGGAATTGCAGTGCGGGCCGAACTTGCCTTTCAACAGCGGGGTCCAGATCGCCGCCATCGCGCTGCGACCGCAGGCGCGCGTCATCCAATCCTGTGCGGTCTGGCGGATGAGGCCGCGCCAGTTTTTCCGGTGCTTGAGATGCAGCGCGGTGAAACCCGTGCGCAGCCGGCCAGGAAGGCTGCACGGAACGAACCGCAGCAAATCCATTGGCGTCTTGAAGGAATGGATTTTCCCGTCGCGAAAAATGGCCACGGAACTCTCGCACCAGATCAATTTTTCCTGAAGGCCGAGTTCCTTGACCAAATCGAGGATGCTGGTATCGGTGAGAAAAAGGTGGTGATACGTTTTTTCCAGTGACGTGCCGCCGAGCGGGAAGCCGGCCGCGAGCCCGCCGAGTTGGGGGGAGTTTTCAACCAGGGTGACGGAACAGGCTTTGTCCGCCGACAAGCGCAGCGCGGCCGTGAGGCCGGTGAAACCGCCGCCGACAATCAGGATTTTCTTTGGCATGGCATCAATTGTTTTTTGCGGAAGGAAAGCAGGCGGTTGAGGTTGTATTGCAGCAGCACGACGACGACCAGCGTGGCGAATTTGGAAACATATTTGTCGAAGCCATATCGGCCAATCAGCAGGTGCAACAGTCCGGCGGACGCGAGCCAGCCGAGAAAGGCAACGCCAAAAAAACCAATGAGCCGCAGGGCGATTTTATCCGTGACGCGAAAGTTGAATTTTGCATTGAGGATGAAGGACAGCAGCGTGCCGCCGGCATAACCGGCGGCATTGGCGGCCTGATAATCAAGCAGCTTGGTTTTCACCAGCAGTGAATAAATTCCAAAATCCAGGGCGGCGCCGCTGGCGCCGATGACGCAGTAAAGCAGGAATTGTTTTTTCTGGAGCAGAAAATTTTTCACGCGGCTCAACCGTTTTTTTCCGATGGCGTGATGCCCGCGCTGTCGCGAAGAATCCAGAGCGGGCGGCCTTTCACTTCCTCGTAGATGCGGCCGATGTACTCGCCGAGGATGCCGAGGCAGATGAGTTGCACGCCGCCCAGGAACAGGATGGAGATCACGATGGTCGGAAAGCCGGGTTGGGGCGCGAGGCCGATGCGGGCGAATTGCTCCGCGAAAATTTTCTGGACGAACGTGAACACGACGCCAAAAAATGCAAATGCGGAAACCCACAGGCCAATGTGGGTGGCCAACCGCAATGGCAGCGCGGAAAAGGAAAACAATCCGTCGGTGGCGAGCTGGAGAAGTTTTCGCAGGTTGTATTTGGGGTCACCCGCTGCGCGCGCCGCCCGCTCATACGTCATGCCCGTCTGTCGGAAACCAGACCATGCGCGCAGGCCGCGCACAAACCGGTTGCGCTCAGGCATGGCATTGATTGCTTCCACCACCCGGCGGCTCATCAGGCAAAAATCCCCGGAATCCAGGGGAATTTCAAAGGGCACCAGCCGCGCCATCAACCGGTAAAACAACCAGTAACAAAAGCATTTAAGCCAGCCTTCCTTGCGTTTTTGGCGGACCGCATAAACGACCTCAAAACCTTCGCGCCATTTGGCGAGCAGCCGGGAAATTTCCTCGGGCGGGTCTTGCAGGTCGGCATCAATGATCACCACCGCGTCGCCGGTCGCAAAATGCAATCCGGCGCTGACCGCGATCTGATGGCCGAAATTGCGCGCGAAACAGAGGCCGCGCCAGCGCGAATCTTTGGCGTTTTGCCCCTTGAGAATTTCCCAGGTGCGGTCGTGGGAGCCGTCGTCCACGCAAATAATTTCGTAATCGGAATTCCACGTCGGGGCGACCGCGCCAAGCCGCTCAAAGAGTTTGGGCAGCACGGCCTCCTCGTTAAAGCAGGGCACGATTATGGAGACTTTTCTCATGGTTTTCCTTCCATGGATTAAACATCAAAAAAGCGGCAAAACCCAATTCTTTTTTAAAACCGGCTTGAACCCCCACCCTTCCCACCCGGTCGCCATTTGGACCAGGGACACGGCCGGCGGGTTTTTGCCCTGGCTTGGAATGCGGAACGCCGCCTCATTCGCATGTATGAATTTATGTTGCCGGGCCGGGTGCGAAATCAAATCGCCCACCGTCATCGTGGATGACGGCACAAAATCAGGACACGGCCGCCCTTCGGGCGCAAACCGGCTGCGATAATGCAGTTGCCGATGATTTATGATTGGAATAAACTGTCACATGGTTACGCAGCGTAAACGCCGCGTAACATGATCAATGAACAACGCTCCGGCCATTTTCCGGTCGCTTATCGTCTATGCGCTATGCGTGCCGCTGGCGATTACGGTGGGCTATTTGCTCACGAACCCGCTGGATTATTCAACGGCCGCCATTTACGGCGTGCTGGGGTTGCTGCTAATCCTGCCGATTCTGCTGCGCTGGCATTATCCGCTGATGTTGCTGTGTTTTAACATGAGCATCGTCGTCTTTTTTCTGAAAGGGAGGCCCAATTTTGGGATGGTGGTAATGGCATTGAGCCTGGTCATATCCATTTTGGAACGCATTTTGTCCAGCGAGAGAAGCTTTATCCGGGTACCCCGGGTGACATGGCCGCTGATTTGCCTGACCATTGTGGTGGTATTTACCGCCAAATTAACGGGGGGCTTTGGCTTCCGGGCGCTCGGATCAGAAGTTTACGGTGGAAAAAAATACCTTTATGTGCTGATGGGCATTTTGACTTATTTCGCATTCACCGCGCAGCGCATTTCGCCCCAAAATGCCAGGCTTTATGCCTCGCTTTACCTGCTGGGCGGGGTCACGAACCTGGTTGGCGATCTGGCTCCCATAATACCTTCGGGGTTTAAGTTTATTTTTTTGATTTTTCCGCCCAGCATCTACCGGGGTGATACTTTTGAGATGGGCGTGACACGGTTGGGGGGTGTCAGCGCGGCGGCGAGTGCCATCTATTGTTGGCTGCTGGCCATGTACGGGCTTCGTGGCGTTCTGTTTGGCGGCAAATCCTGGCGGTTGGTCTTGTTCGCCCTGGCTTTTGTGCTGTCTTTTTTAGGCGGGTTCCGCGTGGTGCTTTTTGGAAACATTTTTACCTTCGGAATGCTTTTTCTCCTGGAGAAATTATACCGGACAAGGTTGCTGATGGTTTTCGTGCTGGCGGGAACGCTCGGAGCGGTCGCTGTCGTTCCGCTGGCCCGCCATTTGCCTTTCACTTTCCAACGGGCACTGACGTTTTTGCCTTTGCCTTTGGATTTGGATTCGGATGCCAGGCTGTCGGCCGATGCCAGCGCCAATTGGCGGTTTGAAATGTGGAAAGCCCTCCTGCCACAAATCCCGCCCCATCTGCTCCTGGGCAAAGGTTACGCCATTTCCATGGAGGATTTCCAGATGATGGGCGGTGCAGTGGCCTTCCACTCGGTGGATATCACCCAGGAAGGGCTGGCGCTGTCCGGCGATTATCACAGCGGCCCGCTTTCCGTGATCATCCCGTTTGGCATTTGGGGGGTCGTGGCGTTTCTCTGGCTTTTGACTGGCAGTACGTGGGTGATGTATTGCAACTATCGGTATGGGGATGAATCGTTGCGGACCATCAACACCTTTTTGTGGGTCAGTTGCCTGCTTTTCATCATCCGGTTCCTCTTTATATTTGGAGGGTTGAATGGCGACCTAATGGCCCTCGCCGGCATGGTTGGATTCAGCATTGCGCTGAACGGGGGGGTGCGCCAGCCTGCGCCGCAGCCGGTTCAAGCACAACCGACGATGGTTTATCCGGCAAAAACCCTGCCGCATCCCCGCCCCGTTTTTCACCATTGAACCCGGAGCCGGCTGGCCGTTCTCAACCCCGCTTTGAAACCAAAACTGCTCATCGTGGAATTGTGGGGGCTGGGCGATTTGGTGCTGGCCACGCCATTTTTGCGCGAAGCGGCGAAAGACTTTGACATCACGCTGCTGGCCAAACCTTTCGCGCTCGATTTGCAGCCCCGGCTTTGGTCCGGGGTGAAAGTGGTGCCGTTTACCGCGCCGTGGACCGCCTTCAAACACAAGTATCATCTTTGGCGCTGGCCCTGGCTGGAGATGATCCGTTTGTTCCAGCGGCTGTCGGCGGAACGTTTCGACTTCGGCCTTTCCGCGCGCTGGGACCCGCGTGATCATTTGCTCCTGAAATTCGTCGGCGTTAAAAACCGAATCGGCTTTCCGCGCATGTGGAGCCAGGTGTTTTTGACCCGGCCGATTGCGCGGCCCGGACCGGAATTGCACCGATACGAATCCTGGCGCGCCGTTGCCGGGGCATTGAATCTTCCGCTTCCGCCCGGCGGCAAAATCACCCAACCCGCCGTGCGCGGCCGTGATGCCATCCTGATTCACAGCGGCGCCGGACAAGCTGTCCGCGTTTGGCCGCTGGAACATTGTCGCCGGCTCGCCGGCCATTTGCGCCGGAACAGTTTCCGGGTGCAAATCGCGTGCGACCCGGACCAGCGCGATTGGTGGCTGCGCGTCGGCGAAACCAACGTGGCGACGCCCGCCACGGTAACGGAATTGATCGTGCTGATTGACCGCGCGGGCGTGTTCGCCGGCAACGATTCCGGGCCGGGCCACCTCGCGGCGTTTTGCGGCTTGCCGACGTTCACGATTTTCGGGCCGCAACTGCCGGAGTGGTTTGCGCCATTGCATCCGGCGGCGGAATGGATCGAAGGCCGGGCGTGCCCCTACAAGCCGTGCTCGGATTATTGCCGGTTTCCGGCGCCACACTGCCTTTGGAACATTGGCCCGGAAGAGGTTTGCGCGCGCGTCGAAAAATTTGCCACCCGGCATCTGCCCGGTCGGGTGTGACAAGCCGGACCACCCTCCGTTCACAGTGAGACTTGACACTGGGGCCGGGGTTGTTTTTAGTGGTTATCGGAACCCGGCGGCAACCAGACACGAATTAATATCACTTGAAATTTCTGAACCAGTTGTCCCGGATCACAACTTCCGGGAAAGTCTTCATTCCTCAAATTGACGGGCTCAGGTTTGTTGCCATCATTGCGGTGGTCGCGTTCCACGTGCGCGCAATCTGCTCATCCCATTTTCGCGCAAGTCCCGCGGGTCATACGATTGACGGGGACCTGGTAAACAATGTTTTTGGAGCCGGCTGTTTTGGGGTCCAATTTCTTTTTGTGATAAGCGGATTCATCCTGTCACTCCCCTTTGCGAGGCAATACCTGTGCCAGGGAAGGCGGATCAGTCTGCGGGGATTTTATGTCCGGCGGGTCACCCGCATGCAACCGCCTTATGCGATTCATCTGGCGTTTCTGCTGGCGCTTTGCTGGCTGGTCTTGCGCTGGCAGCCATCCCATCCGCATTTGTACCACAACCCGGCTTGGGCGGATTATGCGTTGAAACACATTCTTTCCAGTTTTTTTTACTTAAACGGATTAATTTTTGGAACGCATCCCTATCCCAACATCGCTCTTTGGGCGCTGGAAATTGAAGTCCAATTTTATCTTTTGGCCCCCTTTTTGGTGGGGATATTCAGGATTGCCGACACGTGGAAACGGAGGACGTTCATCGTGATTTCGATTCTAACGGGATGTTTGATGGTGTTTCTCGTGAATGCCCTGGCGGGACTCAGTAACGCAAACTCATACCGAATATGTTACTCGTTGATCGGAAATTACCAATACTTCTTGATGGGGTTTTTATTGGCTGATCTTTATCTGCTGAACAGGCTTGAATCCTCCGTCCGGAATTACCAGTGGGATCTTGTTTTTCCGCTGGCCATGACGGCCGTCGTTCTGCTTCGCCATTCTTCCCTGCTGGGCATCATGCTGCCCTGGATGGTTTTAGTCAGTTGCCTGGCCGCGTTCCGGGGAACGCTCACCGCCAGATTCCTGAGTCATCCGTGGATTACAACCATGGGTGGCATGTGCTACACGATTTACCTGTACCACAGGCTGATGATTTCCATGCTGGTCAGAGTCACCGGCAGGCTGCGAACACACATTTTGTGGCTCGATTTGTTGATACAATTCATACTGATGTCGGTGATTATTATCGCGGCTTGCGCCGTTCTTTTTACGCTCTTTGAACGGCCGTTTATGCAGTCAGACTGGCCGGCCAGGGTCTGGAAAAAAATCCGGCCGGCGGGGAAGGCCGATGCCTCATAGGGCGTGTGCCCATCCGCCAAACAGGGAGGGTAAATCCAATCGCCGGCGTGCGGGAATCTTTTCCCCCGTCAGCGCCAAACCTTCCGCCCGGAGCGGGAACCCGCCGGAAAACTCATCGTTTTTTGTAATCTCCGCGGCTGAAGTATTTCTCCAGCCAGAGGTAGAGGCAGATGAAAAAGTAGCGGCTGCCCATTTCCTTGATTTTCAATTTCGGCGTGCCAAAGCGCCGGTTGCGCCACGTGATGGGAACCACCGTCCAGGAATATCCACGCACAATGGCCTTGAGCGGTATTTCCACCGTCAGGTTGAAATGCGGCGCGATGAGCGGCTCGCAGCCCTGAATCACCGTCCGGCGATACGCCTTGAACGCGTTCGTCGTGTCATTGAGCGGAATGCGAAACAACAGGCGGATGAACAGGTTGGCCAGCCGGTTTATGAAAAGCTTCACCCGGGGATAATCAATCACCCCGCCGCCCTTGACGAACCGGCTGCCGAACACGCAATCCCAGCCCTCATTCAGCAATTGCCAGTAGCGCACCGCGTCGCGCGCGTCGTCGGATTCGTCGGCCATCATGATCACCACGGCATCTCCCTGGATGTGGCGCAGGCCGAACACGACCGCGCGGCCAAAGCCATGCTCGCCGGGGTTCTGGATGGGGCGCAGCCCGGGAACTTTTGCCTGCAACTGCTGCAACACTTCCCAGGTGCGGTCCTGGCTGCCGTCGTCCACCACCACAATTTCGTGCGGCACCTGATTCAAGGCGAGCTCCAGATGCAGATGTTCAATGGTGGCCGGCAAAGATTCCGCCTCATCCCGCGCGGGGATTACCACACTGAACAGTTTTAATGGCTCAGCGTTTGCCGGCGGCATGATTTCCAATTTCATGGGCAAAACGCTGCGGTTTTGAAATGCGCATTTTGATGGTTTTGCAGGAAGATCATTTCGCGCTTGGGATGAAAACTTACATGCGGGAATTTACTTGGCCATGCGCCGGTGCCAGGCATCGGCGATTTCCGCAAATATCTGCGGCAGATCGCGGGTCAGTTTCCACTTGGGATAGTGCGCCTGCATTTTGGAAAGGTCGCTGTAGTAGCAAATGTGGTCGCCGCTCCGGGCCTGGTCCACATAGGTGTAAATTTGCTTTTTGCCGGTGCAGGCCCCGGCCATTTCAAACGCCTCGAAAATGGAGCAGGAATTGCCCTTCCCGCCGCCGAGATTATAGACTTCGCCGCAGTGCGGAGCCCGGTAAAACTCGAACATGAAACTCGCCACGTCCGTAGAATGGATGTTGTCGCGGACCTGCTTGCCCTGGTAGCCGAAAATTTTGTATTCGCGGCCTTCAAGATTGCATTTCACCAGATAGCTGAGGAAACCGTGCAACTCCACGCCCGAATGGTTGGGCCCGGTCAGGCAGCCGCCACGCAGGCAGCAGGTCGGCAGGTTGAAATACCGGCCGTATTCCTGGACCATGATGTCGCCCGCCACCTTCGAGGCGCCGAACAGCGAGTGCTTGGATTGGTCAATCGAGAATGTTTCCGGGATGCCCCGCACGAATTGCGCGTCGTCGTAATCCCAGCGTTTGTCCAGTTCTTTCAGTTTGATGGTGTTGGGCCGGTCGCCATAAACCTTGTTGGTGGACATGTGGATGAACGGCGACTCGGGACAATAACGCCGTGCGGCTTCGAGCAGGTTGAGCGTGCCGACGGCGTTCACGTCGAAATCATCGAAGGGAATTTTTGCGGCCAAATCATGGGACGGCTGCGCGGCGGCATGGATGATGACGGAGGGTTTGAGGGTTTCCACGAGCTGGAGCACTCCGGTGCGGTCGCGGATGTCCAATTCGTGGTGGGTGAAGCGGGGGAGCGTCTTTTGGAGCCGCCGCTCGTTCCAGCGGGTGTTGCCCTGCGGGCCGAAAAAGATTTCGCGCTGGTTGTTGTCCACGCCATGCACAACGAAATCGCGCTCATGGAAATAAGCGCTGACTTCCGAGCCAATGAGTCCCGACGATCCGGTTACCAGACAGGTTTGCATAAGTTTTCAGCGATGTATGACCACCCGGGTTGCCGGTGGGTTGTTGCCGGGGTGGATACTGGTTTGCCGGGTTTTTGCCAAGTGTTTACTCGCTGGTTTCAAGGGAAAAATCTGATTGAAATTCCCGGAAAATCAAGATTTACAGACGGTTCCACCAGACGGCCGTGGGCTTGGGCACGTCGAAGCGCACGCGCTGCTCCGGGCTGGGCAGCGTATAAATGGAATAACTCGTCGGCTTCAGAAAAAAATGGCCGGCGGCCAGACGGCGCAGGCGGTGGTGCGCGATCCAAACCGGCTTGAACAGTCGCACCCAGCCCGGCCTCATGGCCGCAGTTTCCTTTTTTTCCCGAATCGCGTTCGGTTTCAAATTCATGTTCTCTCCGGTGTCAGTGAAAACGGAAGTGAAGTGATCATAGACGGCCATCGGCACCTGGTTTTTCATCAGTGCCAGAATCCAGTGGAAATCTCCAAGGTCGCGCCAGCGCGTGTCGAAGAATATGCCGCGTTCGTGAATGACGCGCCGCCGGATGAAAATCGAACTGGTGAGAACCGGTAATCGGAACCAAATGTCCTGTGGATGCGGCACCAGCGAGTGCCGGTGGCAGAGGTATTTCCCTTCGCCGTCGGTGACGATGCTTCCCGCCAGCGCGACTTCAATGTGCGGATGCGCCTCAAAAAAATCGTGGACGGCCTTGAGCGCGCCGGGCAGGTATTGTTCGTCGCAGTTGAGATACGCGAGGATGTCGCCCTGAGCGCGGCGATAACCGCGGTTCACCGCGTCATACATCCCCTGATCTTTTTCGATGAACGCCTTCACACGCGGGTCGCGCGGCAGCCAGTCCTGCGTGCCGTCGTCCGAACAGGAATCCTGCACAATGTGCTCCAGTTCGACCCCCTGCTGGTCGGCAACGGAGGCGATACAGAGCCTGAGCCAGTTGGAATTGCGGAAGCTCGGCGTGACGATGGAAAATTTCACTGCGGCCATTTTTAGCAAATGCGGGCGGCGCTGGCAATCCCAGTCGCGCAATGGGCCGGTTCCCCCATGCGAGGACAATCCGTGTCGCGGGGCGAGCAAAACAGGACAAGTTTTGTAGTTAGCAAAACAGGAATCTCCTTGTCCGCATCCCGTCTTGAAGGAGGGCGAGCGGAGCGATGCCCGACGAAAAGACGGGATGCGG
>Ga0182027_10006585_pt1 | contig 17340 bp, 14 predicted proteins | sample 712E1DmetaG_FD_121300 | JGI IMG/M metagenome (GOLD analysis project Ga0182027, IMG submission 121300) | Permafrost microbial communities from Stordalen Mire, Sweden - 712E1D metaG (Illumina Assembly) | ecosystem: Environmental > Terrestrial > Soil > Wetlands > Permafrost | place: Sweden... | reverse complement strand
TTTTTATCTTAATTACAGGAATAATCTCTATTATTATTCCATCTTTAATGATTTGATAGTAATCTCTTGAACCATGTATTTTTTTTGCTTCTTTTCCAAGATTTTTTCCAAGAATATCAGATATTTTATCTTCATATTTTTTGTCAAACCTGACAAATAAATCAATATCATATTTATCTTTTTTCACAAGTGTGTTTTTTGCAATGCTTCCGCCAATGAAAATATCAGCAGTTATTTTTTTGCTCTTCAATTTTGTACCAAGTTCAACAATAAATTCTTTAGAAATCAGATTTATCTTATCAATAATATCTTTTGATGGCTTTATCAAATCAATCTGCTTATTTAGTACCTCTTTTATTTCCAAATCCTTGTATAATGCATTATTACTTGCTATTATGGATTTGGAAAGACTAAAATTACTTTTAGGTAATTTTTTTATATTATCCATATATTAATAAAAAAATAGGAATATTTAAATTATACTAAATTGTATTGGGGCTCATGATTATCTTTTAACTTTTCTAACCATTATTTCCCCTCTTTAATTTCCTTATAAGCACCATACGCAGCAACAGCACCTTCTGCAGCAGCAGTTACAATCTGCTTGAGCTTATTATTTGTGATGTCTCCTGCAGCAAATAATCCGGCTATATTTGTTTTTTGTTCTTTATCAACAATAATATATCCTTTATTATCAGTTTCAATATCCAATTCTTTTAGTAAACCTGTTTCAGGAACACCCCCAATCTCAATAAAAACTCCATCTAATTTCAATTCTTTTCCTGATTTTAATTTGATCTTTTCTACAGATTTATCTCCGATAATCTCTGCAATTTCTTCTTTAAACATCTTTGTTATTTTCTTATCCTTATTAACAGCATCAACCCATGTAGGATCCCCTCTTACAAATGCTTCACCCCTATAAATCATATAAATTTTAGTTGCATATTCAGATAAAAGAAGAGCAGAAGTAAGTGCAGCGTCACTCCCTCCAACAACACATACGGTTTTATTTTTAAAAAATGCAGCATCACAGGTTGTGCAATACGATACTCCTTTTCCTAAAAACTTTCCTTCCCCAGGAACATTGAGTCTTGTCCTTATTGTCCCTCCTGCAAAGATTATTTTTTTGCACTTGAATTTTTCTTTTTCAGTATGAACAATGAAACTGCTGTCTTTTTTTTCAATTTTTGTTACTTCATCATAGTTTACTGGTGCTCCAAGTTCTTCAGCATGCTTTGTGAATCTTTCCATTAATTCAAATCCTTTTATTTCATCATAAGAAGGAAAATTGCAAATTTTATGTGCAGTAGCAGCAAGACCTCCCATATTTTTTGAGAAAACCAGGAGCTTAAGTTTGTATCTTGCTGCATAAATAGCAGCAGACAAGCCTGCTGGCCCTCCTCCAATGATGATCACGTCATAATTTTTTTCTGTCATGTTATTATATATTAAAAATTATAGTATTTAATTCTTACTAAAATTATTAAAACTTACTCTTTCCACTTTTTAGATATAACATTAATAAAAGTTAAAGGAGTTGAGTTAGCCTTGGCTTCTCAACTTAAATAACTCTGGAAAATTAGGAGTTTTTAACAACCTAATTTTTTAATATTTAGTAGTCTATATAAAATAAAGATAGGGAGTTTATTTACTCAGTATTTATATTCTCTTCTCATACTTACCCTTACTTGTAGATTTAAAACATTACTGATAAAAAAGGAATTGGTTGGATTTATCCACCAATTTAAAAATAATTAAATTAACATTCATTTCAACATAGAATCTATTTTTTGTTTTAGCATTGATTCATTGGAAAAACCTACAATTCTTCCAATTTCTTCCCCACCCTTTACAACAACCAGGCACGGAATACCCTGTATCCCATATTTCTCTGCTATTTCAGGTGAAACTTCAGTGTTTACTTTTGCAAAATTAAGTTTGCCTTTATAGCTCCCAGAGAGTTTTTCGAATACAGGCTTCATCATCTGGCAAGGCCCACACCAGTCTGCAAAAAAATCAATTATGACTGGGATATTTGATTTTTCGATTTCTTTTTCAAAATTATCAGAGTTAATTTCTATTACCATTTTTAAATTTTTTTAGTATTGTGAAAAATTAAGCAGACTATATAAATCTTTTTGATGAATAATAATTATTTGTAATAATTAGGAAATAATTTTTTCTTACTTTTTGTCTATTGGTGTTTCTTCTTCCTTGTCTTCTGTTTCTTCTTTTTTATCTTCATCAGTGTCTTGATTTTTCTCTACTATTTTCTCTTCTTTAGTTTCTATAATCACTTTTTCTTTTTTCTTCTCTTTGACACGTTCACCCATCATGACTTCAGGATTTCTTATTTTTTTATTTATTTCATCGCTATTTACCTTATAGGTAGAAGTCAAGTCAATGATATATTTTCCTTCTTCAAGTTTATAAATTACAGGTCTTTTTTTAGAAAAAAGATTTACAATATCGATTTCAAATTTACCAGGCGAAAGAACTCTAACTGATTCAAGGTCAAGCACAACAGGTTTGTCAGGCTCGTCTTCGAGTCCAGTTATTTCTCTTATATCTTTTTCAATCTGTGTTTTATCAGCTCTGTCAAGTTCAGCAATTGTGTCTTGTATTTCTTCACTATTTATTCTATTAAGTTCATCAAGCTTATCCTGTCTTATATAATAGAAAAATTTAGCGCCGCATTTGCATCCAGCCAAGAGTTCTGGAGCTGCATCAGGATAAATTTCTCCACAGTGAGTGCATTGATGTGGCATTATAGATTGATATCACTATTTTTTATATAATCTTAATGAAAATCATATATTTATAAGTATTGTTGGGATGAACTGTTGAATTAGAAAGTCTTTTATATTCTTTTAATATTTATTATTTATGAAAAAGATGGAAACTTGGTTAATTTTCTCAATTTTAGCGCTCATTACCTGGGGTTTTTGGGGTTTTTTTCCAAAACTTGCAACAATGCATTTGAATGCACAGAGCGCATCTTTTTATGAAGTTATAGGAGCAATTATTTTTGGGATAATAATTTTATTTATAATGGGTTTTAAACTGCAGACAAATGCTTCAGGAATAACTTTTGGAATTTTAGCAGGATTTTCAGCATTATTAGGAGGATTATTTTTATTATATGCTTTTTCATCAGGCTCAAAAGTGGGAACAGCAATAGTAATTACAGCATTATATCCTATTATAACAATACTTCTCTCCTTTTTTATACTTCACGAAACAATAAACTTAAAACAAGGCATAGCAATGATTCTTGCATTAATTGCAATTATTTTATTTTCATTGTAAAAGAATTAAGAAATCTGCAATCTATAACTCCAAGCTATTTTGTTATCTCATCATAACTTCAAGTTTCTTTGGATCTTTCTTCACCTTCAAAAACTTTTATGGTTTTTGAATGGTACTAAAAAGATCCAAATATTAACGCATCATAACTTCTAATTTCTTTGGATCTTTTTTCATTTCCTTAACTATTGATGCAGGCCCAATTATTGTGAGAGCATCCTGCTGCCCAATCAGAGCTTTTGCAATTCCAAACTTCATCTTATCAAAAACACTTTTATCTTCAGAATCTTGAGAAATAACAGCAAGTTCAACACCCTTAAATCCTTTAATGCTACCAATCATTATCATGGTGTCCTCAATTAATCTTCCTTCTTCATCAGGCCTTAGTCGGCCCTGCAAAATAACAACCTTGTTATCAAGTATTATTTTTAAAAGTCTTTTAATTCTTTCAACAGTATCAAGATTGGCAATTTCGCTGAAAGGCATGAAATGAAGTGTTATGCCCTTCATTTTACTCCCTAGTTTAATCGTTTTCTTTCCCATAGTTATCTCTTCCTCCTAATCTTCCTCTTTTTTTGAAGGGGATTTTTTCTCTTTCTTTTTATTACAACTCCGACAATAAGACCAATTACAGATCCTATAATAAAGAAAATAATCAAATCTATCACTAATCCAAAAAACCAGATTCCAAAATCATTAGTATTAACTAAAAATAATATTGCTAAATCATATATTATTACTATGGCAAGTCCAATCAAGCCACCTTTTAACCAATATTGCATTTTTTTCCAACACATTTTATCACCTCTTCTTATATATTATTATTTATATATATTTAAATGTTAAGTTTTATATATTATTTATTTTAATCTATTATTTAGCTTTTCCAGAAAGCTTGAACAGATTCTCATAAAATTCTTCCATATTAGTTCCCTGCTTTGCTGAGATTCCGATTACATCATATTCTGGAAAAGCAGATTCTATTTTTTTAATGTCTGATTTTCTTAAGTCAATTTTATTTGCAGCAATAAGTACTGGAATTTTTCTTGAAATGAGGTTACCAATAATTGTTATATTGACTTGTGAATAAGGGTTTTCAGTAGAGTCTATTACTACTATAACTGCATCAACATCATCAAGCCATTTTATTGATTCAATAACACCCTGGGTTGCTTCTTTTGCTCTTTTTTGAGCATCCTTTTTTTTCATCCTCATTTTCATAAAATCTTCATAATCAATTTTAGTGGCAATTCCAGGAGTATCTACTAATTTGAATTTCAGGGTTTTTTCTTTATATTTTATTTCAACTTCTTCCTTGAATTGGACATGTCTTGTCTCATGCGGAATACTGCTTACTTTTCCTATTTCTTCTCCAGTCCAATCTTTGCAAATCCTGTTTGCAAGGCTGGTTTTTCCTGCATTCGGTGGTCCATAAAAACCCAGGGATATCTGCCCTCTTTTTCTAAAAAAAAGATCAAACAGCCTCTTTGTAAAATTTTTAAGGATTTTAATTTCCATCATTCTCCTGTCTTTTGGAAATTAAAAGACTAAAAATACCAAATATTTTTTTTATTTTAATTTCCATCATAGTTCCTTCACATTGGAAATAAAAAGACTAAAAATACCAAATATTTTTTTTATTTTAATTTCCATATTTAGTTCCCTTTTTTGCTCCCCTTACTTCATTTGGGGATTTTTGATTTATTAATGTTTCTATGTTTTATCACTATATCAAATGACTGTTATATTCCCAAATTTTTGTCTTTGATATTCAGTGAAAAACATAATAAATTAAAATGAATGTTTTTCACTTTACCTTTTTGCAGGTCCCTTATTTTGACCCTGTCTTGTTGGTTCTTTAATATTGCTTCTTTGTAAATCTTTTGGTTGCGGTCTTAACTGTAACCTTGGTTGAGCTCTAATCTGAGTTACAGGCCTATTCATCACAACTGTTCTTGGATTTGGTTTCTCTCCAGTCATCTGTCTTTTTCTAAGTTCATCTTTGACTTTATTGTGCTCATATTTCTTAAATATTGGTATCTCCCACATTCCAGTCCTTAGTCCATGAAGCTTGTTCCATGCATAATCGATATTCTCATCTTTCCATTGCATCCCTCTTAATTGCTTGTAAACCTCGCCTTTCAGAACACCATGTAATTCACAATTATTAATGTAATTTATCAAGTTAAATAATTGGTTTTTATCTTTAAAAAGGCTTGATTCATAATGTCTCTTATACCATTCTTGGAGTATTATATAAAATACAAAAGCAATAAAGAGCAGTATAATCATCCAAAAAAATGCAATCCAAAACCAGGTTTTTTTACAATCAGAGCAATTTTGAGTATTTTCTCCTAAATCTGATTCACATTTGCCATTCAGATTGCATTCTTTTGTGCTTATGAGTGCAGGTAAATATTTAAAATCCGGAGAGATATAAACTGGAAGATTCAATACATCAATGGATTCTGGATACAAAAATTCTATTGTTTTCTCTTCACTCAAATCATCTAAAATAATTTCAATGGAATTAATTTCTTCCTTTGTTTTAAAATCTCCATTCAACTTGATTTTGTCAGGGTCCCCATTGACAACAAAATACAGCTCTTTTATATTTTGTTTTGGATTAAGATTAATTTTTACATCAGAAAATATCACTTCATCATCTCTATCTCTATAAGAAACAGAATAAATTTTTGATTCTACATTGACATTCATGCTATCTTTTAGCCAGCTATCTATTTTATTATAATATTCGTCTTTTGTACCATCAAGTTTTCCAGCACCAATTTTTGATAACAAATCAATATCAATAGATTCTTTTTTAAGTAAAAAACCAGAGGGCTGAATATTTAGACTAACAAACACATTTGTAGGAACTTTTAAACTCATCAAATTTTCCATAATTTGAACAGCCTTGGAATCTTCAATATCACCATCCTGATATCTATTCTTTTGTATCTTGATAGAATCCTCAATATCTGTGAGATTTATTTTTTTCTCAACTTCGCTCGCAACCCAAGCAGGTAACTGGTTAATCTGAGTTTCAGTATTTTTAATATCATTTTCATATCCACTGATAGTTTTATTTATTAAGCTTTTAGGAGAAACAGCATTAATCTCAATAGTCTTGCTATATTCACCGCTTTTTCCAATTGCTTTAATTGTTAATCTATATTTTCCTATTAAAAGATAGGTATGTTTTATTGTATTTTGGTTGGTTGTTACTTGCGAACTATTATCCCCAAAATCCCAGACATAACTCATATTTCCTTCTGCATTGCTAATTATTACACTAAAACTAACAGGAACGCCTGCAGGAGGATTTAATGGCATAATATCTTTTATAACTGGTATCGCTTTAATCTGTATACTTTTTCTAAGTATTTCTGTATCACCAAGATTAATTGTAGCTGTATAATCTCCAATATCTGCAGGAACACTCAAGTTAGCTTTTCCCAAATCAAGTTTTAGATATCCAGAATTTAGTTTTGCAGAATTTTTAACTGTATCATAGATGGTGTTGGAATCCGATGGTCCACTATCAGTATTATATTTTAATATCAGATTTGAAATTGTTATTTGCTGGTCTTCTCCTGCAGTAAACCTTATTGGTATAACACACCCATTTTGGCAATTATTATTATATTTATTACTAATATAATCATTTACATATTCGACTATTTTTTCTTTATCTGTATTGTCATAGTTTCTCATAACAATATCATCAAAAGTAAAACCCTCAATAGCAGCATATTTTCCTCCCTCTGCAAAAAGTGCATAGTTATAACTTAGATTTTGATGATTATAAATATCATAAAAACCACAAGTATATCCTTGGTTTTCTGCATCTATTTTGTAATCATTATCATCACTTGTAGCTCTAATACAAACATAAATATCACTGTCATTTAACAAACTGACATTTGCAATGCAAGATACTTCATAACTTCCAGTTATTGGTTGAATAGAACAGCTTCCTCCAGGAATTTCTGTTAAATCAGAATCTAACATTTTCATTATCATTCCAACACCCGGGTGGCTTGTGCCAACAACATTAATATAAGCTCCCATCATATATGACGGTGCTTTAAAAACATGGATTCTTTCACAAAAATCAGTCTTAGAAAGATATCTTTGTTCAAGCTTTGCACTTGAATTATAACATCCCCAATACTTCCAACATTCAAAATTACCAGAACCTGTTATGGGAATCCAATCTATTATATTATCATCTGTTAAATCTATTCTTAATGGTTCAACACAGCTTTCTGGAGCATTGCTATTAAAATCAAATGAAAACTTTTCTACATAGGGATCTTGTAAATTTCCAATTATTTTAAATCCTATAATCTTGCTCTCTCCTGCATTTAAGCTAAAGCTCTTTGTATTTTCAGGATTACTAATATCATAGTTATCACTGCAATCACTTGGAGTGCAATTATATTTGTTCTCTAGATTATTTTTCAAAAAATTAATAATTGTTATATTAGTATTAAATGCACTTAAAAGTGAATCTGAAGCTTCGTTATCAAGGCTGATGTTTATCCATCCTCTTATTGCTTGAGAAGGTGCATAAATAGAATCAATATATCCAGAATTGTTGCCTGTTCCAAGCTCCACAACTCCTAAAACAAAATGAATTGAGACTAAGAAATAAACTGCTATTATTCCCATTAAGAATAATACACTTGAAGAATTACGAATTTTTTTAAACCTCATTTTATTATATACAGAGATGAAATATGTTTATAAACTTAATCTCGAAACTCCAAATAACTTCTTTCAATCTAACTTTCACTGATGCTCATTCACCTAGATATTATCTTTAGTTTTTTAGAATAATCTAATGCAATATAGATTATCGCAACCAAAATAAGGGCAACAAATGCATTTATCCAATTAAAGAATCCAAGCCTGATAGAATTATCATCACAAACAACCATTTTAGTTCCAGAAAAACATCCACTAATTTCGCAATTTTTATTAGCCCAAGCTAAAGCCTTATCAGAGGTAGATACGTCAGCCCCTGGAATTTTATTAATTATAGCACTTATATTCTCCCAATTCTTAGCGCAATGCTGAGTCAAAACCATCTGCCCTTCAGAACACTCTCCATAACTTATATTATCAACTACACCACTTCCTCTAATATTTATATCTGCGATATTTGTGCTTGCAGAAATATTTAATTTGCATTTTTGGCCTGCTGAAGCACTATTATCCCAATAACAATTACAACTACCTCCTACAACTGATCCTGAACTTGAAAAACCAGCGCATTTAATTCCACCACTCGATGATGCACTACACCCCCTCTGTGCAGCACCGCATTTATCAGCAGTGCAGTTAGATTCACTAGTATAATTGCTGCAAGGTGGAATTGGAATACAATCTGCAGAAAGACTACATTTAGCATCACTAGCACCTCCCTGGCAAGTATGTCCATCTTTTGGACAACAATCATCAGATGTCTCAGGTAAATGATCATTACCTAAACACCAGCCATTTGCTTCTGCTGTTGAATAACTAACACCGGTTAGTGTATCAACCCACTCTGTGCCACCCTCTTGGCAATTTTCAGGAACACCTCCTGTATATTTGAATATTACAATTGTGCTGCTTTTTTCTCCACTATCAAGAGCTACTTCAAGTACTGCAAAATGGTCTCCTGTTGGAAATCCTTTGCTATATTTTGTATTTCCACTGATTTTTCCACTCTCACTTCCATCATCAAATCTCCAGCTAAAATTAAAAATACTAAAATTATTATAGTAAGTACTATTATCATAATTCGCAGGAGAAACACCAGAAATACTTGTTGGACATTTACCACCTAAACACATAACTTTTATTGGGCTTGAAGATGTTACTTCTAAAGAATAGCTATCATTAGCATCAAACTCTACATTTCCAATCATTGTTAAGCTCTCTCCAAAGAGAGGTTTGCTAATTCCAGCAAAAACATATTTGCTTCCAACAATATTCGGATCAATGATTAATATAGAAGTATGGTCCTGGTCTGTTAACCCTCTTTCATCTATAACACTTAAATTAATATTTTTTTGTCCAACAACGCTGTAAGTGTCAGTCAGATTATAATTAATATGATTTTCAGTGCTTCCTTTATATATCTTTAAATCATCCAGATTCCAGGAATAATTAATATAATCATCGATGTCAAAGCTTGATTGATTAAAACTTACATTTAATTCTTTTAAATAAACTTCACCTGTCTTAGGATTAGTTATTTTTGCAACAGGTGCTGAATTCATTTCATTTGTAGAAACTGTTAAATACCTATAACTAGCGTCTGGATTTTCAACTGAGCTAAACCAATCAGTGGTTTTTTTGCCATTTACCCTTGCTTTAAAATAATATGTTCCGTTAATTGTTCTCCAAGTTATATAGCCTAGAGTTGAACTCTGAGCAGCAAGTGAACCAGACCAAATCAAAGAATCAGTGCCTTTTTCTCTTATTTCATAGTCAATTTTTTCTCCTGTTAAATCATGCCCAGAAAAAATTAATTTAACTCTATTATTCAAATAAGTATTATTTATTTTTACACCAATCATATTTGTCCAATCAACTGAATTATAGCATTTTGTTCCAGAAGCGCAAAGTCCATAGTCGCATGTTCCGCAGCTTCCACCACAAGAATCATCACCGCAAACTTTTCCTGCACAATTTGGTGTGCAACAAGTTCCACTTGAAGTGCATACTTGACCATTTGTACCACAAGGAGTTCCAGCAGGTTTATTTGTGTAAGTGCATGATCTCTGGTTTTCATTAGGTCCCCAAGCAGAGCAAGATACACCCGCTTGGCATATGCCTGGAACAGGGCAAGGATGTAATACACAACCATCACATTGATTATTATTGCTGCATGGATGTTGTCCAGGGCAGGTAAACCCCAGATTAGGTATATTACCCACCCTATCAAAATTTACAGTTGCACAAGTTGTCCCACTGCAATAGCTTCTTGTACAACATGGATTGTCATAGCAATTATCAGGCACAGGTACTCCATAAAGGCTTGGATCACATTTATAATCTCCATAACCCGATAAATAGCAACATTTTCCAGATGAACAAGAACCATGGTTACCCTTTCCACCACCCTTGCCTGCAGATATAAATGGAATTAAACCTAAAAATAATACTGCAATTAAAATTAAAACTATCCTCTTTTTCATGTTATTTACAATAATTATATGCTTATTAGTATATTTAAATATTAGCATATATTTTATAGAGAATATATATTAGAAAGATAGTTATTTTTATCTAATGAACTCTCCAAAAACAATTTGACTAAATTTCACAAACAGCCCTAATCAAGACCTGGGTATTTTTTGAAGGTATTGGGACAAAAATATATCCTTTAGCAGGATTTTCATAGATTTTTTGTTCTTTGTTCGCTAAAATTTTTCCATCAGAATACGCAGTAATATTACATTCACTCCCCATTTTGTTATTGATATGATAAGCAAAAAAATCATTTGTGCTATTTTTAAAAATAGCTCTTTCACAATATAAATCTGATTTTTCATTTAAACATTGATAATGCGGGCTTTGGAAATATTTCCAAAACCCCAAAAAAATACCTGTAATACATAAAATTAAAAAAATTATGATGATTATGTTAAGTATCTTCATATAGATATTTTTTCCTTTAATATTATTTTTCAAATGAGCTTTTTTAACTAAAAAATAAATAGGAATATAAAATATAAAACAAATGATTACTGATAATATATAAAACCCTATGGAATAAAAAACAGTATAATGTCCTGTTGTTTGCATCCAGCAGGGATAGGATGCACAATTAAGATTATCAACAGGAATCATAGGTGAAAAAACAATAATTGCAAGCCCAACAAACATAAAAAAAATCCAGGAATATTTCATTGGAGGTTTCTTGATATATTTTAATTCAATAAATAAGAGCGGAATTATAAACAAATGTTTTAAGCCAATTATAAAATCAATGAGAGATTGTCCTGAATCAAACATATAATTGGTGTTTGATGTTATTGTATTCATTGCAAATATTAATAAAAAAAAATCAATCATCCAAACAATTTGGACTTCCAAAACAATTGGAAAAAAAGACATTATAAAAGTATTGCTCCTGAAAATATATGCAAGAGATACAAGTAATAATGAAATAGAACAAAACCATAAATAATCATATTCTCCAAAAAATCTCATTTTTGTTAATGTATCAAAAAGCCAAATAAGAAAAATTAATACGCCTATAATAATAAACCATTTCGAAGTTTTTTCATCAACATTTTTTTTAACTATTTTTTTCATGATATTTATCTTTTTGTTTTCTTTTTTGATAAAAATAAGATAAAATAAATTATCGCAATTAAAATAACAACAACAAATGCATTTATCCAATTAAAGAATCCAAGTCTGATAGAAGTATCATCACAAACAACCATTTTAGTTCCAGAAAAACATCCACTAATTTCGCAGCTTTTATTAGCCCAAGCTAAAGCCTTATCATAAGTATCAACCCCTGGAATTTTATTAATTATAACACTTATATTCTCCCAACTTTTAATGCAGTGCTGTGTTACAACCATCTGACCTTCAGAACACTCTCCATGTGTGTAACTATCAACTAACCCTGTTCCTTTAATATTTATATCTCCAATATTTGTGCTAGCAGAAATATTTAATTTGCATGCACTACCATCCCAATAACAATTACAACTACCTCCTACAACTGCTCCTGAACTTGAAAAACCCGCGCATTTAATTCCACCACCTGTTGATGAACTGCACCCCCTCTGTGCAGCACCACATTTATCAGCAACACAACTAGAACTATCTGTATAATTACTGCAAGGTGGAATTGGAATACAATCTGCAGAAAGAGTACAGTTAGCATCACTAAGACCACCCTGGCAAGTATGTCCATCTTTTGGGCAGCAATCATCAGATGTCTCAGGTAAATGATCATTACCTAAACATTTGCCATTTGCCTCTGCTGTTGAATAACTAACACCTGTTAGTGTATCGACCCATTTTGTGCCACCTTCTTGGCAATTTTCAGGAACACCGCCTGTATATTTGAATATTACTATTGTGCTGCTTTTTTCTCCACTATCTAGAGTTACTTCAAGTACTGCATAATGGTCTCCTGTTGGAAATCCTTTGCTATATTTTGTGTTTCCACTAATCTTTCCACTCTCACTTCCATCATCAAATCTCCAGCTAAAATTAAAAATACTAAAATTTCCTGTATTTGCATTTACAGGAACAGATCCAGGACATTTCCCACCCAAACACTTAATAGAGACGCTCGGAATTGTAGTGACTTCAATAGCATAACTATCATTAGCATCAAACTCTACATTTCCTATCATTGATAAGCTCTCTCCAAAGAGGGGTTTGCTAATTCCAGCAAAAACATATTTTTTTCCATTTCCTTCAGGACCGCTGTCAATGATTAATATAGAAGTATGGTCCTGGTCTGTTAACCCTCTTTCATCTATAACACTTAAATTAATATTTTTTTGCCCCTCACTACTATAACTATCAGTCAGATTATAATTAATATAATTTTCAGTGCTTCCCTTATATGTCTTTAAATCATCCAAATTCCAAGTATAATTGATATAATCATCTGTATCAAAGCTTGATTGATTAAAACTTACATTCAATTCTTTATAATAAATTTCTCCTTTTTTTGGATTTTCAATTTTTGCAACAGGTGCAGAGTTCATTTCAGAAGTGGATACATGTAATATTCCAGAACTATGAATCCCATCAAATGCTTCGGTTTTATAATAATAATCTCCAGTCAGATTTGCGATCCAGGTTGTATATGCATTTGTATAACTCTGTCCAATGACATTTTTTATTTCAAATACTTCAATGTCTCCAGTAATACTTTTTTTGTAAATAGTGAAATTAAAATTTTTGCCATATAATCCAACACCTATAACTAATAGCTTGACCCTGTCATTTAAATCAGCATTAGTAATAGGTTTATTGATCATATCTGTCCAATTAACACTTCCAACATAATTTAAAACACAAATTCCATTAGAACATATTTCATTAACATTACAAGTTTGATATATTCGTTCATTTATTGAACTGCTGCAGACAGAGCCCAAACAGCTATATTCTGTTTTATTTCTATAGACGTTTGTTATATCTCCAATCTTGCAATAGGAAGTTCCAATAAATTGATCTATTCCACAGTCAGTTTTAGTTATGCACTGAACACAAGCTCCAAGATTGCAAATAGGATTTAAGCCAGAACAACTTCCACATCCATTAGGGTTACCACAAAGGTCATCTCCGCATACTTTTCCAGCACAATTTGCAACAGGATCACATTCCCACAAAAGTCTTGGATAATCCAATCCTTCTTTTATTTTCCAAATGGTTGAGAAATCCCAATTAACAAACTTAATTTGTTTATACATTGATACATGAGGCATGCCTGTTCCACCATCACTAGTACTTGCACCAGATGTTTTAATATCCCAATAGCAATTGTCAATACTATTACTTCCTCCTCCAAATCCAATAAATCCACCCCAACGATCACTATGAGTTATTGAACCAGTAGAATAACAATGAGTAATTTGAGTTCCGTCAGTTTCCCCTATAAAACCACCCAACCAACATCCACCACCAGAAGTAATATTGACTTGAGAATATGAATTTAATATTTTTGAAGAACCGCTTAATCCAACCAACCCCCCTCCAACATTATGATATGGAAATCCATAAGGTAGACTAATAGTTCCGATACTAAAACATCTGCTTATAGAAGAGCTCATGGATATTCCTGCTAAAGCACCTGCATATACAGAAGGAGATCCAGTATTCACAATCTTCACATTTTTTAATCCAACTTTGTTTATATTTGCATTCTGTATCTTTCCAAACAAGCCCATAGCGCAACCAGGATAACCACAATTACTATTTTCACGCAAGCCTGTAATTATTTTACCATTACCATTCAAAGTTCCTGTAAAAGGACTAGTCATACTTCCAATTGGTTGGAAATTTATTGCACTACAATCTATATTATCTATTAGATTGTAAGTTCCGGTAAGTCCCATTGTCTGTAATTGATTACAATTAGAAATATCCACAGATTTAACATTACTAATAAAAATTATTACAAATATAAAAGATAGTACAATAACTGGAAATAACTTACACCTCATTTTACTTTTTATAAATAAAAGAACTTTTTAAACTTAATCTCGACACTTGTCTCGATTAGACAAGATAGGCTTACAATTTATGAAGTAAATTCAAAATTGTTCGCTTAATATTAATAGTTGAATTTTTAATTCACTTAAAAATCATGAGCACTTAAACTCCACACAAAGTGTCAAGACCCGGTTTAAATATTGTTAAACATAAAAAATTTTTTAGAAAAATTTTTGTGGCCAAATTAAACTCTACCCTTTCATAACAGCAATTGGCTTGAGTTTTGCAACAAGATTTCCAATTCCAGCTTCATGAGAAACTCGAACAACTTCATCAATATCTTTGTATACTTCGGGTGCTTCTTCAGAAAGTCCTTTAAAACTGCCAGCAAGAACATCAATGCCTTTTTTTTCAAGTGAGAGTTTAACATCTTCTCCTCTAATATTATTGCGGGCAGATGTTCTTGAAGAAACACGTCCAGCTCCATGAGCTGTACTAGCAAAACTAATTTCTTCTGCTTTTTTTGTTCCAGAGAGAACATAAGAAGCAGTTCCCATGCTTCCTGGAATAATCACAGGTTGTCCAACTTCGCGATATTTTTCAGGAAGTTCGATTCTTCCAGGCCCAAAACTTCGTGTTGCACCTTTTCTCATAACAAGAACTTCTCTTTCACTTCCATCAATTAAATGTTTTTCAAATTTTGCAATATTATGGCAGACATCATAAACAACCTCAATTTTTATATTAGGAAAGTAATGCTTCAAGTCTTCACGAATCCAGTGTGTAATCATCTGCTTGTTTGCAAATGCAAAATTAGCAGCACAAGCCATAGCTGAAAAATATTTTTTTCCAAGTTCACTTTTAATTGGGGCATTGACAAGTTCCCTGTCATATTCAGGCCAGGAGTATTTTTCTTCCATTAGCCTTATGTAATCGCTTGCAACCTGGTGCCCTAGTCCACGAGAACCACAATGTACCATAATGCAAACTTGTCCTTTTGTAAGTCCAAATATTTTTGCAATTTTTGAGTCATATATTTCATCTACAACCTGAAGTTCAAGAAAATGATTTCCAGCACCAAGTGACCCAAGCTGAGGCATTCCCCTGGATTTTGCTCGTTGAGAAACATCAAGAGGATTTGCACCTTTGATTTTACCTTCTTCTTCAGTATAAATATAATCATCTTTCATGCCATATCCCGCACAAACAGCCCATTGTGCTCCGTCTCTAAGAACATCATCTAATTCTTTTTTTGTTAGTTTAAGTTCACTTCCTCTTCCAACTCCAGAAGGAATGCTTCTAAATAGAGAATGTAAAATTTCTTTCTTCCCTGCTTTTTCAATATCTGAAAAAGTTAAGTTTGTTTTTAATAGACGGACGCTGCAGTTAATGTCGAAACCGACACCTCCAGGTGAAATAATCCCATTGAGAGTATCAAATGCAGCAACACCTCCAATGCAAAATCCATACCCCATATGGGCATCCGGGCAGGCAATGCTTGCTTTTAAAATTCCAGGAAGTTTAGCAACATTCATTATTTGTTTGAAAGTATCATCCTTTTTCATATCAATAAGAAGTCTCTCGCTTGCAAATATCCTTCCAGGTACATTCATCTTTCCTTCTTTAGGAATTTCCCATTCAACTTCAGAAATTTTTTTAAGTTCCATATTAAACATCTACCACAACCTGGCATTTATATCCTTTTTTGTCCTCTAAGACAAACATATCATTATAAGTTATTGCCTTAATATCTGTAATTGTCTTATATTTTTTGACATTATCTCCATTTACATTAGCAGTTAATTCAAGCTCTTTATCAATTTTTATATTTTCAATTTTTGATAAAATAAAATTTTCAGTGTCTAATAAAAACAAGAATTCTTCAAGGAAATTGTAAAGCAGGCTTTCATTGTCTTTGCCTTTAATAATAATTTTCTTTTTAATAATAGGTTTTACTTTATCTTTGGTTATTATCTCAACAACTGCATAGCTGGCATTAGAAAAGCATTCTGCCAGGCTTTTTCCAAATGCCTGGAATTTCATATCAGCAGTATGTTCTAGGAATTTATATTTCATAATATAATTATATTTTTATTTTGTATATTTAATTGTTTATATATTGATGCTCTATCCGAAGTTCTCTTTCAATTAATTTTCCAGCTGCATTATTGTCTTATTTTTATTTACTCCTCCCTAATTATTGAGGAGGAGAAAGAAAAACAAGTGATTTTTTAAAAATTCGATGTTCATTCCAAACAGAACATCTATAAAATACAAAGAGATATAAGGGCTTTAAGGTTTTTGGTAGGAATGTTTTTTTGTTAAGAAGGACTAATCACTTTTCCCAAACAAATAATCTGAGTTTTTTAGGATTGTAACTAGTCATATTTGAGCTTACAACAATTTCTAAAGAATAAACATTTTTGTCAACAGGTCTTCTAGAACCCTCGCAGATATCATCTAGTTTACATATTTTTGTCTCAAAATCCCAAGTTACAGGAATCATTTTTTGTATTGTAAAGTTAATATTATCAGTTTTATTGGCCATTATATCATCTCTTAATGAATCATTTTTGCTTATCATATCAAGAATATATTTTTCTTTTTCATAAACATCTCCGCTTATGTCTTTTCTGGGAGCAGAAGTAGACATCATATATACCAAGACTCCGATTAAAAGTGTAATAGCAATTGCTGCTTCCAAAACTTTTAGCCATCCCCCCTTATCCATTCTTTTTCTTTCAATTTTCATATTATTAACTCTACCAGACCTTTATATTTAAAATTAATTCATTAGATTGTCCACTATCATTAATAGCAACTATTGGAAATTCT
>Ga0182027_10006583_pt1 | contig 17343 bp, 13 predicted proteins | sample 712E1DmetaG_FD_121300 | JGI IMG/M metagenome (GOLD analysis project Ga0182027, IMG submission 121300) | Permafrost microbial communities from Stordalen Mire, Sweden - 712E1D metaG (Illumina Assembly) | ecosystem: Environmental > Terrestrial > Soil > Wetlands > Permafrost | place: Sweden... | reverse complement strand
GGCACCAGCGAATTCGCCACCCGCATCATCGGCAACATGTAATGCATTTGCTTTGAAAGGGCGCGGCTTCAGCCGCGCCGAACTGAGCCCTTTAATAATTCCGCGGGCTTTAGCCCCCAAGGAAATGCAATCTTCACACCAAACACTTATCCGGAACTTGGTCGAGAGTCTACTAGGAGAAAACGAATGCGTAAGAAAGTAAGCATCATCGGAGCCGGCAACGTAGGCGCCACGGCCGCACACTGGATCGCCGCCAAGGAACTGGCCGACGTGGTCCTCGTCGATGTCGTCGAAGGCGTCCCCCAAGGCAAAGCCCTCGACCTGCTCGAAGCCCTGCCCATCGAGAAGCGCGACGTCAGCGTCACCGGCTCCAACGACTATGCGGCCACCGCCAACTCTGACATCGTCATCATCACCGCCGGCATTCCCCGCAAGCCCGGTATGAGCCGCGACGACCTGCTCCACACCAACTTCAAGATTATGTCCGACGTGGTTGAGAAGGTGGTCGCGCAGTCGCCCGAGTCCATCCTCATCATCGTCTCCAACCCGCTGGACGCCATGGCCCAGGCCGCCTATCGCCAGGCCGGCTTCAACCGCGAGCGCGTCATCGGCATGGCCGGCGTCCTCGATTCAGCGCGCTTCCGCGCCTTCATCGCAGCCGAGCTCAACGTCAGCGTTGAAAACGTCACCGCCTTCGTCCTCGGCGGCCACGGTGACACCATGGTCCCGCTTCCCCGCTACTCAACCGTTGCCGGCATTCCCATCACCGAACTCATCGCCCCCGATCGCCTCGAAGCCCTCGTTCAACGGACAAGAGACGGCGGCGCTGAAATCGTCAAGCACCTTAAAACCGGCAGCGCCTACTACGCTCCCTCCGCCGCCGCCGTTGAGATGGTCGAGGCCATCCTCAAAGACAAGAAAAAGATCCTGCCCTGCGCCGCCTATCTCGAAGGCGAATACGGCATCGATGGCTTCTACATCGGCGTTCCCTGCAAGCTGGGCGCTGCTGGCCTCGAAAAAATCATCGAGATCAAGCTCACCCCCGAAGAAGACGCCGCCCTCAAAAAGAGCGCCGCCGCCGTCAAGGAACTCTGCGCAGTGATCGGAGTTTAGCGCGGTTCCAAAGTAGCTATACCCAGACTTGAATTCGATCGTTTGCGGATAATTACCCTCCCCAGGCGCACAATCGAATTGGAGAAACTCATGAATAGCGCTCCAGGAATTTGCTTCCGGTCTAACTTGTCAGGCATCTGCCCGGTCCGTACCCCCCCGCTGCCTCCCACCCCCCTCCCCCCAAAAACCCAGTTTTTGGGGAGCGCTATTCCGTACAAACCATACGGAATCAATAATATAAGCAATCATCCCTGTGTACTTATCAGTAAACAACACCCCTCAAAAAGCTCGGTTTTCGGGGCGAAAAACGGCCTTTTCCCCTAGTTTTGAGCAGAAAAACGCACATTTCCGCACCCTAGGATCCACCTGCAAGATCTGTTGGAACTGTTCCGAAGCAACTATACCTGGGCTTTATTTCGATGGCAGCCGTTTTTTGTAGCCGGTCTCCACAGGCTGCGGAGGTTCTGTTCATGAAGCGTGTCTTCTTTGCAATTGCAGTCATGGCCATCGTCTGTACTTCGATGCAGGCGCAGAAGAAATACGACCTCCTGTTGCAGGGGGGCCATGTCATCGATCCGGCCAACCGCATCGACAGCGTCATGGATGTTGCCGTTGAGAATCATCACATCGCCGCGGTGGCCGCGCACATCGATCCATCGCTCGCCGTCAAGACCATCGACGTCTCCGGCCTCTATGTGACTCCGGGACTCGTGGATATCCACGTTCACGTCTATGCGGGCACGGGCGAAGCCGCCTCCTACGCGGGCGATAACAGCGTCTATCCGGATGGGTTCACCCTCCGCGTAGGTGTGACGACGGTTGCCGATGCCGGCTGCTCAGGTTGGAAGAACTTCGAGGACTTCAAGGCGCATGTTATCGATCGTTCCAAGACGCGCGTGCTGGCATTTCTGAACATTGTGGGAGCGGGCATGCGCGGCCCCCAATACGAGCAGCGCCTTGAGGAGATGGACCCCGTGGCGGCGGCAGCCATGGCCAGAAAGTACCCCGGCGTCATTGTCGGCATCAAGACGGCCCACTACCTGGCGCCCGATTGGACGGCTGTGGATCATGCAGTCGAAGCCGGCACGCTGGCCAATATCCCGGTAATGGTCGACTTCGGCGCGTTCCTGCCCGAGCGGCCCTATCAGCAACTGGTGACGAGCAAGTTGCGCCCCGGCGATATTTCAACCCACATGTATCGCGATCTGGTGCCGATGTTGGATGCGCAGGGCAAGGTGTTGCCTTATCTGTTTGAGGCGCGCAAGCGCGGCGTGATCTTCGACGTGGGGCACGGAGGCGGCAGCTTTCTCTTTCGCCAGGCAGTGCCGGCCATCCGGCAGGGATGGGTTCCCGACTCGATCTCGACCGATTTGCACATCGGCAGCATGAACGGCGGCATGAAAGACATGCTCAATCTGATGTCGAAATTTATGAATATGGGCGTTCCGCTCACAGATGTCATTCGCGATTCAACCTCGAATCCAGCCAAAGAGATCAAGCACCCTGAGTTGGGCACGCTCAGCGTTGGATCGGACGCGGATATTGCGGTGCTTCGCCTGGAACACGGCCGCTTCGGCTTTGTCGACAGTTCCGGTGCGCGCATGGCTGGAGACAGGAAACTGATTTGCGAGATGACGGTGCGCGACGGTCAGGTGGTTTGGGATCTCAACGGACTCGCCAGTGACGATTGGGCGAAGCAGGCGCACTGACGCACCCAGACCAACCACGAATGGGTGCCCCAGGTCTCGATTTTGAGACCTGGGATTCCACCACACCACCTCGTCTGCAGCCCACTTCTTTACTGCTTCACAAACTCCACCACATGCGGCCCGATCTGCGCAAGCCGCTCGTCTTGAGCAGTTCCCGGCCTTCCGGCGCACGCACCGTTTACCACGCCCTATCATCGAATAAAATAAGGGGAACAGAATGTCGGAATTCACGCTCCATATAGATGGAATGCACTGCGGCTCTTGTATACGCCGCGTAAGCCAGGCCCTGGCCTCGGTCGAAGGCGCCCAGACCCAGGAAGTGAGCCTGGGTGCGGCGCGGCTCAGTACCAATCTCGACCCCGCGCCCGTCGAACTTGCCATTGCCGCGCTGGCCAAGGCCGGCTACTCCGCGCATTTGGAAAGTTAAGTGGCCACACCCGCAACAGAATCGCTCACGCTCCCGGTCCTCGGCATGACCTGCGCATCCTGCCAGCATCATGTGGAAGAAGCGCTTCGCTCCACCGCCGGAGTGCAATCCGCCCGCGTCGATCTGATGGCCAATCGCGCCACGGTGGTCTTCGACCCGTTAGTCGCCGCACCGGCTCAGCTGCTTGCTGCCATTCGCGCCGCCGGTTACGACGCCGTCCTGCCCCGCCTCGATGCTTCTTCCGCGCAAGCCTCGTCGAATGCGATCCCAACTGGCCCGGAGTTGAAGGCATGGATCACGCTGATCGCCGGCGCCGCCGCCATGCTGCTGGCCATGCCCCTGGGAATCGAAATGGGCGAGCTCGACCACGCCCTCATGCGCGTTGTGCCCTGGCTTTATGCGCTTCCGCCTGACCTGTTGCGCTGGTTCCTGCTCGTTCTCACGGCAGTCATCATGGCCTGGGCTGGGCGCGGCATCTACTTGAGCGCCATCAGCTCCCTGCGCCACGGAAACACCAACATGAACACCCTGGTGAGCCTTGGAACGGGCGTGGCTTTTCTCTATTCCGCTTACGCCACAATCTGGCCCGCGAACGGCCGCCAAGTTTACTTTGACGCAGTTCTCTTGATTCTCGGATTTCTCTTATTGGGTAAAAGCCTGGAAGGCCGCGCCAAGCGCCGCGCCCTGGCCGCGCTCAACTCGCTCTCCCGCCTGCGCCCGGTCACCGCCCGCCGCATCCGCGACGGCGTAGAAGCCGTTGTGCCCCTCGAAGAGATTCAACCCGGCGACAACGTTCTGGTCCTGCCGGGGGAACGATTCCCGGTGGACGCAACCATCCTTGAAGGCCGCACCACCGTGGACGAGTCGATGCTCACCGGCGAACCCACGCCTCTGCCGCGTGAGCCTGGTGGCCGTGTGCTGGCCGGCTCGCTCAACTACGACGGCGCCGTCACCTGCCGGGCTGAGTCGCTGGGCGAGGCCACGGTGCTGGCGCAGATCACCCGCATGGTCCAGCAGGCGCAGTCCTCGCGTGCGCCCATGGAGCGGCTGGCTGACCGTGCCAGCTCCATCTTTGTGCCCATCGTACTGGGCCTGGCCGCCATCACCTTTGCCGTCTGGCTCATCGCCGCGCACTCGCTCCCTCTGGCCCTGGCGAATACCGTCGCCGTGCTGGTCATCGCCTGCCCCTGTGCCATGGGCCTGGCCGTTCCCGCCGCGCTCACCGTCGCCGTGGGTCGCGGCGCGCAGCTCGGAATTCTCTACAAAGGCGGAGAAGCTCTCGAACGCCTGGCCCATCTCGACGTAATCGTCCTCGACAAAACCGGAACCCTCACAGTAGGCCGCCCCGTGCTGGCCGGCACTCACCCGCTCGCCGGCCACGCGGAAAACGATCTGCTGCGTTTGGCCGCAGCAGCCGAAGAGCGATCGAACCATCCATTAGCCCACGCCGTGGTGAATGCCGCGCGAGCGGTCGGCCTCAGTTGGCAACCCGCCGAAGACGTGCAGATTCTCCCTGGCCGCGGCCTCACCGCCAAAGTCGAAGGCCACGCTTGCCTGCTCGGCAATGAAGCGCTCTTCCATGAGTTCGGCATCCCGCTTCCCGGCGGCATTCCCCCACCGGAGCCCGGCGTCACCCGGCTGTGGATGGCTCTGGACAACATTCCCGCCGGCTGCTTCGATGCCCGCGACGCCTTGCGTCCCGATGCGGCCCAGGCCATCGCCGCGCTGCGTCACGCCGGGCTGCGCGTGCTCATGCTTACCGGCGACTCGGCAGCCGCGGCCGAGCCCATCGCGCAACAAGCCGGCATCGCCGATGTTGAAGCCGGGGTCCCCAGCGACAGGTCTTCGTCGCTGGGGTGGGAAGCCGGCCTCGACCCGGCCGGGAAGCTGGCCCGCATTCGCGCCCTACAGCAGCAGGGCCTGCGCGTGGCCATGGTGGGTGACGGCATCAACGACGCCGGCGCGCTGGCTCAGGCCGACGCCGGCATCGCCATGGGCTCGGGCGCCGATCTGGCCCAGGAGGCCGGCGATGTGCTGCTCATGCGCGCGCAACCCTTCTCCATTCCCGCCGCGCTCGATCTGGCCCGCCAAACCCTGCGCGTGATGCGTCAGAACCTAGGCTGGGCCATCGCCTACAACCTGCTTGGCATTCCCCTGGCCGCCGGTCTGCTCTATCCCAGCTTCCACATTCTGCTCAGCCCCTGGCTGGCCGCCGCCTCCATGGCCCTCAGCTCAGTCTGCGTGCTGGCCAACAGCCTTCGCCTGCGCCGCTGGCAGCCTGGCACGTTAAACTAACCGCAGAGCCTGTCTGTGCGCATCCTGACCCGTTACATCCTCGGCGAGATCCTCTCCCACACGTTCATCGGGTGCGCGCTCTTCACCTTTATCCTCTTCATGCGCGACCTTCCCCACATTCTGGAGATGGTGGTCCGCAACAGCTCTACCTTTTCCAACGTGTTGGAGATCTTTCTTCTCACGCTGCCCAATACCTTCAAGGTCACCATTCCCATGGGTGTGCTGGTGGGCGTGCTGCTGGGTCTCAGCCGCCTGGCCGCTGACAGCGAGATCATCGCCATGCGCGCCTCCGGCCTGGGCATCGGCTACTTTGTGCGCGTCGCCTCCATCGTGGCCGTCACCGGCACGCTGGTGGGACTGGCCAACTCCCTCTATCTGGCTCCGCGCGCCAATCAGGCCATCCTGGATATGCAGCAGGCGCTGGAGACATCGCAAGCCTCCTACGAGATTCAGCCCCGCGTTTTCTATGAGGATTTCCGCAACTTCGTCCTCTATGTGCAGGACGTGCGCTCCGGAACGGGCGCTGCCAACTGGCGCCAAGTCTTCATGGCCGACGTAACCGATCCCGGCACGCCGCTCATCACCACCGCAGCCTCCGCCACCGTGGCCAGTGACTCCACCCAGGTATTGCTCATGCGGCTGCGCGACGGATCGCGGCACGAGACCGTGGCGAACCAGCCGCAACAGTACAACATCTCCACCTTTGCCACTACCGACATGCCCCTGGCCCTGAGCCAGCAGAGCGAACTCCACCTGGGACGGCTGGACACAGTCATCTATGCCCTGCCCTTGGGCCCGCTGCTCCAGCGCACCCACGGTCGTGACGCCAGGCGATTCCAGATCGAGTTGCAAAACCGCTTCGCCTACCCGGCCGCCTGTTTGGTACTGATGCTGGTGGGCGTGCCCCTGGGCGTGGCCTCGCGGCGGGGAGGCAAGAGTTCCGGCTTCGTCTTTACCATTCTGCTGGTCTCCCTCTATTACATCCTCTCGTACACCGGCATCGCGATGGGCCGCCAGAACAAGCTCTCTCCCTTCTTCGCTGTCTGGCTGGCCAACATGCTCTTCGCCGGAGCCGGCATCTTTCTGCTGTGGCAAATGGCCAGCGGCGGCCGCATCCTCTACGCCATCACGAGCTGGGCCTCGCGCTCTCCCAAACCTGAGGCTGGCGCCGCGCCCAGGCACAATGGCGCTCCGCGCGGCGGCCTTCTTGACAGGTTGCAGCCGCGCTTCCCGCGCACCACGGGCAGGGGCGTTTTCCCGCGCATCCTCGACGAGTACGTCATCCGCGAGTTTCTCAATACCTTCTTCCTTGTGCTGGCCGGCTTTGTCATGCTTATGCTGGTCTTCACCTTCTTTGACTTGATCAGCGATATCCTGCGCAACCACATTCGCATGTCCACGGTCGGGGGCTATCTGATCAACCTGACCCCCAGCATGCTCTACCAGATCGCTCCCCTGGCGGTGCTCATCGCCGTGCTAGTCACCTTCGGCGTGCTCAACCGCAACAGCGAACTCATCGCCATGAAGGCCACCGGCATCAGCCTCTACCGCCTGGTGGTTCCCATCCTCTCCATCTCTGCCATCCTGGCCGTAGCTCTCTTTCTCTTCGACGAGTTCTATCTGCCCCAGGCCAACCGCAGATCGGAGGCTCTGCGCAACATCATCAAAGGTCTTCCGCCGCAGACCGTACTTCATCCCGAGAACAATTGGATCTTCGGCCAGCCGCGCCCCGGCGAGCCCAGCCGCATCTTCTACTACAAGTTCTTTGATCCCGATCACAACGAGTTCGCCAATCTCTCTATCTTCGAATTCGACCCGTCCACTTTTGCGCTCTCCCGGCGTATCTTCGCCTCCCGCGCTGTCTGGAACCCCGCAACCGCCTCTTGGCGCTTTCTCAACGGCTGGCAACGCGACATCGCGGGCCCCAGCGTCACTGAGTATCGCGATTTCAAGCAAGCCTCCTTCGCTGAGATTCACGAAGATCCCAGCCACTTCAAGAAGGAGAGCCTGCAATCGCAGGAAATGAACTTCGGCCAACTCGATCGCTACATCACCGACCTGAGCCAGAGCGGCTTTGACACCATGCGCCTGCGCGTCGCGCTGTGGCACAAACTCGCCTACCCCCTCATCGCCATCGTCATGGCGGTGCTGGGCATTCCCTTCGCGCTCTCCATGGGACGCCGCGGCTCGCTCACCGGCATTGCCGTGGCTATCGCCGTGGCGCTCGCCTACTTTGTGGTGGACGGCCTGTTTGGAGCCATGGGCACCGTGAACTACTTGCCCGCCGCCCTGGCCGCCTGGTCCCCGGATATCCTCTTCGGACTCACCGGCGGCTACCTTCTGCTCAGAACGCCGACGTAGATCAGCCCGCAAGCGACCCTTGCTGACGCGCAATTCATTTCGCTCGCCCGTCCCCGTACAATAAAATCATGGTCCGCGATCTGGCCCCGCTCTACAGTTACATGCGCCGCTACCGCTGGGGATACCTGTGGGGCACCCTCTCCTGCATTACCACCAACGCGGCGGCGGTCCAGTTCCCCAGAGTCCTGGGATGGGCCATCGACAAACTGCAAAAACACCAGGCCGACCGTCAGGCGATTCTCGGCTTCGCCGGCCTGCTCATCGCCATCTCTCTCGCCAAGGGAATCTTTCTCTACGCCCAGCGCTGGATTCTCATCGGCATCTCGCGGGAGATCGAATTCGATCTCCGCAACGACCTCTTCCGCAAGTTGGAGCGGCAGGACTCGGGCTTCTATGAGCGTTACCGCACCGGCGACATCATGGCCCGGCTGACCAACGATCTGAATGCCGTCCGCATGTTGCTCGGCCCGGCCCTCATGTACAGCGCCAACACGGTCTTCTTCACCGTATTCGCCTTGTATTTCCTGCTTCACCTCAGCCCCTGGCTCACCCTGGTGGCTCTCGCGCCCATGCCGCTGGCCAGCATCCTGGTCCAGTATCTCGGCCACAGAATTCACGACCGCTTCGAACGCATCCAGGCCAGCTTCTCTGAAATCTCTTCCCAGGCCCAGGAGAATTACTCCGGCGCACGCCTCATCCGTGCCTTCGCCCGCGAAGACTCCCAGATCGGCCTCTTCGAAAAACTCAATCGCCGGTATATCGCCCGCTCTCTCCGCCTGGTTCAACTCATGGGTATGCTCTGGCCCACGCTCGAGTTCATCCTCGGCGTCTCCATGGTCATCACCCTGTTGGCCGGCGGCCACCTGGTCATCGAACATCGCATCTCAGTTGGCCAGTTTGTCGAGTTCAACACCTACATGATTCTGCTTATATGGCCCATCATCGCCGTGGGCTGGGTAGTGAATCTCTTCCAGCGCGGCACCGCCTCGGTAACGCGCATCGACGAACTGCTGAAAGCCGAGCCGGCCATCGACGACCGCTCCGCGGATTTATCTATTTCGCCAGAAACTGTGCTGAAGGGCGAAATCGAGTTCCGCCATCTGAATTTCAGCTACGGCGATACTCCTGTCCTGCGCGATATCTCGCTGCACATTCCCGCCGGCGCAAATCTGGCCATTGTCGGCCCCACCGGCTGCGGAAAGTCCACGCTGGTCAACCTCATCACGCGGCTCTTTGAAGCGCCCGAAGGTTCTCTCCTGATCGATGGCCGGCCGGTGCGCGATTATCCCCTGGCCGTGCTGCGCCGCAACATCGGCATGGTTCCCCAGGAAACCTTCCTCTTCAGTGACACCATCCGCGAAAACCTTGCCTTTGGCGCCCCTCATGCCACAGCGGAGGAGCAGCTGCTGGCAGCCGAGGCCGCCCACATTCGGCAGGAGTTCGAAGAGTTTCCTCAAGGTTTTGAGACCATGGTAGGCGAGCGCGGAGTCACGCTCTCCGGTGGCCAGAAGCAGCGCGCCGCCATCGCCCGCGCCCTGCTGCGCCGCCCCGCCATCCTCATCCTCGACGACGCGTTGGCCTCTGTGGACACCTACACCGAAGAGCGCATCCTGGGTGGATTGCGCAGCTATACCGCCGCCGCTACCACCATCCTGATCTCCCACCGCGTCTCCACCGTGCGCAGTGCCGACCAGATCGCCGTGCTTGACCACGGCAGAATCGTGGAGTTGGGCAGGCACGACGAGTTGCTCGCCCTCGATGGCTACTACGCCGGCCTCTACCAGAAGCAGCAACTAGAGGAAGAACTCATCGTCGCCGGATGATGAATACAGGGACCTATTCCCTGTTCCCTGTTCCCTGCTCCCTGCTTTTACGCGTTCCAATGCGAGACAGCGCCTGCCTCTGCATCGTATTCGTCGCCGCCGAAGCCTGCCTGCCGGCGTCCGGACTGCAACGCGCTCATTTGCAGCGGTGTTGGATTGACCTCCGGATCCTTCGCCACCTGGCGCCAGGCGTCGCGCACATTGCGCACGCATTCGATCGTATGCTCGAACTTCTGCCGCGAGGCCGACTGGGAGGCCTGCAGGATCTGCGCAAAGATGGACGCATAAAACTCGCTGAGCACCTGCGCGGGCCGCCCCCCCACATCCATGCGCAGCCGCGCCTGCAAATGAATGATGATATCCAGGGCCCGCTTCACGGCGGTCCGGCGCCCGGCCTCGTCTCCTCGCTCCACGGCCGCGCTGGCAGCGTAAAGAAAGCGGAGAATGCCGTCATAAAGCGCCACAACCAAATCGACTGCCGATGCGCTATCCAGTGCATGTTCCTGATAACTTTCCATTTGCTTAATACTCCTTAGCCGCCTGAGTTTTGGTTGTAGCCGGTGATCGCCGAGTAAAGCTCGTTGATGCCTTCCAACTGCGTGGGCAACTCCTGCATCACTTCGTTGGCGCTGATCAGCTCGGCGGTCAAACTCTTCTGCTCGGCTGAGATCAGGCTCTCCTCCTTTGAAATATTCGCGTTTAACATCGATTCGCTATTGCTGTTGGCCTGGGCGGCAAGCGACAGCATCCCCGTCGTGGAACTCGTTCCCGCGTTCTCCAGTATGTTGGAGAAGTCTGCTCCCCAACTGTTTACGCCCTGAAAGAAGCCCAGCACGCCGCTGTAATCGGTATTCAGCGCCGAATCCAGCATGTTCGCATCGAAGCTCAGCGAGCCGTCGTAATTCGAGCTCACAGTGATGCCCAGGTTGGCCAGCGTGGAAACGTCCGATGAATTGTTATAGTTCAACGTCGCTTTGCTGGTATTCGTCGTGTCCAAAACGGCCGAGGTAATATTCAGCGTTCCCCCGCTCCCTGAAATATTCGAGGTGAGCGTCAAGCTGTATGAGTTACTTTTACTGTTCTGAACGATGTCTGCAGTAACCCCGAGGCTGGTGGTGTTGTCGTTGATATAGGTCTTCAGGGCCGAAAGCGTGTTCACCGGCGTACCATCGGGCAGCGTGGTCCCCGACCCAAGATTGATGGTTGTCGAGGCGCCGTTTCCCACCTGGATGATCAGTGAACCGGACAAGATATCGTTGTCCGCGTCTGGAATCCCGCTCAAGGCGCCGTTTGATGTTGTCGTGCCGGCGTAACTCAGAAGCTGATCGCTGGTTGCCGCAATATTCGAAGTCACGGCCAGCGCTCCGCTCGAGCCGGCGGTTTGTGACTGCAGCGACAGGGTCGATTGCCCATTCTTGGTCACCACCGTGGCCGTCAGCCCCTGTCCGGCCGCTTTGATGCTGGAGGTTGCGGTCAGCCGATCGCCGTTCCCGGAACTGAGCGTCAGCGTCTGCAGGCCGTTCTCGTCGGTCGTCACGTCGGCAGTCACCCCAAGGCTGGTGCTACCGTTGATGGTCGCAGCCAGATCTGAGAGCGAATTGTTTCCATCTCCTGTATACAACGTATCCGCGGCCGCGCCAGAACTCGGCTGAGCGCCAAATATGATGTTTTCGGCCGTTCCGCTGCCCACGGTGAGAGAGATCGAACCGGAAAGCGCCGTGCCCTTGTCGACCGCATCCAAGGTGCCGGTTGAGTTGTCCGTCCCGGCCGTATAACCCAGCATCGTGCCGCTGTTTGCAGCGGTGATCGCGTTCGCCAGGCCTTCAAGCGTGTTCTCCCCGCTCCCGGTGTAAAAAGTGTTGGCCGTATTGGTGCCGTCGCCCACGATAAAGGTGTCCGTCGCGCCGTTGCCGACCGTTATCGACATCGATCCCGCCAACGTGGTCCCGGTGTTGACGGCGATCGGGTCCATCGTGCCGTTCGGGTTTCCCAGGTTCACGCCGCTCATCAACTGCTGTTGCAGCAGCGAGAGCGTCGGTGAGCCGAACAGCGGCTCGGGATTGCCCGAGCTGTCGTTGCCCTCCTGCGTGTTCACCGCGCTGATCAGCGAGTTGTAATCGCTCACGAAGCTGTTGACCGTGCTCTCGACCGACGCGTTATCGTTTCCTATCACCACCTGCACCGGTTGCAGGCTCCCATCCGATTCGCTCGCGCTCGGCGCCAGCAGTTGAAAGGTCACGCCGGCGATGAGGTTGGTCACCGTGTTCGAGGAACTGGTCAGATTCACGCCGTCCACGGTCAGATGCGCATCCTCTGGCACCACCGTCGAAGCCGTGTAGCCCAGCGCGGCATTCTTGTTGCTCGTGTCAACGATCGTGTTCGAGCTCGGATCCACCGTGATCGTTCCGTTCGCTCCTGACGTCCCGGAAACCAGGCTCAACCGCGATCCCGAGGAATCCGTCAGCACGCTCGCCGTCACCCCCACCCCCGACGAGTTGATCGCGCTTGCCAGCCCCGCCAGCGTGCTGTTCGAAGTTGGAACGCTGATGCTCAGGGCGTTGCCGGTGCCGACCTGGATCGAGATCGAACCCGACAGCGTGTCCGATGCACTGGTAATCGGCGCCAAGTAGCCGGTCGAGGTCGTGGCCAGATTCTTCACGATCACAGTATGTGTTCCCGCAACGGCCGACGAAGAGGCAGCCGTCAGTTCCAGAACATTGGTGTCGGAGCTCGATCCCGTCTTCTGCGCCATGATCCCTGTAAAATCGGTCAGTTGGCTCAGGTCGTTCGAAACGCTCGACAACAGCGTTCCCAGGTTCGAGATCGCCGTGTCCTGGCCCTTCAATGAGGTCAACTGCGTATTCCACGGAGTTTCGACATTCTTTAGATTGCCCACGATCGTGGCTACGGTCGCGCTTACGTCAAACCCCGCACCGCTGGTCGGCGATCCAAAACTCAGTCCGACTGTGCCCATCGCACCCTCCGTCCTTTCTCAAGCAGCCCGAGAACCACCCGGCTTTCAACCATCTTGGAAGATACTAATGACCGCTTGACCAACCCCAGGCAACTTATGCAGGAAAGGGCGCCCTTGCGGACGCCCTTTCCTGGTTTGAGACCCGCTGTCGTGCACGTCTCGTTCAAAAAATCCCGGCGCCGACGAACCCGCCGCCGGGAACCCGCTTCTACTGCAGCAGCTTGGTCACTTCCTGCTGCACGCTGTTGGCCTGCGCCAGGGCCGAGATGCCGGTCTGGCTCAGAATTTCGTACTTTGACATATTGGAAGATGCCGCTGCATAGTCTGTGGCCTGCACCGCGTTCTGTGCCGAGACCACGTTTTGCTGCTGCGTGCTCAGCACCTGGCTGACTGCATTCAGCGTGTTGATTTGCGCGCCGATGTACCCGTCCTGCGCCGCCACGTTGCTGATGGCCGAATTGAGTGCAGTCAGTGTGCTCTCCGCGTTGGCCTGGCTGGTTAGGTCGAGGCCAGCTGCGGTCAGATCCGTTCCGTTGCTGGTGGTATAGCTGATCGTGGCTGTGGCGCTGGCGCCCGTGTCCTGCTTCAGCACCGTTGACGAAGTCTCAGGTGTTGTGCCCGCTGTTCCAGCATGATCGGTCTGGCCGGCGGATGCGTCGTAAACCACATTGTTCTTCGCCGACACATCGCTCGTCGGCTGGCTGAGCATCACGCTGTTGCTGGCGGTCGGGTTGGTGCCGACATCCACGCCCTTACCCGTGATCACAATTCCGGTATCGGTACCTGCATACGCGCCCATGGCTGCGCCGTTCACCGCGGCCCCGGCCGCGGACGCGGTGCTGAAGCTGGCCGTCAGGCCCAGCCCCGCGTTGTTGATCGCGCTGATCATTCCGTTGACGGTGTTGTCGTAGGCTCCACCGCTGTTCGCGGGGTTACCCGTTGAACCCGTGCCGACCGTAATCGTTGCTGTTGCCACCGTGGTGCCGCCGTTCGCCGCGTTCACCAGGTAGTTGACGTTGATTGAGGTGGTGCCGTCTGCGGTGTTCAGGCTGTCGGTCGATTGGGCAATCGAGGTTCCCGACAAGTCGATGAACACATTGTTCCCGCCGTTGGAGTAGCTCATCGCTCCGCCGGTGTTGCCCACGTTGGCCGAAGACAACGCGGTCACATTCAGATTGTCCAGTGATGAGCCTTGCGTCGACGAGTCGCCCGTGTAAATGCCTACGATTCCGTCGTTGCCGTTGTTGGTGTTGCCGAAGACCTTCTGCTGGTTGTAGGTGGTTGTCGTGCCGATGTTATTGATCTCGGACAAAATGGACTTATACTCCTGGTTGGCTGCAGCGTCCTGAGAGCTGTTGAGGGTGCCGTTCGAGACCTCGGTGGCCAGCGTAACAGCACGGTTGAGCAGGTTCGTCACTTGCGAAAGAGCGCCATCGGCCACCTTCAGTAGCCCCACGCCTTCACTGGCGTTGGTTTGCGACTGGGCAAGAGCCTGTGAGTTGGCCTGAAGGCCATTGACCAGCGAAAGACCGGCCGCGTCGTCGGCGCCGGAGTTGATCTTTGATCCGGAAGACAACTGTTGCAGTGTCGTCGACAGGCTGTTGCTGGTGTTGTTCAGGCTGTTCTCAGCGTAGAGAGAATTGATGTTATTCAAGACACCCAGGGACATGGGATACTCCTTGTGAGATGCGTGGATTTGCGGCCCATCCCAGTAAGTGCTCCCATTATTTTGTGTAACCCTGGGCTGCTACTTCCGGTTGGGTAACGCCGCATCTGGCCCATTCTTCGGCCTGGCACTTTTGGACTTTATTTCCCCGTCATTGTGTCTCACTCGCGGACACTTCCGCTCCCCTTACCTTAGTCTCTTAATCTTTCCCGCCGCCTGCCGATAACACAGCAAAGGAGCTACTTGGCAATGATCGAACTGACCCGGCTCAACGGCACGCCGATCGTGCTCAACAGCGATTTGATTAAGACCGCCGAAGCATCCCCGGACACTATGCTTACGCTCATCAACGGAGAAAAGCTGATTGTGCGTGAGAACTGCGCCGAGGTGACTGAGCGGGTGCTTGCTTACCGTGCGCGCCTGCTGGTCGGCGCGGCCCGGCGGCTGCCCTCTTTGGGCGACTTGCAGCGTGTCGTTTCCATTGCCAGCCTTGACGTTGAGGGCTACGCCAGCACGGCATCCGCGCCGCCTCGGCGAGGCCCGGCGACCGGCCGTTAGAAGACAAAAACTGCGTCTCCGCACCCGGCTTCTGGAGAAACTTTGCATGAGTGAGGCTAATCATGGATAAGGCGAGTATCGGCGGAGTCTTGCTGGCCGTCCTCGGCATTGTGGCCGGGTTGCTTATGGAGGGCGGCAACCTGGGCCAGATACTGCAGCCGACAGCGGCCCTGATCGTCTTTGGTGGAACCATGGGCGCGGTGCTCCTCCAGTTTCCGCTCACCACGGTTGTAGCTGCATTCCGTGGTCTGGCACACGTCTTTGCCGCGCCGCAAAAACAGAATGACGTGCTCATCCGCCTGCTGATCGCCTTCGCCAACAAGGCCCGCCGCAACGGCGTCGTCAGTCTGGACTCCGACCTGCAAACCATCCAGGATCCATACCTCAAGCGGTCTCTCATGCTGGCTGTCGATGGCACCGAGCCCAGCGAACTGCGCAAGATCATGCGCGTCAGCCTGGACTCCACCATGGAGAGCGAAGAGCGGCTCCCCATGGTCTTCGAGTCGGCTGGAGGTTTCTCGCCCACCATCGGCATCCTGGGCGCAGTGCTGGGACTCATTCAGGTCATGCAGCATCTTGACAATATTCAGGAAGTCGGCAAAGGCATTGCCGTGGCCTTCGTCGCAACCATCTACGGTGTGGGAATCGCCAATCTCTTCTTCCTGCCCTTCGCCGGCAAAATGCGCCTCAGAATGCGAGAGGAGCACCAGCGCCGCGAGATGATGCTGGAAGGTATCATCTCCATACTCGAGGGCATGAACCCGCGCATGCTCGAAGTCAAACTGGCCGGATTTCTCGATGACCTCCACCAGGAAAAGAAGGAGCGTGCCGCATGATCCGGGAGCGGCGCAAGAGTAATATCAGCCGGGATCGCTGGCTGGTCTCCTATGCCGACTTCATCACCCTGCTCTTCGGCTTTTTCGTCGTCCTCTACGCCTTTGCCAAAGCCGATCAGAAGAAGCAGATGCAGGTGACCGAGTCCATCGACGCCGCCTTCCACTCCCTGGGCCTTTTCCCCAGCACTTCGCGCTCGCCGGCGACCAGCTCGAACTCCGTCGCCGGTATCGACAAACCGGTCATTCCCATGAACATCGTCATGGGAGAAGATGTGCTCTCGGCCGCCCAAGTCAGCGATGACCTCAACCATATCCGCCGCGAACTGGAGCAGACGCTTTCCAACCAGGTCGCCCAGCACACTGTCTCCATCCAGATGGGCCGCGACGGGTTGGTCATCAGCCTGCGCGAGGCAGGCTTTTTCAGCTCCGGCTCGGCCGCTCCCCGGCCGGAAGCCCTCCCTACGCTGCGCCAGATCGCCGCCTCGCTGGGCCGCACTCCCTACAATCTGCGCATCGAAGGCCACACTGACAACATCCCCATCCACACCGCCGAATTCGACTCCAACTGGGAGCTCTCCTCGGCCCGCGCCACCCGCATCGCCCGTCTCTTCCTGGACCTCAAAGCTATGCCCCCGGAACGGATTTCCGCCGCCGGCTATGCCGAGTATCATCCCGTGGCAAGCAATGCCACTGCGGACGGCCGCGCAGAAAATCGCCGCGTCGATCTGGTTGTCCTGCCACGCACCAAATTCAATCTCTCCGCGTCCGAATCTCCCCGTCCCACCGGCGTTTGGCGCAAGATCACTGACGACAATTGAGCGGAGTTAGCGGGGTTAGCAGAGTTAGACCGGCCTGGATACCCAAGCGCTGTAGCTGTTAACTCCGCTACTCCACCCCCAGCACCTTCACAATCACCCGCTTCCGCCGCTGCCCGTCGAACTCCGCATAGAAGACTCGCTGCCAGGTTCCCAGGTCCAGCCGCCCGTTGGTCACCGGCAGCGTGGTCTCGTGGTGCAGCAGCAGCGATTTCAGGTGCGCATCCCCATTGTCCTCGCCTGTCCTGTGGTGCTTGTACTCCGGCCGTGCCGGCGCCAACTCCTCCAGCCACTTGCCGATATCCTCGATCAACCCACTCTCCAGATCGTTTACATACACGGCCGCCGTAATGTGCATCGGCGACACAAAGCACAAGCCATCCTTCACGCCACTGCGGTGCACAATCTGCTCCACCTCATCCGTAATATGCACCATCTCCCGCCGCTTCCGGGTTTCAAATACCAGATACTCCGTATAACTTTTCATCTCATCCTCCGTGCTGGGTGCCCCACACTTGCCGACCGCTTGATGTTGTATCAAAGCTGGGTGCCCCACCCTCGCCGCGTCTTTGTTCTTGCGGCTAGGGCGAGATTCGCAGTTGAATTCCAAAAAGACCGAAGCAATCGCTCTTTCGCTCTCTGCCTATATCCTAAAGTCAGCCGTGACCGCGTCCAAAGCTCCCAGCGCCGAATCGCTCTCCCAGCGTGGCCTTGATCTGCTCGCTGCCGGCTATCCCGCTGAAGCGGCAAAGGCCTTTCGCGCCGC
>Ga0182027_10006582_pt1 | contig 17344 bp, 8 predicted proteins | sample 712E1DmetaG_FD_121300 | JGI IMG/M metagenome (GOLD analysis project Ga0182027, IMG submission 121300) | Permafrost microbial communities from Stordalen Mire, Sweden - 712E1D metaG (Illumina Assembly) | ecosystem: Environmental > Terrestrial > Soil > Wetlands > Permafrost | place: Sweden... | reverse complement strand
GGTCAATTCCGTTCGATGGGTTGGCTTCGAATTGAACGGGATAGATGAGCATTCTCAGAATCGCGGCTCTATGCAGATCGAAGTCACTCATCGCAAATCACTCTAAACAAGGGTCAACTCTCAGGATTCTATGCGAGACGGCTATTGGAGGGCGCCCAAGGCCTTGTGACTGAGACTTGGGAACAGCGAGTGTCTGCTTTGTCGCCTACGCAGACATAAACCCATTTTGGGGGTTACTTCCGCATTGGCGGTTACTCAACCGGAATTGCGGGATCATGATGAGAATTCGTCAGCAAGAACGGATCATGCCACTCCCAAATCGGCAGTGAAGATCATATTATGGCATCTGAATGATGAGTCGAACGGCAAAATGGGCGCTCTGTTTTGTGATCGTGGGCTGTCACATGTCGTCGGGGCAAGCGCCTCAGGTCCAGTCGCCGCCCCAGTCATTAAAACGTTTGGAGATCCAAGTTCCGCTTGCTGAGGCTGGCGACGCAGGACTTCAGACAGTTCTGATTCTGCCTTCAACTCCCGGCAGACATCCCCTCGTATTAATGACCCACGGGTCCGACTATTCCAATGGCAAGAATCACCAAATGGGGCCGGGTGTGATGCAGCCGACAGCCGTGTGGTTTGCCCGTCGCGGGTGGGTGGTGGCAATCGTTGTGAGGCGGGGCTACGGGGCAAGTGGTGGAAAGATGGACAAGACGCACTTCGGTTGCGATGAAGGCGCTCTGGCATCGATAGCCGAGGAAGATGCCGCTGATTTGATGGCCGCGTATGAAACGGTGAAGAACCTTCCCCAAGTGGATGGAACCAGCGTGATCGCGACCGGCAATTCGGCGGGCGGGTTCGCGGCTTTGGCTCTCGGGGCCCATGCCCCGCCTGCGCTGAAGGCCGTAATCAACTTTTCAGGAGGTTGGCATTCTCTCTTTTTCGGCGGTTCGTGCGCCAAGAGCGGGCTCATACCCGAATTCCGGAATCTTGGCGCGGCTACGCACGTACCGACGCTCTGGCTATATGCGAAGAATGACAGTTTCTTTGGCCCAAAGTATGTCGCCTTGATGCACGATGCTTTCACGGGCGCAGGCGGTCAGGCGGAAATGCCCTTGATCGGCAAATCAGGCGATGATGGACACTACTTGATTACCGAAGGCGTGGAGATTTGGGGTCCCTTGGTTGAAGGATTTCTAGAGAGGCACGCCCTACCATGGCAGGACTTGACCCCAGAGCAGAAGCGAGACGTTATCAAATTGCCAGACGCTTACCCTAGAGAGATGAAGGATGCCTTCTCAAAATGGCAGAAGTTGGGACCCAACAAAGCGTTTGCAATTGGTCCACATGGAGAATGGGGCTATTCCAGCGGCCGTAAGACGCTCAAGATTGCGGAGGACGAGGCGTTGGATCGGTGTAGGAGTTCGCAGTGCAAGATCGTCGCCCACCTTGGGGAGTGAGCCCGAGACTTGAAGGGTTCGATTGCTCAGTGAGAATGGCCAGAGGCAGTGGAAAGAGGAATTCCGGCACCGTCATCGCCAACCCGTCACTAACTGGTGAAGCGATAGCCTGCCATGGACTGTGAACGCACTTCCTGGCGTCGGCCGGAGATTCCGTTTCCCGACCACCCGAAATCGTCCGTTTTCATTCCGGCGCGTAGGATCAGTCCTAGAAAATGCCGTAGTGTTTCCCGTTTTCCAGGCCCGCGCGGTCATAAGATCAAGGGACGCCGGCCGACTTTCCGGGATCTATCCCAGGTCGGAGATGCAGTCGCTCGAGTCGGACACCAACGGTGCGCCGCACTCGACGGACGATGGCGCCTGGCGGGTGGTAAAGCTCTAGAATTGGTGCGACGGGTTCGCCGCTGCCCTGACCTGCAACCGGCCTTTCTTCCTACAGCAACTGCGGGCTTGAGACAGAGAGTCCTGAACAATGCGAGGCAAAGGACAATATGGTTAGTTTGGGACATCTGGACCGCCGCGAGTTTCTTACCATTTCGGCACTTACGACGGCCGCAACGCTGCTGCCGGATTCGCTGCACGCCGCTCAACCATCTGAACCCGATCTGGTTTCTCTCCGGGTGACAGGCGATACCCAAAGTGGATATGGAGTCACGATCCTGTTTCGCGATCAACCCATCGCGCGGCACCATCAAGGCGGAGAATTGTCTGCAATCTTCCAAAACAGCGAGCACAGCCTCCAAGACCGGGCCGATGACTGGAAAGCCGCTTCGTGGAGCGGAGATGCAAGGCGAATCAAGCTCACTGGACTCATGCAACTCCCTAATCTGCGCACAACCGTCTTTGTCGATGTCAGCTACGAAGTTATGACCTCGCAAGTAATCATGAAGACGATTCGGTTACGCCAGGCAGATATGTATACGCTGCTTTACCAGCTGACTAATTGTCTGGAGCCGGAAGCGCCGCCCGCAAAGCTTTGGAGCTTCGACCACGCAGACTGCAAAGGTGGGCCGCTACATGAGTATTTTCCTGCTGCAGGCTTCCGGACGGCCAGCGGGGTAACCGTAGGGCTGCTCACCGATTCAGGGTATCGCAATCAATGGAGCCGGATCATACGGAGAGATGGAACGCCCGTGAAGCCAGCGCCCGTCAGCATTCCCGATCTGAATCTCTACTTTCTTCCCTATGTCGCCGATCGCGCCGAGCAAGGCGCATGCATCCAGCAGACATTCGGTGAGGCCACGGTCCAGTTGTCTGGAGAGGGCTCCCGCAAGCCAGTCGATCTTCCAGCGGCTTCCATGTGGAAGAGAAGCGGCGATATGAAAGTCGAGCAGTTTGGCGCCGTGGTCAAGCTGTCTCCAAGTGATAGGAAGGATTTCGTACTCTTCCCATTCCCGGCAAAAGGAGGCGAGATCTACGCCGTACATCTCAAGTATTGCTCCGAGGCTCCGATATCGGTTCACGCATGGGATGTAGACAACCAATTCAACAAACTTGGCGATCTCACACTGTTCAATGACACGGCGCCGGCCTCACCCGCAATTTTCTCAGGTTTTGATCACTCCTTTGTTGTGCCCGCGCTGCAGGGCACAGGCGCCGCTATCGCGCTGTCGCTGACCGATTCTGAGGACGCGGGCGCCAACGAGAATCGCGGCGCAAGCCTGCCCTCAATGGAAGTGCGAGATATCCAACTCTCCCGCGTGGCGACTCGGCGCGAACCGTACCACTGCCTGGAAATGGGGCAATCGCAGACCAGGACCGTGTTCATCTTTGCGAGTGATGCGATTCCCGACACACTTCGCGGGTATCGGCTCGCCAGCCAGCTTCAATTGGCCGACGGTCTTCAATGCAAAGGCGGCGAGACCGAGAAGGTGCTCTATGCAGACGTCATGATGCTGAGTTGGAATGCGCAACTGGCAGAGCTTCGTCCCATGTTGGCCCCAAGCATCTGGTATTCGGCTGCCGGCGAAATGTATCTGCGCGACAGCTTCTACGCTCTCACCGGCATTCATAACCGCGAACTGAACGAGAAGGTTTTTACTACCTGGGCCGACAATCAGGGGGACGACGGCGCCATCAACACTCTCGTAGAACCGAACATTGCCAACCTGGAACGCAAATCCAATGACTCAACCCCGCTATGGCTCATGTGGGCGCTGCTCAACCGCCGTCGATTCGGCACGGAACTTCAGATGGACAAAATACGACGAGCTGCGGAGTACTGTCTTCGAACTTATGATCCTACGCGCGAGGCTATTTGCACGGCGCAATTTGTCATGGGTCAACTCGACGTAATTCACTATCCCGAAGGTACAAGAATTCTGTGCGAAAACCAGGGAATGTTAGCTGTACTGCTGAGAGTGATTCGCGAGCTTCAGATCCCGGAAGTGAGCGCGTCTATCTCGGAGAGCTACCTGGCAAGGGCTGAGGAGGAATATCGCAGTTACTATGATGCGAAGAGCGGCTTCCTCTTTCCGGCTCGAAATATACACGATGCAATCGGTTTTCCCGATATCTTTCCCGAGTTTCTAGCCCTTTGGCTTTTCAAGCGGCCAATTCTGACGGATGAAATGGTTGTCAATCACCTCAACCACATCCCGGCAATGCTACCGAGGGAGGATTGCCCCTACCCCGGCGAAGGCGGCACAGTGAGGCCGATCTTTATTGGCCTGGCGGAGGGAAAAGAGCGGAGCTATTTTACGGAGAAGTGGCATCCGATGGTAAGCGACTCCTACGCCGCAAGTTATGCCAACAAGGCGGCTGACGGCATTTACTACAACGGTGGCAGCTGGATGAGGATTGAGATCTGCGGCTATGTAACTGGCAAGCTGCATGGATGGCAGAAGGCGGACCATGCGATTGCGAACCGGCTGTGGGCAGAAATCCACACAGACGAGGACTTTCCGACGAGCCAGGAGTACTTGCCGACCGGTTCAAGGAATAGACTTTTTGGATATCACCGGGTGTTCGCCTGGAACGCTTTCGTGCTCCAGGCTCTGGAGATAGCCGGACTGCGGGAACCGGCCATGCAAGGGGGAAATGAGCAACGGACTGCCACGGCGACGGATCACCGGCGCCCCGAATGGCCTAATCGGCGGTAGCGAGCCGCCGATCTTGCCGGCGGAAGCAGCCGGTATCACAGGATGGGTAATGCGGGATGCAGGCGACAGAGAACTCGTGAGCGAGTATGAATAGGAAAGCGGCTGAGGCTCAGGCAGAGAATTCAGGTCAATGACGGCGATCCCATTGCCGGTTGCGCCGGTGATCGCCACCAAAGTGCTGTCTTGATTGTTCGAAACAAGGGCGCGGAAGTTGGGCGAGAGCTGGAAGGGCAGCGAGACTCGCGCGCGGAAAGAGCCCGTGTGGCCGTCAAACACATCGATCGAATTCACGCCGGGTTGGAAGAGCAAGCTTCCGTCAGCCGACAGCGCCGCTCCATAAACATAATCGGCGTCGACCAGTTCGGCCGTGTCGAGCACCTGCCAGCCGAGATTGTTGAGGTTGCTGTCGGTCATGAGGCCGCTGACGAAGAGCGATGTCTGGCAGGCGCAGAGGACCAGCTCGTCGTTGCCCTGATCAATGTCGCCATCCACGTCAGGAGCGTAGATGAACTGAGCGGCGACGGTGTCGTAGTACCCGGCGACGCCTGCGTCGATGCCATAAACACGGGTGCCGTCGGCGGACAGGGCCAAACGAAGATCGGCGTCTCCTGGAGAGTCAATCGTCAGGTTGTTGCCGGGCACTGCTCCAACATGACCTGTTGAGGAATTCAACACATATAGCGCGGCCCCTCCGTCTCCTCCGGGATTGAAAGCCGCGAAGTACACGTCGCCACTATTGGTCACTGCGAGCCCGGCCGGCGAATCCGATTGGGGATACGCTCCGCCTAATGAGGCGAACGGAAAGCTCTGAACGGAAGCCGGCTGGTCAGGATTGATGAGATAAACCGCAACTGCCCCCGGGTCACCGACCGCCAGCCTGGAGCTGTCCGGCGAAAGCGCAATGCCATATAGCCGCTGGGGTCCGTAGGCACCTTTCGGTGCGGGAATCGGAATTGGAGCAAGCCATGCGCCCTCAGAAGGAGAGAACACATACACCTGAGCAGTGCCCGTGAAGTAATAAACGTTGCGTTTGGGGTCGTAGACGCCGTCTGCCAATACATCTTGAACCGGATACTGCTTTGTTGCAGGCAGGTAAGTGATCTTCGTGCCAGCAGTCGTTGTACCGCTCGCATTGCTGACCATAATGGAGGCCGCAGATCCGGCAGCTCCGGGAGGGACCGTGTAGACCAGAGCATTGCTGGGCATGGGCACAGTGGAGAAGTAGTAAGCCGTAATGGCATACGGGTTGGAATTGAAGCTGGTCACGCTGGCCGAAGCACCGTCAACCTTGACCTGGAGATCGGAGGGAATCGAATTCGGTTGGTTGCCCTGAGAGTAGGCCTGCGGCCCGAAGCCGAATCCATACAAACCAGCCGGGCCCCCGCCTTCGGCGGTTGCATAGCTGGTGGCTGCTTCAAGCACCCACGGACCGTAGGAAAAACCATCGGGCAAGTACTGCGATCCGCCGTCGGTTGCAAAGACCCGCACGTCTACAGGGCCCGGCCCGCCGGCGGGGGAAACGGCCGAAAGCATTCCGCCGATGTCATTGTTGTCGAGGCCGGTGGCAGGATTGGAACCGAAGTAAATGCTGCCCAGCGGCGGTGGCGGCACTCCCCCTGCATCGGGCAGCCACGCTGTCGCCGTCCCTCCGCCTGCCGACCCATTGGGGATATCCAGTTGCGTCAGGCTGAAATGCGAGCCGATGGGCATCGCATGAACTGCAGTGGTGTCGAGCAGCCCGATCCCATCGCCCTCCAGCACACCCGCCTCGAGGCCGCCGGAACTCATGGCTTGATAGAGGGGACCGGCAGGCGTATAACTGCCCTGCGGCGGTTGGTTGACCTGCGGTATCCAGCCCGTCTGCACTCCAGTGGCCAAGTTGTATTCGTACATCATGTCGCCTTCGTTCGCCGACAGGAAGATCTGGCTGTTGTCCTGGCTCAGAAACATCGTGGGGTATTCCACGAAGTACTGCCTGGTAGGCACAGCGAAAGAGTTCTTCACGGTGAACGTCGAGGGATCGAGGTTGTAAACGTTGGTACCGTCGTAGGCTGCCAGCACCATTCCGTCAAGACTCACGGCAAACGTTGCCAACGCGCCATTGCCCAGATTCCCTGACCAGTTCCAGGTGCCGGCCTCCGGATCGAGCGAGCAGAGCACGGAACTGCCTTCGGAGGTTTGAACAGGCGAAAGCAAGACGCGTGTGCGTTGATTCGTCAGGATTACGTTCTGAAATCCCCCTAGGCACGTCGGCTTGGACGGAATCTGGCCATCTGGATAGCTGTTGAATACGGCGATTGCGTTGGTCGAAGGGTCCCACAAGGCCAGCGGACCATTCCCGTCGACCCACGAATAGCCGGGAGCAAGAAAGTATTGCTCCAAAATCAGCTTGCCGTCCGCCAGAGCGTAGACAGCGTTCGCTTGAAATCCGTAGTCACTGATTGTGCTCGAGGGGTAACGCTTGGTGATCGTGAGACCCACGGGATCAACGACATATATATCTCCCATTGTCGTCCCTACGTAAACCACACTGCCATCCGGCGCTTGATCGAGACCAAAGGCTCCGGGAATGGCGAGCGTGGCTTTCAACGTCCGGGTCGAGGCATCGACCACATTCAACTGATTCAGATAGGCATCGGTCGAGAAAAACCGGTTGGTGCCCGCGTGATAGATAAGGTAGTTCGGAGATGGGAAGGAAGTGTAAGGCGTGAGCGCTTCCGTGCGGACGAGTTGATCGGAGGTAGTGAGCGGGACAGCCGTAAAGTTCTCAGCGGGAGCAATGGTGAGCGGCACAGAGACAGTTTTGGTGTAGGGCCCGAAGGTGGCGGTGAATGTCAGCGTTCCTCCCACGGCACCTGTCCCGGCCTCCACAAATACATCCGCTTCTCCGCCGATGCCGTACGTCGTGAAGCTGGCAGGCGACACAGTCACTCCGGAGGGAGTCGCTCCCGCTTGCACGTTGATGGTGCCCGTTCCGTTCACTGTGCCGGTAATCGCCAGCTCGAGGACTCCCGTTGAACCGGCCGGCACACTCAGCGGGTTCGGTTGAGCGCCCAAGCTCAAGGTCGCCGCGTCGACGCCCAGTTGGAATTGAGTTTGGTGCGTAATGCCCCCGCCTGTGCCCGTCACCGTCACGGTGCTGTTGGAATTGGCGGCGGCTGAAAACGTTGCGCTCACTTGAACCTGCTGCGAAACTCCGGGCTGCAGCGTGAAACTGGATGGCGAAAAAGTGACTCCGATGGGGGGCCCGGCAAGGGAGATTGCGATCGGCTGGTTAAAGCCGTTGTAGTCGGTGGCGGAAACGGTAAAGTTCGTAGTTGCACTCTGAAAGACCACGAGCGCGGTATAGATTTCGGTTGAAAGCGTGAAGTCGGGCGTGGAAATCAGGGTGATGGGAATGTTGATGTTTGCCGACAGCGTGCCGTTTGTGGCGCTAACTGTAGCAACGCCTGAGGCCGTCGCCGTGGATGCGGCGGTAAACGTCAGCGAAAAAGAGCTATTCACTGAAGCGATGAAGGTGGGTTGCGAAACCGTAATCCCCGCCGGCAGGCCGCTGACGGTCCCATTGACGGTGCCGGTTACACCTCCCACTCCCGTGATCGCCAGCATCACGTTCTGTTGCGCCCCTGCATAAAGGGAAATGCTCGGCGGCGTCGGCGTAAGAACGATTCCCGGCGCTACCTGAATCGTAAGCGTGAACTGCGCCTGTGCCTGCAGGCCACCGCCCGCGCAAACTACCGTCACCGACGACGTTCCGGCCGATGCCGCGTTGTTCTCGCTCAATTGAAAACTCTGCGGGCTGCCGCTGCTGACGGAGATGCTGCCTGGACTGGCATTCACTCCGCTGGGAAGGCCGTTCATGGAACAAGTAACTGCGGAGTTAAACCCGTTCTGTGGATTCAAGGTGACGGTAAGGCTTTGGCTGCCGCTGGGCGTGAGCGTGACGGTACCGGCCGAAAGACTGATCGTGAAGCTTTGCGGCGGAGGTGGTGGAGATCCACCCGACGATCCGCCACAGCCGTAGAAAAAAGGCAAAATAACTGCGCTAGCCAACAGCAGTGGCCGAGTGAGAGCGCGCCCGGACACACCGTGAATCGGTGGAGGAAACAGGTTGCGTCGGAGCATGCCGCCATATTACACTCGCTCCCAGTTCTTGCCAATCAATCGACTGCGACAGCAAAGAGAAGCTTGCGTGCCGCTACATAAAGGCGCCTTGCGCGGCCGGAGGATGATGGTTATGCGCCCGAGCCGGAACCGAAGGGTGGCAGTCGCATGGTTCTCCTGGACTGCTGCCGTTTGTTTCCTGGCAATAATTGGCGCCAGCCCGGCGGCGATTGCGCAGCAGTTTCCCAATCCGCCGATGATCGTCACCTCACCTGACCCCCAGGGCCTGGTTACAGCCGACTTCAATAACGACGGCCACCAAGATTTGGCTTACGTGACTACCGGGCAGGCGCCGACCCTGCATGTGCTGCTGGGCAATGGAAAAGGCGGATTCACCGAGGGAACAACCGTCGCGCTTCCGGCAGGAGCCTGCACCTTCGAAGTCGTCACCTGCCGCATGACGGTGGGCGATTTCACGCATAGCGGCCATCCCGGAATTCTGATGCCGTGGAGTTTGCAGTCGAGTTGGGGGTTCCTCGTACTGCCCGGCAAGGGCGACGGCACATTCGGCTCGGCAATTGTTTCGACCGTTCCTCCTTCAGACAATCCCGGACTGGGGACCTACGTGTCAGTCCAGTCCGCCGTGGCCGACTTCAACGGCGATGGCAACCTTGATATCGCGGCGCCCGACCTCGACGATGGGCAAATCCGCATTTACCTGGGTGACGGCAAAGGAAACTTTACCGCGGGAGCCTCGTTCAACGATTCCAATCGCCCCTACGCGGTCTATGCTTCCGATGTAAATCACGATGGTCACATCGATCTGATGGTCCTTGCCCAGTACATCTCCGGCGCCGAAATCTGGCTCGGCGATGGCAAGGGTAATTTCACCTTTTCCAACTTTTATCCCGTTCTCACCGTGACAACTTTCTTTCGTGCGCTCACGGTGGCTGACATGAACGGCGATGGCAACGTCGATATTGTCGGCACGGATGGCTCCGGCGACGTGCAGGTGGCGACCGGCAACCCAGACGGGACTTTCAACGCCCTGCAGACGATTGCCAGTGGAATTGAGGGAGCATTCACTTTGCAAGGAGGTCTCTACGCAGCCGATTTGACCGGGAGCGGCATCCCGGCGCTCATTGTCGGCAGCGTGGAAGGATTCGACACCGCAGTCCCCTCGGCCAAGTTGACCTACGGCGCGGTGCAGAAGCGGACCTCGGGTCCATTTGCGACACAAGTTGTATTTGCTGACTTTAATGAGGACGGCGCGCCAGATATGGCGGTCGGCGTCGCCGGCGGAATTCAATTCTTCCTCGGCAACCACTCAGGCCTGTTTCCCGATAGCACCATTACGCCGCTTGCCAATCCAGCCACGTTCCTCTTTGCCGGCGACTTCAACGGCGATGGCATTGCCGACGTGGCTTCGATCGGTTCTGACGGGTACATTCGCACCTATGCGGAATCAAAAAACGGGAGCCTTGGCTCGCCGGTAAAGTCCAGTACCGCGGTGACCACCAGCTTCGACTACTTCGGCAATACGGTTGGTGACTTTGACGGCGATGGCCACCAGGATATTGCCATGCTTGGGCAGGTATTTTACGGCAATGGGGACGGCACATTTACACCCGTGAGCCTGACCACATTTTCCGCGGGAGTTGGCGCTGCATTTGTGACCGATCTCAACAAGGATGGCAAAAGCGACCTGATCTCGATTTTGGGCCCGACCTCCGCGCCGGGCGCAAACGCTTACTACTATTCTCTGGTTGCACTCCTGGGCACGGCGCAGCGGACTTTCAACACAGTCACCACCAATTTCCCGGCCTACACGCCTGGAGAAGGCATTACCACCCCTGCTTTCATCGGTGTCGGCGATTTGAACGGTGATGGTTATCCCGATGCCGCGGTCTATGACCCGAATGTGTCCGCGCTGGAGACCTGGCTGGGGAAGGGCGATGGGAGTTTCCGGCCTGGTTCCACAGTGAGCCTGATCGGTTCCCTGTGGACTCCGGAAGGGACTGGCGGGCTGCTGAATTCACTCGGCGAGGGCGTAATCGTCGACCTGGATGGGGACGGCAACGCCGACCTTGCCTTTTTGGCGACCGAGGCCGCGTCAGACTCGAACCTGCTGCCGGTTTGCGTGCTGGTGATTGAGTACGGCGACGGCAAAGGAGGATTCGCGGCGACGCAGGTCATCCCGCTCTCACGTTCCTACAACTTCATGACGGCAACGAAGCTCAGTTCCGGCGCGCTACCGAGCATCTTTGCTGGGAACAGCAACCTCATTGGCGTGCTTCGTAACCTTGGTGGACGGCAGTTCTCCAATGAGGATTTCTACACGGCCGGCACGATGACCGGCCTGGTTGTTGCCGACTTCAACGGAGATGGGCTGGGAGATCTGCTTCCGCTTCGCGCTAACGGTTCTTACAACCCGCCGGGCAGCTCCGGAGGCCTAACGGTTCTGCTGAACCAGGCCGAAGCCGGCGGCAATGGAACTGGAGTCGCGAACGGCGCTCTCGCTTCGACGCCGGCGACACTGAATTACAACCAGGGATTCACATTGACAGCAATGCTTACGGCCTCTACGGCAGGAGCCCCTGCTCCAACCGGGACCGTTAGCTTCTACCTGCTCGGTCTGCCGCTCGGCACCGCTCCGATCAACCAGGGATCCGCGACGCTGCAGGTCCCCGGCTCCGTCACCCAATCGTTGACGCCGGGCATTGTTGCGATAATGGCGAATTACACTGGCGACTCCTACTACGCCGCGACCGATCTGACTACCATAGTGCAGATTCTCAACCCCGTATATGCGACGCATACCGCACTGTCGCTTTCGGCTGGAGGCATCTCGATCACCAGCATTCAGGCCGCCGGCTTTTTCACCATGACCGCCGCGGTGACTGCGCCTGTGCCCGTTGCGCACGGTGACATTGCCTTCTTTGATGGCGGCAATGTGATCGGCCACGCGGAAATCGCCAATGGGCAAGCGTCATTCAGCACAAACCTGCTGGCAATCGGGAGCCATAGCCTCAGCGCACAATATCTCGGCTATTCTCCGCCCAACAGCCAAAGCGGGTTGGCTGGATTTCAGCCCAGCACTTCGCTCGCGGTGCCGCTGACGGTTTCCGCCGTGGGAACGTCGGCCACCCTTTTGCCCTCGTCGTCGACCCCGACAGCCGGCGCAGTGCTGACGCTGACTGCGAATCTGACCAGCGCCGCGGGAGCGCCGATCGGCGGCGTTACCTTCTTTGACGGAACCAACGCGCTGGGGACGCTGACGCTTGATTCCAGTGGGACGGTGGCCTTCAGCACCGCGTCACTTTCCGTGGGACAGCACTCGATCACCGCCCAGTACGCCGCGAATGGAATTTTCGCGGGCAGCGTGACGCCGCCTTCCACAGTCACCGTGGCCGCCGCCAGCGCTGGTCTTGCCACTACGACCACGCAAATTGTATCCATCGTTCCGTGTACCGCGACGGGTAACGAGGTATCAGTTCAGGTAACGGGTGCGCCCAACCAAACGGGCAGCGTGTCTCTGGTGATCGACGGTCAACTGGCCGCGACCGCGGCGCTTTCGGCAAACGGCTTCGCGACTGTGCCGCTCGCCTTGGCCAGCACCGGAACGCAAACGTTGGTGGCGAGTTTCTCCGGCAGTTCGCTCGCTGCTCCCAGCGCATCGCCGCAGTTCGAAACTACCGCATATGACGGCGGAGAGGACTTCACTCTTCAGGCAACGCAAACTCATTTTGCTGCCACCGCCGATGGCGCGTTGCCCCCGATTCCACTGACTGTTACAGCTGTCAATGGCTGGAATAGCAGAGCCGTGTTCCGCTGCGTTTCAGGCCTGCCGCAGGGCTACTCGTGCAGCTTTGCGCCGTCCTCGGTCTCGGGCGGCGGAAACACGATGCTCACGATTCGCAAATCCTCCGGAACGCCACTCGTCGCCTTCCTCCTCGTACCGGGTTTCTGGCTTTTGAGGAAGAAATGGAGTCGAATGGGCCAATGGATGATCCCCTTGCTGGTATTCGCCGTGCTCTTTCTTTCGAGTTGCAGCGAACCGCATCCGCGCGCTTCCACATTTGTTGTCACGGTTGAAGGTTTTGATGGTGCGCTCGTTCATTCTGCGCAGGTGCAGGTGTCGATCCCAAATCCCTAGTCACGCCTTTGAATCGCACTTTCTTATTGCAGATGGAACTTGAGAGTGACTCAATGCTGTCGGGCGGGCCGGGATGCCGGCGGACGGGAAGGATCGGGTCGCCATGCGATGTTTGGAACTGATTGGATTTGGGAGCCTGGCAGCTCGTTGAATACCGGGGGAACAGGCCGCTGTCGATGGAGAACAAGCTGAAGAAGCTGGGACTGGCCTATTTGGTTAGCAAGTTGCGCGAACTGGGCCTGTTCTTCGTGACGCGGTCCAGCCCAGAATGGTGTAGAATCGCGGCGTCGATCGCCTAGTGGAAGTCAAGGCTTTCGGAGCCGGCTCACGTTCGATAGAATTCCAGAGAATCATCGCTGGAATGGACATTGCTACCGGATCGTGTCCCCAGGATCGATCCTTTTCCGCTGGTGGATATTGGAGCAAACAGATGCCGCTTAAACTGACAGTCAACAATCAAGTCACCACAGTGGATGTTTCGCCAGACACGCCGCTTCTATGGGTGTTACGCGACGTGCTCAACCTGCAAGGAACCAAGTTCGGGTGTGGGATGGGTGTTTGTGGCGCATGCACGGTTCTGGTGGGCGGCCACGCGGTGCGCTCCTGCATGACGCATGTGGGATCGGTGGCGGACGAGCCGATCACCACCATCGAAGGACTTTCGCCGGATGGCCTTCATCCGGTTCAAGTAGCGTGGGCGGCGCTGGATGTGCCGCAGTGCGGATACTGCCAGGCAGGGCAGATCCTATCTGCCGCCGCTTTGTTGCAGCGCACGCCGCATCCGACTGATGCGGACATTGACACGGCCATGAGCGGCAACATCTGCCGCTGCGGAACCTATACGCGCATCCGTCAGGCCATTCACGAAGCAGCAGACGCGGGCGCCGCAGCCCGTCCCAAGTAAAGGAGGGCCTTGTCATGCGATTGAATCGTAGATTGTTTCTGCAGTTGACGGCTCTTGCGGGCGGCGGCCTCGCTCTGGATCTTTATCGCTCACCCCTCGCCTTGGCTCAAGGGCCGGGGACACCGCCCGACCTTACGCCCCAAGCCTTCATCCACATTGCACCGGATGGCGTGGTAACCATCATGGCGCGCGCCTCAGAGTCCGGCCAGGGCATGCGCAACATGCTGCCCATGCTGATCGCTGAGGAACTGGATGTCGACTGGAAGAGCGTTCGCGTGCAGCAGGCAGAACTGAACGAGAAGATATACGGCCCGCAGTTTTCCGGAGGCTCCGCGAATACCCCAATGGGCTGGGAGCCAATGCGCCGCGTCGGCGCGGCCGGGCGCCTGTTGCTGATTACAGCCGCTGCACAAACGTGGGGCGTGCCTGAGGCTGAGTGCACCACGCAATCCGGCCGGGTGCTTCATGCCACCTCGGGGCGCTCGTTGAGTTACGGCGAGCTTGCCGACAAAGCCGCCGCGCTGCAACCGCCCGCGCTAAGCAGCGTCAAGCTCAAAGACCCCAAGGATTACCGCATCATTGGCCATTCGCAGACCGGCATAGATACACACGCGATCGTCACAGGGAAGCCGCTTTACGGCATCGACGTCCAGCTGCCGGGAATGCTGTACGCAGCGATTGAGAAGGCGCCCGTATTTGCCGGCAAGGTGAAGTCTGCCAATATCGATCAGGTGAAGGCGCTGCCAGGCGTGCGACAGGTCCTTACGATCGATGGCGGCATCACTCCCGCAGCCTACACACCGTGGGAGCCAGGCATGGAACCTGGCATCGCGATCGTGGCCGATACCTGGTGGCAGGCGCAGCAGGTCCGCAAACAGCTCAAGGTCGACTGGGACCTGGGCCCGGCAACCACACAAAGTACAGACGGCTTCAAGAAGCGGGCGGAGGAACTTCTCGAGGCCCCACCCGCAAGCACGCTGCGCAAGTATGGCGACGTGGACGCCGCGCTCAAGTCGTCAGCCAAGGTGGTTGAGGCTACCTACGAATACCCGTTCATTGCGCACGTCACGCTTGAGCCGCAGGGCGCCACGGCGCACTGGAAAGACGGCAAGCTGGAGATGTGGTCTACCAGCACTTTGCCGGCCGATGGCCGCGGACTGGTAGCCAAGACGCTTGGCATCCAGGAGAGTGACATCACCACTCACATGGTGCGCGCGGGAGGCAGTTTTGGCAGGAGACTTCAGAACGACTACCTGGTTGAGGCCGCCTGGATCGCCAAGCGCGTTGACGCGCCGGTGAAGCTGCTATGGTCGCGCGAAGATGACATTGCTCACGATCCCTTCCGGCCGGGCGGAACGGTTGGGTTGAAAGGCGGACTCGATGCGCAGGGCAAGCTCACTGCCTGGCGGCATCACCTGGTGACCTTCGGCGATGAAAAGCACTCGACCTCCGGCGGCGGCATCGAGCAAGACGCGTATCCAGCCGGTTTTCCGCCGGCGTACGCTCTTTATACTTCCGCGCAGCCGCTGATGCTCCGCACCGGAGCCCTCCGCGCCCCTGGCGACAACGCTTACTGCTGGGTGGCGCAGTCCTTTCTTGACGAGGTGGCTCACGCAGCCGGCCGCGATCCACTGGAGTTCCAGCTCGAACTGCTCAGCAACAAGCAAGCGCCATGGTCCTCGGGAGAGCACGACGCCGTAGGTGACCACGAGCCGACAGGACAAGCTGTTCTCATCCCGGAGCGGTACAAGGGCGTGCTTGAGTTGGCAGCGGAAAAGTCAGGCTGGGCTCATCGCAGCAAGACGCCTGGACGCGGAATGGGCATCGCTGCGTGGTTCTGCCATTTGGGCTACTTCGCCACGGTTGCCGATGTCAGCGTTGACGCCCAGAACAGGGTGACGGTGCGCCAGATCTGGGTTGCAGGAGATATCGGCAGCCAGGTTATCAACCCTGCCGCGGCTGAGAACCTCGCCTTCGGCGGCATCATCGAGGGGATGAGCCACATGGGGCAGGAGATCACGCTGGTGGATGGCAAGATCCAGCAGTCCAACTTCCACAACCACCCGCTGATGCGCATGAAGCAAGCGCCGAAGATCGAGGTGTATTGGCGCAAGACCGACTTTGCACCTACGGGCCTGGGTGAACCGACGCTGCCGCCGACTTTGCCGGCGGTGAGCAACGCCATTTTTGCCGCCACTGGCAAGAGAATTCGGACCTTGCCGCTCGAGCGGAGCGGATTCAGTTGGGCATGAAAACCCTCTGGCGATAAATCTCTGGCGCGATTCACCAGTGCACTCATGCGGCGCTGAAAGCTGAGAAACCCCTCGGCTTTTCGGGTTCCGGGCGTATGACTGGCCAAGCGGAGAAGATGCCATGAGTTGGGATAGTCTTTCACTTGACGGCAATCTGGCCTGAACTCGGATTTCAGAGGGTCCAAACGCAGAGTTGCGCGAATCAGAACTGTTTAGCAGTGTTCCGCATGGCGCTTTCACTTTGGCCCCCGTGGAGGCATAGGGAATAGTTCAGATTGAAGGGTGCGGGCTTCAGCTCATACAAGAATCATGCAAAATGTCTGCTTGCGTATAACCCCTGAGTGACGGTTCTTTCAGGCTGATCCGTTGCGAAGGCATACTTCTCTGTAGGAGGGTGATGATGAACCGTAGGAATTTATCGATGGCCGTGGCCGTCTGCGTTTTGTTCAGTGGCATGGCGTGGGCGCAGGAACCGAACGCACTTACAGCACAGGAGAAGCAGGACGGATGGAAGTTGCTGTTTGACGGGCAAGATCTGAAGGGGTGGCACTCGTTCCTCGAGAAGGAAACGGGTGGCGACTGGTCGGTGGTTGACGGTTCCATTCAATTGAAAAAGACCAACCAGGACCCGCGAGCCGACTTTGCCGACATCGTGACCGACGGCGAGTACACAAACTTCGATCTCAAGCTCGAGTGGAAGGCGCAACCCTGCATCGACAGCGGCGTCATGTTCTATGTCCATGAATCACCCGAGTACCACGACACCTGGGAGACGGGCGTCGAAATGCAGATTGCGGATCTGGCCTGCACTGTTCCGGACAGTCGCGTCCTGATGGAGCGCTCCGGCGATATCTTTGACATGATCTCGGACAAGGTTGAGTGGGTGAATCCCGCCGGTGAGTGGAACCAGTTTGAGATCATCGCGGATCACGGTCACCTGCAACTGTTCCAGAACGGCCACGAGGTCATCGACACGCAATTGTGGGATGACAACTGGAACAAGTTGATCGCCGGAACGAAGTTCGCCAAGATGCCCGGATACAGCAAGTACCACACGGGGCGCATCTCGCTGCAGGGTACCGAGCCGAAAGGTGATCCGGGAGTGAAGATCTGGTTTCGGAACATCAAGATCAAGGAACTGTAAATGCATGGCGCCCTGTTGCTGCCGGCGCTGGCTGCATCGGGTGGCGAGGGGTCGGCTCCAGTTCCAACGTGGATCGCGTCAGTTCGTGATTCACCAGCAATCTGGGCATAAACCGAAAATGAATAATGTCCGGATCGCCGACAAACCAGGCGTTACCCCATTCCCGAACTCTTGGGCGTTTCAGAGAACTGATCCAAATTCAGCGAAATACTCGACCTTCAGGCTGTAG
>Ga0182027_10006580_pt1 | contig 17345 bp, 13 predicted proteins | sample 712E1DmetaG_FD_121300 | JGI IMG/M metagenome (GOLD analysis project Ga0182027, IMG submission 121300) | Permafrost microbial communities from Stordalen Mire, Sweden - 712E1D metaG (Illumina Assembly) | ecosystem: Environmental > Terrestrial > Soil > Wetlands > Permafrost | place: Sweden... | reverse complement strand
GGGCCGACGAGATCGTCGTCGTCAGCTCGACGACCCAGACGGCGACGAGCCCCGCGTTTCGGCAGACGGTCCTCGGCATCCAGAGCCGGATCGCCGCGCTGGGACCGGGTGTCGTCGACAGCGTGGTGAGCGCCTTCAAGGGCAGCAGCCCGGCGGCGATGATCTCGGCCAACGGCCACACCGCCATCATCCCCATCGTCATGGCCGGCGACGTCGTGCGGGCCAGCAAGAACATCGACAAGGTGCACGCCATCGTGCACGGCGCCGACGGAGCCGGCGGCTTTCAGACGCTGATCACCGGCACCGCCAGCATCAACTCCGATTTCAGCCACCAGGCGACCGCCGACCTGGGCAAGGGCGAGGGCATCGGCTTGCCGATCGCCCTGATCATCCTGCTGGTCGTCTTCGGCACCGTGGTCGCCGCGAGCCTGCCGGTCTTTCTGTCGCTGATCGCCATCACACTGGCGGTGGCGCTCACCGCGATCCTGGGTCATCTGTTCAGCGTGTCGACGTTCGCGGTGAACATGATCACCCTGATCGGCCTGGCCGTGGGCATCGACTACTCCCTGTTCATCGTCTCGCGCTTCCGCGAGGAGCTCACCCGCGGCCGCTCGACGATCGACGCGGTGGCGGTCGCGGGCGGCACAGCCGCCCGCGCCGTCTTCTTCAGCGGCATGACGGTGGTTCTGGCCCTCTGCGCCCTGCTGCTCGTGCCGACCAACATCTTCGTCAGCCTCGGCGCCGGCGCGATCCTGGTGGTCGCCATGGCGGTGTTCGCGGCGCTCACGCTGTTGCCGGCGGTGCTCGGCCTGCTCGGGCCGCGGGTCAACCGGCTGAAGCTGCCGCTTCTGGGCCGCCGTCTCATGATCGCGCGGGCTGCGGGCAAGCCGTCGGTGATGGCGCGGGCCGCACGGGGAGCCATGCGGCGGCCCGTCGTCTCTCTGGCCATCGGCGCCGGCGTGATGCTCCTGGCCGCGGCGCCTCTGTTCGGCATGAAGACCGGCGTGTCGGGCGTGAACACCCTGCCCGACAGTTTCCAGTCCAAGCAGGCGTTCGCGGTGCTCGCCAGCCAGTTCTCGGCCGGCCTGGCGAGCCCCACGCAGATCGTGATCGACGGGCCGGCAGCCTCGCCGCAGGTGCAGGCCGCCGTCTCGCGCCTGCGTGCGACCCTGGCCGGCGACAGGGCCTTCGGCGCCGTGCAGGCCCAGACGGACAAGGCCGGTGACCTGACACTGCTCTCCGTGCCCATCGCCGGGTCGTCGACCAGCGATCTGGCCCTCGCCAAGGTGCGTGAGCTGCGCGACACCTACATCCCCCAGGCGTTCGCCGGCAGCCCCGCCAAGGTCTACGTGACCGGCACCACCGCCTTCAACGTCGACTACATCGACATCGTCAACTCCTACTTCCCCTGGGTCATCGCCCTGGTGCTGGCGCTCAGCTTCATCCTGTTGATGCTTGCCTTCCGTTCGGTGGTGGTGCCGGCCACGGCGATCGCCATGAACCTGTTGAGCGTGGGCGCGGCCTACGGTCTGATCACTCTTGTGTTCCAGCATGGGGTCGGAGCCGGCATCTTCGGCTTCCAAAGGGTCGCCGCGATCGAGCAGTGGGTGCCGCTGTTCCTGTTCTCCGTGCTTTTCGGCCTGTCCATGGACTACCAGGTCTTCCTGCTGTCGCGCATCAAGGAGGAGTACGACCGGACCGGCGACAACACGCATGCCGTCAGTCACGGCATCGGCGTGACGGCCGGGATCATCACCGGCGCCGCCCTCATCATGGTCGCCGTGTTCGCCGGTTTCGCCAGCGGCAAGCTCGTGATGTTCGAGCAGATGGGCTTTGGCCTGGGCGTGGCCATCCTGCTCGACGCGACGCTCGTGCGCATGCTGCTCGTGCCCTCGGCGATGAGCCTGTTGGGCAAGGCGAACTGGTACCTCCCACGCTGGCTCGAGTGGCTGCCGCGGCTGACGATCGAGAGCACGCCGATGCCGCTGCCCGCGGTGGGCGGCACGGACAGGTCGGTCGGCGGCAATGCCGGTGCGAGCCGGGCTCCGATCGCCACAGACTCCGAGGGCGGCTCCGAGACTCCACCGGAAATCGAGCCCGGACGTGCGGCGTAGAGGCGTTCGCGCGATAGGATCTGTGGCATGACGGACGCGAGCGTGGTCATCGGCATCGAGGTCGCGGCGGCGCGGCCCAGCACCGCTGTGGCGCTGCGCACGAGTCACGCCGCTGCCCGTGGCGGACGCGCCGGTGCCGGCTCCGCCGCGGTCCTCGAGTGGATGGAAGCCGACCACCGCCGGCCCGACCAGGTCGCCGCCATGATGGCCTGGATCGAGCGACATGAGCCGGCCGTCGTGGCCGTCGACGCACCCCAGGACTTCAAACGCTCTGGGCGGCGGGCGGCCGGCTCGCGGTCGGCGAACGCTGCGGCGGCGCCTGCGGCGCCGCCGCAGCGAGCCTGCGACCGCGAGCTTCTCGCCCGCCGCATCCGCACTTACCCCGTCCCGCCCAAGCCGGCCGTCACCGCCGGCGAGGCGCGGCTGCCCGACCGGATGCGCGCCGGCTTTGACTACTTCCGCCGCCTGCGCCGCGCCGGCTTTGAGATCCCGGGCGACGCGGTCATGCCGGGTATGCTGGGCGGCCCGCCGGCGGTGATCGAGGTGTATCCGTACGGTTCTTTCGCCGCTCTTCTGGGTGGTCTGCCGCCCAACAAGACATCGCGGTCCGGGCAGCGCCTCCGGGTCATTACGCTGCGCCGCGCCGGCCTCGAGTGGGACGAGTACTTCGATCACGACTCGCTCGACGCCCTGGCGGCCGCTCTGACCGCGTGGCGCTTCCAGCAGGGACGCGCGACGCCGCTCGGCGACGCCCGGGAGGGTCTGATCTGGCTGCCCGTGTCGCGCGCCGAGGTGCGCGCCACCTACACCGCCGTCTGAGTCTCGGTCGTGGCGGGGCGCTGCGGGCCGCCGATCGTCCGGCGCCGGCGGCTCCCACTCGGCCACGAGCTGCCGCAAGAGTCGCGCCAGACGCAGCTTGTCCTCATCTGGCCAGTCCCTGACTGCGGCAGCGACGGCACCGCGTCGCACATTCCTGAGCTGACGCAGCGCGTTGTAGCCTTGCACGGTCGGCGCGAAGATGGGCCGCACCTTGCCGCGCCACTGGCGCACCGCAAAGTCGTTGCGGTAGATGAGCCCGCGGTCTTCGAGCCTGCGCAGCTCGTGGCTCACCGTGCTGCGGGAGAGCCCGAGCGCCGCGGCAAGATGTGAGGGCCGGCCGGTCGTGGATCGCGCGACGCGGTCGAGGAGGGCATAGAGCGCGGGCTGCGTGCGCCACGCGGCCCATGACGCCGGCACGGCGTTTTGGGCGAGAAGGCCGTCGTGGCGGCGTGGGCGAGCATAGGAGAAGGTGACCAGCGTCAGGGCGTCTTCGATAGCGGCGATGATGGGGTCGCCGAGTGGCTCTGAGAGGCCGTCGCGAAAGCTGCCGACTGAGCGCGAAGGGTCTTTGCGCGGAGTGCGCCCTGGCATTGCGAGCGTGTCGGAGGGCGGTCGATCTGCCATACGGGTAGCGTAGGTGGGTGAGAGGGCCGGGCGGAAGGGGCGGGGTGCGTGTGTGTGGTGTCAGTGGCGTTTTGTTGGCATTTACAACTAATAGTGACCGACCCAACAGGGAGACACAGGGTGCGACGCAACACGCGCCGGCGTCGATTGGGCGACGGCCGGCCGCGACGGTGGCCGGTGTACACTTTTCGACGAACGGTGGCGAAGGGCGGAAGGCAGGCGGCAGGCGCTGATGGAGATCGTGTTTGGCGACGGGCTCAGGGTGCGGGCCGAGTTCGACGGGTTGACGGTCGAGACCGACCAGCCGGTCGCATCGGGCGGCGAGGGCACGGCGGCCAGCCCCTACGACCTGTTCCTCGCCTCGCTCGGCACGTGCGCGGGCTACTTCGCCTTGCGCTTCATGCGGCAGCGCGGGATCGACGCCAAGGGAGCCCGCCTTACGCTCTCGTCCGAGAAGGACCCGGAGACCGGCCTCGCGGCTGTGGTCACGATCGACCTCGAGCTGCCCCTGGGTTTCCCCGACAAGTACCGCGACGCGGTCGTGCGTGCCATGGACCAATGCAAGGTCAAACGGCAGCTCGAGCATCCGCCGTCGGTCATCGCCAGCGTCTCGCGGACCTCGTCATGAGCCGTTCGTCGTCGCGATCCGCGCAGAGCCGCGCGGATGGCGCACCGTCATGAGCCGCGCGTTCGTCAAAGAGGACGACGAGGCGCCCGACGAGTCGCTCCCCGAGCGCCAGGTCAGCGACCATCCGAACTACGTGACCCCGTCGGGTCTCGCGCAGCTCGAATCGCGGCGCGAGGAGCTCGAGGCGGAACGCCTCGAGCTTGCCCGCCGCGCCGACGACGACGACTCCGCCCGCGAACGCCTGCGCCACGTCGAGCGCGATCTGCGCTACGTTCGCAGGCGGCTCGAGACGGCCCTGACCGTCGACCCGCAGACCCGCCGCGCCGACGTGGTGGGGTTCGGCGCCACGGTCACGGTCCGCGAAAGCTCGGGCGAGCAGCGCGGCTACACGATCGTCGGCGAGGACGAAGCCGACCCGGAGGCCGGTCTGGTGAGCTGGGTGTCGCCGCTGGCCAGGGTGCTCGAGGGCGCTCGCGTCGGCGAGCAGGCCGTCTGGCGGCGGCCGGCGGGGTCGCTCGAGCTGACCGTCGTGGCGATCGCCTACGACACCGGCGCGGGCACGTCGGCTTGAGGCCGACGAAACTGACGAGACGGACTCAGATCGCGCGGCTGCGCGAAAGGGAGGCTTGGGCATGAAGTATCGGACCTTGGGGCGAGTCGATTTCGCGCCGTCGGTGCTGGGCTTCGGCGCCATGCGGTTGCCGGTGCTGGCAGCTGAGTCCGGGGGCGGATCGGCGGCGCGTCGCGTCGACGAGGAGGCCGCGACCGCCATGCTGCGACGCGCGGTCGAGGCGGGCGTCAACTACGTCGACACGGCCTACGTCTATCACGGCGGCGAGAGCGAGCCGTGGCTCGGCCGGGCCCTGCGACAGGTCGCAAGCGACCTGTTCGGCCCGGCCGAGCAGGGGCTCGCCGAGCTGCGCCGCCGGGTGAAGGTCGCGACTAAGCTGCCGGTCTGGCAGCTCAAAGGCCGCGACGACCCCGAGCGCCTGCTGGGCGAGCAGCTCGAGCGGCTGCAGCTCGACTCCATCGACTTCTACCTGCTGCATGGCCTGGGCGCCGACAGTCTCGCCAAGCTGCGCGAGCTCGACGTGTTCGACTGGGCCGAGCGGGCCCTGGCCGACGGTCGCATCGGCCACCTGGGGTTCTCGTTCCACGACGAATACCCGGTCTTCGAGGAGCTGCTCGCGGCGACCGATCTCTGGGAGTTCTGCCAGATCCAGTACAACTACATGGACGAGGAGTACCAGGCCGGCACCCGCGGGCTCGAGCTTGCCGCCGGCAAGGGGCTCGGTGTGATCGTCATGGAGCCGGTGCGCGGCGGCCAGCTCGCGCGGCGACCGCCCCGGGCGGTCGCCGCGCTCTGGGCCGCCGCCAATGCGCGGCGCGAGGCCGCAGGCCTCGCGCCGCGCTCGCCGGTCGACTGGGCGTTGCAGTGGGTCTGGAACCGCCCCGAAGTGGCGTTGCTGCTTTCGGGCATGAGCGACATGGCCCAGCTCGACGAGAACCTGGCGAGTGCCGAGCGGGCCGCGCCGGGGGCGCTCGACGACGCCGAGCTCGAGACCTGTCGAGGCGTGCGCGACGCGTATCTGAAGCTCAGCCCTATCCCCTGCACGAGCTGCCGCTACTGTCTGCCCTGCCCGAGCGGGGTTGCCATCCCCGAGGTGTTCGAGGTCTACAACGAGGCGGAGATCTACGGCGGCGGACCGGCGGCGGCGCGCTTTGCCTACGGCTGGCTCTCCGAGTCAGAGCGTGCCGAGGTGTGCACCCAGTGCCGCACCTGCGAGGAGCTCTGCCCGCAGAAGATCGCCATCGTCGACTGGCTCGAGAAGATCCAGCAGTACCTCGCGGTCGGCGAATAGCGTGCCGAGCGATCTGCCCCTGTACGGGCTTGCGCGCGGTCTGCTGAGGGTCGGCCTGCGCCTGTACGGCCGCTACGAGCCGACAGGGGCGTGGCGCCTGCCGGCGAGCGGTCCGGCGATCGTGGTCTCGAACCATCCGAGCACCGTCGACCCGATCATCCTGGGCGTCGCCTTCTCGCGGCCGCTGCGCTTCATGGCCGACGCGGCTCAGTTCCGGCGCGGCTTCGTCGGCCGGGTGATCCCGCGGCTCGGCGCGTTCCCCGTCCGCAAGGGCGCCGCCGACCGCACCGCCCTGCGCACCGCGCTCGACCTGCTCGCCCAAGGCGAGGTCGTGGCCCTGTTTCCCGAGGGTGACCTGTACTCGGACGGCACGATGCATCCGTTCGAGCGCGGCATCGGCTACCTCGCGGCGGCCAGCGGCGCGCCGGTCGTGCCGGCCGCCATCACCGGCAGCTACGCGATCTTCGACGGGCGCTGGCTGGCCTGGCCGACCGTGCGTCTGACCGTGGGCGCGCCGGTCGACTTTGGCGGGCTCGACGGTCGCGGCCACGACGCCGGAGCGCGCCGGACCGACCTCGTCGAGGCGGCCGTTCGCGAGCTGCGCGAGCGGGGCGAAGCGACCGAGCGGGGCGAAGCGACCGCACCCGGCGACGCCGATCGGTGCAAGTGGCCTCGCCAAGCCGATCCGGGTGAGGACGACGACGCGGCCGGGTCCGAGGGAGAGCCGGCCGGGATCTGAGGCCTACTTGCCCGCCAGAACGCGGGCCGCGACGCCCTGGATGGTCTCGATTCCGTAGCCCTGACTCGGGTCGCCGTCGGTGAAGACGGCCATCGAGAAGGTGCGGGCGCCCTTGTGCAGGCGCGCCACCTGGTGGACGAGCTGACCGAGGTCGGTGCCCCGCCAGCCGCCCTTGAACCAGACCTGCCAGCCGCGCGGCCGGGCGACCGCCGGAACGCCCCAGCTCTGGTACGAGACGATGTGCGAGAGCAGGTACAGGGCGAGCGCCCGGTGTGCCCTGGGCACGAGGCTCGGTAGCCGGTAGAAGTAGCGTGCCTGGTCGGCGGCGGTGAGCTGGGCGCCGAAGAGCTGACCGTAGATTGCGAAGTGCTTCATGCCGGCGGCCTTCGCCAGAGCGTACAGGCCGCCGTCGCCGACCACGTGGTAGATGGCCTCGGCGGCGTTGTTGTCGGAGAACTCGATCATGGGCGTCAGGGTGGCCAGGGCGGACGAGCTGACGCTCGCGTGCGTGCGCAGGTACTCGACGAGCAGCATGGCCTTGATCACGCTGGCGGTGACGAACTGGCGGTCGTCGTTCCAGCCGTGCAGGACGCCGGCGGTGTCGACCACGGCGACCGCGGTGACACCCGAGCGTTTCTTGAGCCAGGCGATCGCCCGGTCGATGTTGGCCGCGGACGGGTAGACGGCCTCGACGGTGAGGTGCGCCGAGCGCACGATCGTGGGCGTGCGGCGCAGCCGGTCGAGCGCGCGTACCGTCCACACGTAGGTGCCGGGCGCGAGGCGGCAGACGAACGACACCTGCGAACTGGTGGGTGACGGCACGACGTGGGTGACGGCGATCGACTTGACCGTGGCGCCGCCGGCGACGCCGATGACGATCGTCACGGTGGCGCCGCCGCCGTGGGCGCCTTCGATGTGGAAGGGGAGCGTTGCGGTGCCCCCCTGCAGGACCTCGACGTCGGCCTGGGCGACGGCGATGAAGGGCAGCTGGCTGCCCGCGAGGCGCCGCCCGACGCCGGCGTTCGCGGCGCCGGCGCGGGCGTCGCCTGTCGCTGACGCCCGTGCCGGCAGCACGGCGATCGCCAGCACGGCGATCGCCGGCACGAGGGCGACGGCCATGAGGGCGACGGTCGTGCGGGCGACGGTCGTGCGGGAAGCTTTCACGTTGCGACCTTTCGTGCGAGTGCCCGCGGCAGCGGTCGCGGGCGATCTGTACCTGCTGCAAATGTATGCCCGGTGCGTGGCGTGGGCGAGCGTTGTTGAGCGCGCCTGGCCCTAAGGTACGACGAAGCGCGCCCGGCTGCCGGCGCGTGTGGTGGTCACCTCGAGGCGCGCTTCGATCTGCTCGCGCAGGTCGGCCACGTGGGAGATGATGCCGACCAGCCGCCCGCCCGTCTGGAGCCCGATGAGGGTGTCGACGGCGGCCGCCAGGTTGTCGGGGTCGAGCGAGCCGAAGCCTTCGTCGACGAACACCGTGTCGAGCTTGACGCCGCCTTCGTAGCGCTGCACGACCTCGGCGAGGCCGAGCGCCAGCGCCAGCGAGGCCTGGAACGTCTCGCCGCCCGACAGGGTCGAGACCGGCCGCCGGGTGCCGGTGTAGGCGTCGGACACCTCGAGGTCGAGGCCCAGCGCGCGGCGTTTGTCGCCCTGTTGCCGGCGCAGCAGGCGGTAGCGCCCGTCGGTCATGGCCGCCAGGCGTTCGGAGGCCACGACGAGCACGTCGTCGAGGTAGGCGGCCAGCATGTAGCGCTGGAACGAGAGTCGCAGGTCGTTGTCGCCGTCGGCCACCCTGGCGAGACGACCGGCGACGGCGTAGGAGGTCTCCTGCCGGCCGATGGCGGTCTGCAGGCGGGCGAGCTCGTCGGCGGCGCGGGCCAGGGCGTCGCGCGTCGCGCAGAGCGAGGCCCGCGTGTCGCGGGCCTCGTCGGCGGCGCGCGACGCCAGCGCGTGGCGGCCGGTGAGCGCGTCGAGGTCGGGGCGCTCGAGGCCCTGGGCGGCGGCGGCGGCGCGCCGCAGGCGCGCCGCCGCCGCCCTCGTGTCGCTGTCGTGGGCGGCCACGCGCTCGACGAGCTCCGCCAGCTCCCGCGGCTCGCGCCGGGCCGCGAAGTACGCCGGTTCGTCGGCAAAGCCGGCCTGGCCGATGCGCTCGAGGCGCTCGGTCTCGACGGCGGCCACCTCGATGGCCAGCTCGTCGTGGCGCCGGCGCTTCTCGGCGAGCGTGGCCGTGGCGCCGGCCAGCGACTCCGAGGTCGCGCGGTCGTCGGCCTGGGCCCGGTCCCAGGCGTGCTCGAGCGCGCTGAGCTCGTCGCGGGCCGCCGCGAGGCGGCGGGCGAGCTCGTCGGGATCGCGCAGGTCGGCGGGGATGCCGCGGGTGCGCTCGTCGAACACGGCGACGGCGCCGGCGTGGACCGCCGTGGCGGCCGCCAGGTCGCGGCGGGCGGCGCTCGCCGCCGTGTCGGCGTCGTCGCGCGTCTCGTCGCAGAGCCGGCGCAGCTCGGTCACCTGAGCGCGCTTGTCGAGCACGGCGGCCTCGCCGGGCAGCTCGCCCTCGGCTGCGGCCGGTTCGGGGTGCTCGGTCGATCCGCAGACCGGGCAGGGGACACCGGGTTCGAGGGCGGCCGATAGGACCGCGGCCTGGCCTCGGGACCAGGCGGCTTCGAGCTCGGCCAGCTCGGCCGCAGCGCGCTCGGCGGCCAGCCGGGCGGCCGCGAGGGCGTCGCGCTGCCCTCGACCGGCGCTCTCGTCGGCCTGCCGGGCGGCGGCCAGCGCCGCCGCGGCCGAGGCGACGTTCGACTGCGCCTGCGCCAGCTCGCCGGCCCGGGCCGCGGTGTCGGTGAGCTCGCGGACCTGTGCGGCCAGCGCCAGACGCTGGGCGCCGCGAGCCGTCTCGGTGTCGAGGGCCGCCGCGGCCTGCCGGCGGGCGTCGGCGGCTTTGTCGAGCGCCACCTCCGCCATCTCGAGCTCGAGCAGCCGGGGCGTGAGATCATTGCGACGGTCGTGCACCAGGCGGTCGAGCGCCTGGAGCGGTTCGGCCCGTCGCGCGAGGTCGACCTCGGCGTGCCGCGCCTGCACTTCGGCGGCCTCCGCGGCGAGGGCGTCGACGTCGGCCTGGGCCGCGGCGAGCTCGTCGAGTCGGGCGGCGATGGTCTGGGCCCCACTGAGCTCGGCCTGGGCGGCCTGCTCGGCGGCGGCGGCCGCGGCCGCCGCCGTCTCGGCCTGGGCCGCCCGCTCGATCGCCTGCGTCAGCCGCTCGCCGAGCTCGTCGGGGTCGTCGGCTGCGGCCGCCCGCAGGATCGCCGTGCGGTCGGCCCTGGCCTGCTGCACCTCGCGCTCGATGGTCTGGGCCTCGGCCTTGAGCGCGTCCTGCAGCTCGCGGTAGCGCTCGGTGCGAAACAGCCGCTGGAGGATCTCCTCGCGCTCCTTGCCGCTCGACTGCAGCAGCTCCTGGAACTTGCCCTGGGGCAGCATGACCACCTGGCGGAACTGCACGCTGCGAAAGCCGAGGATCTGTTCGACGCGCTCGGTGACGTCGGTCGGCTTGGTGGCCAGCGGCGTGCCATCGGCGGAGGGATCGCCGGGCGGTGTGTCGCTGCGGTCCCACAGGGCGGCGCTGGGGTTCTCGACCGTGAAGCCGTCGCCGCGGCGCTTGGGCCGTTCCTGCCAGGGGCTGCGCTGCACGCGATAGCGCTTGTCGGCGACCGAGAAGTCGAGTCGCACCTCGGTGCGCAGCGCCGGGTCGGCGTGGTCTGAGCGCATGTCGCGAGCCTCGCGGTCGGCGCCGCTGGTGTCGCCGTAGAGGGCGAAGGCCATGGCGTCGAGGATCGTGGTCTTGCCGGCGCCGGTGGGTCCGTGGATGAGGAAGAACCCGTACGGACCGAGCTCGGCGAAGTCGAGGACCTGCCGGCCGCCGAAGGGGCCGAACGCCTGCATGACCAGGACCTGCGGCTTCACGATTCGCGCCAGCGTCGTTCGAGGCGCTCGAGGACGGCGCCGAAGGCGGCGCTCTCGTCGGCCGAGAGCTGGTCGTCGGTGACCTCGTGGAAGAACCTGGCGAAGTGTTCGCCCTCGGATCGGGTGACCCGATCGACGAGCGCCGACGACCGGCCGTCGGTGAGTTCGAGCCGGGGGAACTCGAGGTGCAGGCAGTTGGGATAGGCCTGCTGGAGCTGACCCATGGCGTTGAGCAGCGCGCCCTTGTCGAGGAGGCGCGCGCAGACGTAGTCGTCGCGCGCCTCCTCGGCCGGCGCGCGCTCGAGGATGTCGTGGAGCGTGCCTTCGACGATCCGCACGCGGCGCCGCGGCCGCAGCTCGACCAGTTCGACGGTGACGCGGGCGGCGGCGGGCGAGGCGGGCGGCTTGCCGCCCGCCTCGCCCGCCGCCGCCTCGCCGCCCTCCGCCGCCGCCTCGCCGCCTGCCGCCGCTTCGCCAGCCGCATCACCCGTCGCTTCGGTACCGCCGCTACCGGGCGCGCCGATCTCGACGATGCTCACGGACTTGCGCTGGGCGACCTCGTTGAACGAGTAGGTGAGCAGCGAGCCCGCGTAGCGCACCCTCTCGGCGCCGGCCGCCTGGGGGCGGTGCAGGTGACCCAGGGCGACGTAGTCGAAGCCGGCGAACACAGAGACGGGCACGGTGCCGGCGCCGCCGACCGTGATCGGCCGTTCGGAGTCGGAGACCTCGGCGCCGGCCACGAAGGCGTGGCCGACGAGCAAGGTGCGCGTGCCGGGTGGCGTGGCCGCGCGGGCGCGCGCCGTCAGCGCCCGCATGGCCTGCTCGTGGGTCTGGATGGGAACATCGAGCTCGGCGAGGACGTCGCGGACGACGATCGGGTCGGCGTACGGTACGGCCTGGACCAGCAGCGGGCCGTCGTCGTCGGCCAGCGGCACGGCGAGCGCGCCGTTGGGCGGCAGACATCCGGCGATGTGCAGCCCCTCGGCCGAGAGCAGCCGGGAGCCGAACCCGAGGCGCGTGGGGCTGTCGTGGTTGCCGGCGATCATGACGACCGGCACGCCGAGGCCGCGTACGATGCGTTCGAGCACGTCGTTGAGCAGCTCGACGGCTTCGGGGGGCGGCACGCCGCGGTCGTAGACGTCGCCGGCGACGAGCACGGCGGCCGGCCGCACGTCGGCGACGAGGTCGACGAACTGGTCGAGGACGTACCGCTGGTCGTCGGTGAGATGGACGCTGTGGAACAGCCGTCCGAGATGCCAGTCGGCGGTATGGACGAATCTCATGCGCACCCTCCGGCGCGACCCTAGCACAGCGAGAGGACGGCGCGATGCCCCGGCCGGCCGTGCTAGCCTTGACGAAGACGGTCTCGAAGGCGGCGCGCCCGGCGCGCGGGCGACAGGAGGGTGGCGACATGGCGGCACGAAAGACGGCCAACGGCAGGGCGACGGTGGCCCACTTCGACGAGATCCCCTCGCAACCGCAGCCCGACACCGGCGCCGAGTGGAAGCCGGTCAGGCACTTCTTCGACCTGGGCTCGTTCGGCGCCAGCCTCTACGTGGGCCACGCCGACGGCGAGGTGCTGACCAGCCAGCACAGCGAGACCGACGAGGCCGGCACGCGCCACGAGGAGCTGTTCTACGTCGCGCACGGACGAGCCACGTTCGTGGTCGACGGCGAGGAGGTCGACGCGCCGGCGGGTACGTTCGTGTACGTGCGCGACCCCGACGTGCGCCGCGGGGCCGTGGCCCGTGAGCCCGGCACGGTGGTCTTCGTGGCCGGCGGCGCGCCCGGCGAGGCCTACGAGGTCTCGCCCTGGGAACGCGAGGAGTTCGGGCCGCCGGCCGGGTGAGGCGTCGAGGGTGAGGTCGTCGACCTAGTCGACGACCTCACCCTCGACCGGCGCCTCGCCTTCGGCCGGCGCTGCGTCAGCGTCGCCCGACGACGGCGGCTTGGTCGTGAACTGGGCCATGAGCCGGGCGATCTCGTCGTCCAGGGCGTTCAGGTCGTCCTGGGCGACGCGCGCTCGACGGACGGGCTCCTCGAGCTCGGCGTGTGCCACGCTGCCCTGCTCGGCCAGGTAGAGCGTGACCTGGGCGAGCTGCGTCTCGGCGGTGGTCAGCTCGCGCTTGAGGCCGCGACGCTTGAGCTGCGCCTGGGCGACCTTGCGCGCCAGTTGCGCGTTGAAGGTGACTGCGTTGACCGCGTTGCTGGCGGTGTCTTTGCCTGGCATGCCGGCCTCCCTCCGGTGGGATCGCGCTGCACGCGCGAGTGTGAGCGACATCGTATCACCGCCGCAACGGGCTCGGTGTCGCGTCAGAGCGCCCCGCCCCGCGCCTTCCGCAGTCGCGAGAGGAAGGGCTTGGTGAGGTAGCTGCCCTCGGCGAACAGGCAGAACTGCTCGAACAGCGGCCTGGTCACCGTGAAGGCCATGATGTCGGCCGGCAGCCACTGACGCATGGCGATGTCGGTCGCGCCGATCTGTGCCTGGGGCACGCTGAGATCGGCGAAGTTGACGAGCTGGCCGCAGCCCGACGAGAAGCCGGCGATGGTCGGCTCGGGATCGCCGGGGGCGTTGCGATACTGGGCGGCCAGCTCGAGGGCGGCGAGCTGATCAGGCCTGACCCAGAACGTCACGGTCTTCAGGTGCTCGTACTGGTCGGCCTTGAGCGGCCCGACCAGCACGTGACCCCGCGCCGGCGCGAAGTTGACCCGGGCGTCGAGCCAGCGGCCCATGAGCTCCTCGGAGGCCTTGAGCCCCTCGTCGATGGCGAGAAAGTGGATGAAGTCGGCGCGGTCGGTGCGCTGCACGCCGCACAGCGAGCCGCCGGCCCCGCCGCAGCCGAAGTTGGCGCTCGTGAGATGGACCGTCCGGCCCTTCTGCCAGTCGGCGAAATGCGAAAAGACGCACTCGCCGCGCTTGGCGCCGGGACGAGGTTCGACGAGCGGTGCGAAGGCCGCCGGGTCGGGCGCGTCGTAGAGGCCGGTCAGCGGGAGCGTCACGTTGAGCTTTTCGAGGAGGAATGAGGGGTCGGGTTGCACGAGTGCCTCCTTGGATGCGGGGTAGGTGCGTCTGCGCCCACGGTAGCACGAAAACGTCGGCCGACTATTTGCCGATCAGATGGGGGATGAGCGAACCGAGCAGGTAGCCGCCGGCCGCCGAGGCCGCGCCGATCACGACCACCTCGAGCGCGCTGCGCCACAGGCTCATGTCGGCCAGCCGTCCCTTGACGAGGCCGATCACGAACAGCGCCACGATCGTAAGGGCGATCGACAGCACCAGCGCCGGCCGCACCGCAAGGAAGAGGTAGGGCCCGAGCGGCACGAGCGAGGCGACAAGATAGGAAGCGCCCATGGCAAGCGAGTTCTTGACGGCGCTGCCCCCGGGTTCGGCCGAGAGGCCGAGCTCCTTTTCGACCATCGTGTTCACCCACGACCGGTGGCTGCTCGTGACCTTGTCGGCGACGACGACAGCGTCGTCGCGCGACAGTCCCTCGTGTTCGAAGAGCAGCTCGATCTCAAGTTGCTCGATGTCGGGGATGGCGGCGATCTCCTCTTCTTCGTCTCTGATCGCCGCCTGCTGGACCTGCGCCTCGGACTTACCCGACAGGTACTCGCCAGCGCCCATCGACAGGGCGCCGGCAAACGCCTCGGCCACGCCGGCGACCACCACGATCTTGCTGTTCGACGTGCCCCCGGCCACGGCCGACACCACGCCCAGCGGCACGAGCAGGCCGTCGAGGCTGCCGAACACGAACTGGCGCACGCGGCCGCGGGCCGCGATCCGCTCCTTCTCGGCGAACAGCCGCGATGCGTCGAACGTGCGCCGCTTCTGCTCGAGCTCGCGCGCCCGTTCGGGCGAAAGGTCCCCGTCGCTCGGCAGCCTGGGCGGCAGGTTTCGGCCGGGGGATGATTCGAACAGAAGGTCAGGGTCGCGAAACGGTTCCGGCGGCGGGTCCATCCGACGATGCTACGGCGACTGACCGGCCGCGTGAAGTGTGGTGTCGAGCGGTCCCCGCTCGTTTCGGCCGGACAAGCTGCGGTAATGAATCGTACGGACGACGATCAGGCGGCGCCGGGGGCGCCGCGAGGGGACGCTCGCATGGCAGAGATCGAGATCTACACCAAGCAGTGGTGCCCGTACTGCCTCAAGGCCAAGGCCCTGCTGCGCGCCAAGGCGATCGCCTACGACGAGGTCGACGTGACCGCCGACGAGGCGCGGCAGAACGAGATGGTCGAACGCTCGGGCATGCGCAGCGTGCCCCAGATCTTCCTCGACGGTGAGCAGGTCGGCGGCTACGACGACCTCGCCCACCTGAACGCCACGGGCGAGCTCGACCGGCGGCTCGGCCGCGGCGAGGGGGCGCCACTGCGCGACGTCTACGACGTCGCGGTCGTCGGCGCCGGTCCCGCCGGGCTCACCGCCGCGATGTACGCCGCCCGCAAGAACCTCTCGACCCTCGTCATCGCCATGGACATCGGCGGTCAGGTCGGCCTCACCGCCGAGGTCGCCAACTACCCCGGCTTCGACTCTGTCACCGGTCCCGACCTCGCCGACAGATACCACGAACAGGCCGCCAAGTACGAGATCGCCGAGCTGATCGGCGAGCGCGTCGTCGGCCTGAGCCTCGACGGCCGCTGCAAGGTCCTCGACCTCGAAAGCGGGCGCAGCGTGCGCGCCTCGACCGTGATCATCGCCACCGGGGTACAGAAGCGCCGTCTCGACGTGCCGGGCGAGCGCAAGCTGACCGGCAGGGGTGTGGTCTACTGCTCGACCTGCGACGGGCCGCTCTTCAAGGGTCTCACGATCGCGGTGGTCGGCGCCGGCAACTCGGGGCTCGAGGCGGCGATCGAGATGGACAGCGTGGCCGCCAAGGTCTACCTGGTGTCGAACGAGGGCTGGACCGGCGACGCCATCCTGCAGGACAAGGTCTCGGCGGCGCGCCACGTCGAGTCGCTGCGCAACCACGAGCCCGTCGAGATCCACGGCGACGACGGGGTCGTGGGCATGACGGTGCGCGACGTGCGCTCGGGCGAGACCCGCCGCCTCGACCTGGACGGGGTGTTCATCGAGGTCGGCCTGTTTCCCAACAGCGAGTTCGCGCTCGACATGCTCGAGACCAACGTGGTCGGCGAGATCGCGGTCGACAAGCGTGGCGCCACCGGGGTGCGCGGCGTGTTCGCCGCCGGCGACGTGACCGACAACCGCGACAAGCAGATCGTGGTCGCCGCCGGCGAGGGCGCGCGGGCCGCGCTGGCGGCGTTCGAGTACCTGGTCAAGCAGAAGTGACCGTCGGTCGCGGCGGTAGAATCGTGTGGTGAGTCCCGTCCGTCTTTCGAAGTCGCGCATCATGGCCTGGCGCCAGTGCCCCAAACGGCTCTGGCTTGAGGTCAACCGCCCCGAGCTCGTCGTCTACTCGCCGTCGACGCAGCGCCTCTTCGGCATGGGCCACCAGGTCGGGGAAGTGGCGCGCGACCTGCAGCCGGGCGGCGTGCTGATCGAGCCGCCCACGCTTGGAGAGGCCCTGCGCGAGACGGCGCGCCTGCTGGCGCGCCCCGGCGACCTCACCCTGTTCGAAGCCACCTTCAGTCACGGCGGCGTGCTGGTGCGCGCCGACCTGCTGCTGCGCGAGGGCGGTGTGGCGCGCATGGTCGAGGTCAAGTCGGCCACCGAGGTCAGGCCGTACCACCTCGACGACAGCGCCGTGCAGACCTGGGTCGTGCGCGGCGCCGGTGTGCCGCTTGAGCGCGTGGCGCTGGCCTGCATCGACCGCGGCTTCGTCTACGCCGGGAACGACGACTACCACGGGCTGCTGCGCGAGACCGACGTCACCGCCCAGGTCGACGAGCTGGTCGCCCAGGTGCCCGACTGGATCGCCGGCTGCCAGGCGACCCTTGCCGACGCGATGCCGGGGCACGGCATCTGGGCGGGTTGCACGATCCCCTTCGCCTGCCCGTTCATACCCTTCTGTTCGAAGGGTCTGCCCGAGTACCCGGTCTCGCTGCTGCCGGAGGGCCAGGTGGTCGCCGACCAGCTCGTGGCCGCCGGCTACGACGACCTGCGGCTGGTGCCCGAGCACTGGGCCTTCGGCGACCTGCACCGGCGTGTCTGGCAGGCCACCCGCACGGGGCGCCCCGACTACGTCCCTCAGGCGGCGGCCCACCTGGCCGCCCTGCCGTTCCCGCGCTTCTACCTCGACTTCGAGACGATCCAGTTCGCCGTGCCGGTCTGGGCCGGCACGCGGCCCTGGGAGCAGCTTCCCTTCCAGTGGTCCTGCCACGTCGAGCGGGCCCCCGGCGAGCTCGAGCACCGCGAGTTCCTCGACACCAGCGGCGAGCCGCCCATGCGCTCCTGCGCCGACACGCTGATCGCCGCGCTGGGCACTGAGGGGCCGATCTTCGTCTACGGCGCCTTCGAGAAGGGCGTCCTCGCGGGTCTGGCCGGGCGCTTCCCCGGCCTCGAAGGGCCGCTCGCGGCGCTCACCGATCGGCTGGTCGACCTGCTGCCGGTCACCCGCGCCGCCTGGTATCACCCGGCGATGAGGGGCTCGTGGTCGATCAAGGACGTGCTGCCCACCGTGGCGCCCGAGCTCGACTACGCCGACCTCGGC
>Ga0182027_10006579_pt1 | contig 17346 bp, 6 predicted proteins | sample 712E1DmetaG_FD_121300 | JGI IMG/M metagenome (GOLD analysis project Ga0182027, IMG submission 121300) | Permafrost microbial communities from Stordalen Mire, Sweden - 712E1D metaG (Illumina Assembly) | ecosystem: Environmental > Terrestrial > Soil > Wetlands > Permafrost | place: Sweden... | reverse complement strand
CTGAACGGCCGCAGCTTCGATAACCTGATCACGCTCAATCCCGGGGCCATTGAGTACGGATTGAAGAGCCCTCAAACCAGCACCAGCAACGGTAACACCTTCACCGTGTCGGGACACCGGCCACTCGACAACCTGTTTCTCTTGAACGGCGTTGAATACACCGGGTCGAGCCAACTCGGGGTAACTCCGGGAGGCGTGAGCGGCGACCTGCTGGGAATCGATGCGGTTCGAGAGTTCAATGTGCTACCGGACACTTATGGCGCCGAGTACGGAAAGCGCGCGGGTGCTCAGGTCACCGTCGTGACGCAGTCGGGAAGCAACGCGCTGCATGGCGCCCTGTTCGAGTTCTTGCGTAACAGCGCTCTGGATTCGCGAGGCATTTTTGACGCCGGGCCCGTGCCACCCTTTCGCAGGAACCAGTTCGGAGGCGCTTTGGGCGGCCCGCTGAAAAAGGACCACCTTTTCGCGTTCGCAAACTACGAAGGCTTCCGCCAGCGGCTGGCCCTCAGCAGCGTCAGCATCGTTCCCGACCAACTGGCGCGCCAGGGCCTGCTGCCCAACGGCGCCCCGGTCGCGAATCTGAACAAAGCGATGCTGCCCTACATGGCCCTGTGGCCCGTGGCGAATGGCCCGGCCCTGCCCGCCGTGGCCGGGCAGCCTGGCGTGGCCCTCGCCTACGCCAGTCCCCGGGAGCCGATCCGGGAGGATTTCGGCACGGCACGCATCGACTATATCCTGCGGGAGCAAGACTCCCTTTCCACCGTCTACACGCTCGATGACGGCGACAGCCTGATCCCATTGGCGGACCCGCTGTTCGCCTCGGCTCTCGCCCTTCGCAGCCAGGTCGCCAGCATTCAGGAAACGCACATTGTGTCCTCGCGGGTTCTGAATGCACTTACTGTCGGTTTTTCGCGCGCAGCATTCAATTACGATTCGGCGCTGCTGGCGGCCTTTCCCTCCAGCCTCTCCTTTGTAAGTGGGGCCGGGCCGGGCGGCGTCGTGATCGGCGGCGGTGTAACTACCACCGGCGGCGGCGCACTCACTTCCGCCGGCCCAAATAATGCCGCCAATGTCTGGAATCGCAGGAATCTTTTTACCTATGCGGACAGCGTGCAGATCGGCAGAGGGATTCATCAGATCGCCGCCGGGGTCTGGTTTCAGCGCCTTCAGGACAATGACGACACCGCATCGCGCCAGTTGGGGCAGGCAACTTTCGCCAGCCTGACTGGATTCCTTCAGGGGAATGTGAGTACCTTCCAGGTCGTGCCCAACCACACCGAACTGGGTTGGCGAAGTCTGCTCGGGGCCTGGTATGTCGAGGACACCGTCAAAATCCGCCCCACTCTTACTCTCGAGATTGGGTTGAGGCACGAATTCACCACCGGGTGGAATGAAGTGGCGGGCAGGGCCGCTAACTATGTTACCGACGCTCAGGGCGTTCTTGCCACGGCTCCGCGCATCGCGAGCTCGGCGTTCACCGCGAACAACGCGACGCGGCTATTCAGTCCCAGGGTCGGCGTGGCATGGGACCCCTTCGGAAACGGGAAGACCGCGGTCCGCGCGGGCTTTGGGACCTATTACACCCTGATCGACGCGCTCAGCTTTCTGCTCAACTCGCTGCCGCCCTATAACGGCGCGCTTACTTTTTCGGGTCCGCTGCCGGCGATCGTGCCGATCCTGCCGCTCGCGGCGCCCCCGCCCGCCTGCGGTCCCGGCATCGCGCCGCCCTGCGCAACCTACGCGCCCCAGGGCGTCCAGGCCAACGCGAAAACTCCGACCGTTCAAGAGTGGCGCTTTGAGATCGAGCAACAGCTCCGTCGCAACATGGGGCTTCGTGTCGCTTATGTCGGGTCGTTTGGATATCATGGCCTGCTCAGCATCGACCCCAATACCATTCCGGCGCAGATTTGTTCCAACTCCGCCGGGTGCCAGGCTGGTGGCGTCGCAGCGGCCAGTCAGAGTCATGTGCCGCAGGGCGCACAGTATGTGCCGGTTGGAAAGCGGCCCAATCCCTATCTGGGCGCCGGCTTTTTTTGGATGACGGAGGGCAATAGCAGTTACAACGCCCTCCAGATCGACCTCACCAGGCGCTTCGGCCAGGGCCTTCAGTTCCGTGGCAATTACACCTGGTCGAAGAGCCTCGATCTGAACTCGGGCCTCACCGGCGCCCAAGCCAATAACCAGGCGCAGATGATCCTGGACCGGACCGATCTGCGCCGCGACTGGGGGCCCTCGGCTTTGAACGCGACGCATCAAGCCAGTATCTCGGCTCGTTATGAGCTGCCGTTCGGCCATGGCCGGCGTTACCTCGGCGGCTGGCAGCTCAACGGAATCGCCACGCTGTTGAGCGGCTTCCCCTTCACGCCGCAAATCGGCACGAACCGTTCCGGGGATGGGGATACTCGCAACCCCGACCGGCCGTCGCTGAATCCGGCCTTCACGGGATCGGTCCTGCTTCAAGAGCCCGGCCGCTGGTTCGATCCGAACGCGTTCCTCCTGCCGGCTGCCGGCACTTACGGCAACTTAGGCAGAGGGACCTTCACCGGGCCCGGTATGGCGGACCTCGATCTGTCCGTTTTCAAGAACACCTCTCTGACTGAGCGGGTCAGCCTGCAATTCCGGACCGAGTTTTTCAATTTGCTGAACCGGGTGAACCTCGGCACGCCGAATGCGACCGTGTTTTCGAACGGCGCCGTCAACCCGTCGGCCGGCGTAATTACGACCTTAGCCACCGCGCCCCGCCAGATCCAATTCGGTCTGAAGCTGCTCTTCTAATCCTTCCACGCCCCCACATTGACCAGGTTGGGCGGCCTACGCCCCTCGATCGCGGCGGCGCAGTTTTCGGCGGCAAGCATGCACATGGCCCGCCGCGTATCGATCGACGCGCTGCCGATGTGCGGCTCGAGCACCACGTTCGCGAGCTTCAGGAGACCCGGATCGACCTCGGGCTCGCGCTCGAAGACGTCCAGGCCGGCGCCGCCGATCGTCCCCGCCGCCAGCGCCTCCGCCAACGCCGCCTCGTCCACCACCGGCCCGCGCGAAGTGTTCACCAGGATCGCCGTCCGCTTCATCGAGGCCAGCTCCGCGCGGCCGATCAGGTGCCGCGTCGATTCCATCAGCGGCACGTGCAGGCTCACGAAATCCGACTCGCCGAGCAGCCGCGCCAGGTCCACGAATTCCAGGCCCAGCTCCCGCTCGACGGCTTCCGGCGCGCGCCGCGCGTCGTGGTACAGGATGCGCATCGAGAAGCCGCGCCCTCGCCGCGCCACCGCCTGTCCGATGCGCCCCATGCCCAGGATCCCCAGCGTCTTGTGGTGCACGTCGTAACCCGCCAGCAGGTCGATGGCCCAGCGCCGCCACTGCCCGGAATGCACGAACTGGTGCCCCTCGACCATGCGTCGCGCCGTGGCCAGCATCAGCGCGAAGGCCAGGTCCGCGGTGGTGTCCGTCAGCACGTCCGGCGTGTTGGTGACCAGGATTCCGTGGCGCGTCGCCGCCTCCAGGTCCACGTTGTCGTACCCCACGGCTACGTCGGAGATCACGCGCACGCCCTCCAGCAGCGCGATCTGGTCCGCTGGAAACCTGTCCGTGAGCTGGCTTACGATACCCTGTTTTCCGCGCGACCGCTCAATCAGCTCCTCGGGCGTGAGGGCGTCGTCGGAATCCATGTACTCCACCGCGGCGCGCTCCCTGAGGAACGCGACCGCTTCGGGAAAGATGCGCCTGGTGATAAGAACCGCGGTACGTGCCATGCCCCTAGCATTTACAATGGGACAGCAGCCTGTCAAACCCATGATTGTTGCCATCGACGGTCCGGCTGGAGCCGGCAAGAGCACCATCGCGCGGCGAGTCGCGGCCCGGCTCGGCGCAGTCTATATCGACACCGGCGCCATGTACCGCGCCGTGGCCCTGCTGGCGCTGCGTTCGGCGACCGACCTCGCCGACGCGACACATCTGGAAGCGCTCGCCCGCGCCGCAGACATACAGTTCGAGGCCGGCAGCGGCCGCACGCTGCTCAACGGCGAGGACGTCTCGGAGGCCATCCGCAAGCCCGAGGTCTCACCGGCCGCGTCCAAGGTTTCGGCCATCCCCGGCGTCCGCCGCGCCCTGGTCGAAATGCAAAGGCGCATGGGAGCCGCCGCCAGCGTGGTCATGGAAGGCCGCGACATCGGGACCGTCGTGTTCCCGCACGCGGAGGTGAAGGTCTTCCTCGACGCCGATCCCGACGTCCGCGCCGCGCGCCGCGTCCGCGAGTTGGAGGAGAAGGGCACCGCCCCGCCCGCCGCCGATGTGGCCCGCGAGATCCGCGAGCGCGACCACCGCGACAGCACCCGCGCCGACTCGCCTCTAGTCCCCGCGCTCGACGCCGTCCGCCTTGACTCCACCGCGCTTTCCCTCGACCAGGTGGAGCAGGCTATCCTGGAAGTCATCGCTCGAAAATGTCCAACGTCCTTGTAATGAAGTTTGGCGGCACCAGCGTCGGCTCGGCCGAGCGCATGGCCGTGGCCGCGCGTCTCTCGGCCGAGCAGCAGGCGCGCCGCCCGGTCGTCATCGTCGTCTCGGCGATGTCCAAGATCACCGACCTGCTGCTCGAGACTATCAAGCGCGCCGAGGCCGGCGACCAGGCCGGCATCGATTCCGATATCGCCCGCCTGCGGCTGCGCCACCGCGAGACGTGTCTCGAGTTGCTGCCGGAAGACCGCCACGCCGCCGTCCTGGCCCAAATCGACGCCATCATCGCCGATTTCGAGCGCATCGCCAACGGGATCTGCCTTCTTGGCGAAGCCCCGCCGCGCTCGGTGGATGATGCCGTCTCCGCCGGCGAACGCCTTTCGACGCTGCTGATCGCGGCGCGCCTGGAAGCCTGCGGCACACCCGCCGCCGCCGTCAATGCCGCCGAGCTCATCGTCACCGATGCGGTCTTCGGAAACGCCACGCCCATGCTCGAACACACGCGGGCGAAGGCGCGCGCCCGCCTGCTGCCGCTGCTCGAAGCCGGCATTCTCCCCGTGGTCACGGGGTTCAACGGCGCCACACTGGATTGCCGCCCCACCACGCTCGGCCGCGGCGGGTCCGATTTCTCCGCCTCCATACTGGCCGGCGCCCTGGACGCAGCGGAGCTGTGGATCTGGACCGACGTCGACGGCATCATGACCGCCGACCCGCGCCTGGTGCCCGATTGCGCCGTCCTCGAAGAGGTAACCTACCGCGAGGCCGCCGAACTGGCTTACAACGGCGCCAAGGTGCTCCATCCGCGCACGCTGGCCCCGCTGGTGGACCGCCACATTCCGGTCTGGAGCAAGAACAGCTTCGCTCCCGAGAAACCGGGGACTAAGATCGTGCCGCACCTGGAGGTTTCAATCGGCGCCCGCGCCGTGACCTCCATGGCCAACGTGGCGCTGATCTCGATCGAGCCGGCCTCGGCCGTCCTGAACGGCACGCAAGTCATGGGGCGCGCCGTCGACGCCCTGGGCCGCGCCAACATCGAGGTGCTGATGCTGTCGAGCTCGTCCTACCAGCAGAGTTTCTGCGTCCTGGTGAGGGGCCAGGAGCTGCCGATGGCTCTCGAAGCTCTGAAATCGGCGCTGGCCCTCGAGTTCGAACACGGCTACCTGCGGCCGCTCGACGTCGATGAAAACGTGGGCCTCCTTGCGGTGGTGGGCGAAGGCATGCGCGGCACGCCCGGCCTGGCAGGCCGCATCTTCGCTGCCATTTCACGCCAGAACATCAACATCATCGCCATCGCGCAGGGTTCGAACGAACTGACCATCTCGATCGTGGTCCACCTCGAGGGGCTGGAGAAGGCCGTCCGCGCGGTACACGCCGAGTCGAGAATGAACGAGCAGGGCCGCCCTGCCCTATAATCGTCTTTCATGCCCGTCGACTGGTTCCCGCTCTGGCTGAGCCTGAAGGTCGCGCTGATTGCCACTGCCCTGTCGCTGATCGTCGGGCTGTGGCTGGCGTACCTGCTGGCGCACCGCCGGTTCCGGGGGATGGAAGTGCTCGACGCGGCGACGGCGCTTCCTTTGGTGCTGCCTCCCACCGTGCTCGGATACTACCTGCTGGTGGTGTTCGGGCGGCAGGCCGCGCTGGGCCGCTTCTACGAATGGGTGACCGGGTCGCCGCTGGTGTTCACCTGGCAGGCCGCCGTGCTGGCCGCGATGTTTCACGCCGTGCCGCTGCTGGTGATCTTCGCACGGGCCGCGTTTGAAAGCGTCGACCGCAACTACGAGCGCGCCGCGCGCAACCTGGGCGCCTCCAACTGGCGGGTCTTCTGGAAGGTGACGCTGCCGCTGACGCGGCGCTCGATCCTGGCGGCCGCCATCCTCGCCTTTGCCCGCTCGCTCGGCGATTTCGGGATCACCATCATGATCGCGGGCAACATTCCCGGACGCACCCAGACCATGGCGGTGGCCATCTACGACGCTGTCGAATCCGGCAACGGCGCGCTGGCGCGGACGCTGGTGGTGATCGTTTCGGTGCTGGCGGTGGTGATTCTGTCGCTGGCGAATCGCCTGGTGGCCAGGCAGGCGGCCTCCTGATGCTCGAACTGCGCGTCAAGAAACGCTTCGCGGGGCGGCCCGACTCGTCACCCTTCTCGCTCGACATCGAGTTCCGGGCCGGGGCCGGCGTCACCGTACTCTTCGGGCCGAGCGGGTCGGGAAAGACGCTGACGCTCGAGGCGATCGCCGGCTTTGTGGCGCCGGAGGAAGGCCGCATTCTGCTCGACGACGAGATTCTGTTCGACGCCGCTTCGCGCGTGAACCTGCCCGCGCGGGCGCGCCACTGCGGCTACGTTTTCCAGAACTATGCGCTGTTTCCGCACATGACGCTGCGGCAAAACCTGGCCTTCGCCGCCGAGCGCCGCCCCCGCCTGGAGCGGCACCGCAAAGTCAACGAGATGCTGGAGCGGTTTCACCTGACCGATGCCGCCGGCCGCCGTCCGCACGAGCTTTCGGGCGGGCAGAAGCAGCGTTGCTCCATCGCGCGCGCGCTGATCGGCGCTCCCCGCCTGCTACTGCTCGATGAGCCGGCGCACGGCCTGGACGCGCCGCTCCGCGCCGAGTTCTACGATCTGCTGCGGCAGGTGCGCGCCGAGTTTGCGATCCCCACCGTCCTGGTGACGCACGATCTGGACGAGTGCTTCGAGCTGGGCGACGAAATGCTGATCCTGCGCGAGGGGCGGCTGGTGCAAAGCGGCCCGCCGCGCGTCATCGCCGAGCGCCCCGCCAACGTCGAGGTCGCGCGCCTGCTCGGCATCTTCAACCTGCTTCAAGCCGATATCCTGGAGCTGAATCCGCAGCTCAACCTCAGCCGCCTGCGGGTGGGCGGGTTCGAACTGGCGGGTCCGTATTTTCCCGGCCGCTTTCGCGGCGATCACGTGTGGCTGTGCGTGCGTCCCGACCAGCTCGCCGCGACGGGCCGTAACGGCGCGCCGGGCGCAAACCAGGTGCCGGCGCAACTGGTGCGCGTGGTCGAGATGCCGCAGTCGGCCCGGCTGGAGTTCGCCGGAGAGATGCGCGTCGAGATGCCGCGAGCCGAGTACGAAAAGCAGAAGCAGAACAAGGAGTGGGTGGTGGGCTTCCCGCAGCAGGCCCTGCGGGTCCTCTAGAGAACTGGGGGTACTATTACCCCTAATGGGGTGAGTACTATAGCCAAATGAGGGTAGAGCCTCTATACTGAAGAGGCTTGCAGCCTTCAACAAGACCGCCCCACGACGGGCACCCCAACTGCTTGACGGGAAAGGGCCCACGAAGCTCCAGCACCGTCCCGGAACTGATCGTCCGGGTTCGCCGCGAGGGCGCCGATGCCCGATACCTGGAGTTGACCGGAACGAAGCGGCTCTGGCCGCATCCCGACCCGGCGAGCCTGGCCGGAACGACGGTCCGCAAGACCCTGCCGGCCGGCGTGGCGGAACTGGTGATCGCCTCCATGAACCGGGCCCTCGAAACCGGCCAGGTGCAGGCTGAGCGGTGGACGCTGGCGGGCGGTGTCGACGTGCGAGCGCTGGCGGCCGGCGAGGAGCAGGTGGTGTTCATCCTGCGCGCGGCCGACGACGGGGCGCTCGATGCGATCTTCGAGGCGTCCCCGCTGGCGATTCTCGCGGCCGACCGCGAGGAGGCCTTGGGCCAAACGGCACAGATGAAGCTCGGGCGCGCTCCCCTGGCTAACGGGTCGATCGTCATCGCCGAGCAGCAGATGCAGGAAGCGCAACGCATGGAGGCCGTGGGACGGCTGGCGGGCGGAGTGGCGCACGACTTCAACAACCTGCTCACGGTCATCACCGGATACGGCTATATGCTGCTCGAAGAGCCGGGGGACCGCGCGGCGGCGCGCGGCCACGTGGAAGAGATTCTGCGGACGGCGGAGCGCGCTTCGTCCCTGACCTGCCAGTTGCTGGAGTTCAGCCGGCCACGGCACGGGGAGCCGCGGGCGATCGGCATCAACGAACTGGTTCTCGATATGGACAAGATGCTGCGCCGGGTGATTGGCGAGCAGATCGAGCTGGTCGTCGCGCTCAGCCCGGATGCGGGGATGATCCACGCCGACGCCGCGCAGATCGAGCAGGTGATCATGAACCTGGTGGTCAACGCGCGCGATGCGGTCGCCTCCGGGGGCCGGATCACGATCGAGACCGTAGCGGAGGAAGGGCGCGTCGTGCTGTCCGTTGTCGACAACGGACAGCACGACGCGCCCTTCCTCCGCTACGGTCTCGATCGTGATCCGGCCCCCGGAGGCGACCGCATCGCGCGCGTTGACCACCAGGTTCATGATCACCTGCTCGATCTGCGCGGCGTCGGCGTGGATCATCCCCGCATCCGGGCTGAGCGCGACGACCAGCTCGATCTGCTCGCCAATCACCCGGCGCAGCATCTTGTCCATATCGAGAACCAGTTCGTTGATGCCGATCGCCCGCGGCTCCCCGTGCCGTGGCCGGCTGAACTCCAGCAACTGGCAGGTCAGGGACGAAGCGCGCTCCGCCGTCCGCAGAATCTCTTCCACGTGGCCGCGCGCCGCCGCGCGGTCCCCCGGCTCTTCGAGCAGCATATAGCCGTATCCGGTGATGACCGTGAGCAGGTTGTTGAAGTCGTGCGCCACTCCGCCCGCCAGCCGTCCCACGGCCTCCATGCGTTGCGCTTCCTGCATCTGCTGCTCGGCGATGACGATCGACCCGTTAGCCAGGGGAGCGCGCCCGAGCTTCATCTGTGCCGTTTGGCCCAAGGCCTCCTCGCGGTCGGCCGCGAGAATCGCCAGCGGGGACGCCTCGAAGATCGCATCGAGCGCCCCGTCGTCGGCCGCGCGCAGGATGAACACCACCTGCTCCTCGCCGGCCGCCAGCGCTCGCACGTCGACACCGCCCGCCAGCGTCCACCGCTCAGCCTGCACCTGGCCGGTTTCGAGGGCCCGGTTCATGGAGGCGATCACCAGTTCCGCCACGCCGGCCGGCAGGGTCTTGCGGACCGTCGTTCCGGCCAGGCTCGCCGGGTCGGGATGCGGCCAGAGCCGCTTCGTTCCGGTCAACTCCAGGTATCGGGCATCGGCGCCCTCGCGGCGAACCCGGACGATCAGTTCCGGGACGGTGCTGGAGCTTCGTGGGCCCTTTCCCGTCAAGCAGTTGGGGTGCCCGTCGTGGGGCGGTCTTGTTGAAGGCTGCAAGCCTCTTCAGTATAGAGGCTCTACCCTCATTTGGCTATAGTACTCACCCCATTAGGGGTAATAGTACCCCCAGTTCTCTAGAGGACCCGCAGGGCCTGCTGCGGGAAGCCCACCACCCACTCCTTGTTCTGCTTCTGCTTTTCGTACTCGGCTCGCGGCATCTCGACGCGCATCTCTCCGGCGAACTCCAGCCGGGCCGACTGCGGCATCTCGACCACGCGCACCAGTTGCGCCGGCACCTGGTTTGCGCCCGGCGCGCCGTTACGGCCCGTCGCGGCGAGCTGGTCGGGACGCACGCACAGCCACACGTGATCGCCGCGAAAGCGGCCGGGAAAATACGGACCCGCCAGTTCGAACCCGCCCACCCGCAGGCGGCTGAGGTTGAGCTGCGGATTCAGCTCCAGGATATCGGCTTGAAGCAGGTTGAAGATGCCGAGCAGGCGCGCGACCTCGACGTTGGCGGGGCGCTCGGCGATGACGCGCGGCGGGCCGCTTTGCACCAGCCGCCCCTCGCGCAGGATCAGCATTTCGTCGCCCAGCTCGAAGCACTCGTCCAGATCGTGCGTCACCAGGACGGTGGGGATCGCAAACTCGGCGCGCACCTGCCGCAGCAGATCGTAGAACTCGGCGCGGAGCGGCGCGTCCAGGCCGTGCGCCGGCTCATCGAGCAGTAGCAGGCGGGGAGCGCCGATCAGCGCGCGCGCGATGGAGCAACGCTGCTTCTGCCCGCCCGAAAGCTCGTGCGGACGGCGGCCGGCGGCATCGGTCAGGTGAAACCGCTCCAGCATCTCGTTGACTTTGCGGTGCCGCTCCAGGCGGGGGCGGCGCTCGGCGGCGAAGGCCAGGTTTTGCCGCAGCGTCATGTGCGGAAACAGCGCATAGTTCTGGAAAACGTAGCCGCAGTGGCGCGCCCGCGCGGGCAGGTTCACGCGCGAAGCGGCGTCGAACAGAATCTCGTCGTCGAGCAGAATGCGGCCTTCCTCCGGCGCCACAAAGCCGGCGATCGCCTCGAGCGTCAGCGTCTTTCCCGACCCGCTCGGCCCGAAGAGTACGGTGACGCCGGCCCCGGCCCGGAACTCGATGTCGAGCGAGAAGGGTGACGAGTCGGGCCGCCCCGCGAAGCGTTTCTTGACGCGCAGTTCGAGCATCAGGAGGCCGCCTGCCTGGCCACCAGGCGATTCGCCAGCGACAGAATCACCACCGCCAGCACCGAAACGATCACCACCAGCGTCCGCGCCAGCGCGCCGTTGCCGGATTCGACAGCGTCGTAGATGGCCACCGCCATGGTCTGGGTGCGTCCGGGAATGTTGCCCGCGATCATGATGGTGATCCCGAAATCGCCGAGCGAGCGGGCAAAGGCGAGGATGGCGGCCGCCAGGATCGAGCGCCGCGTCAGCGGCAGCGTCACCTTCCAGAAGACCCGCCAGTTGGAGGCGCCCAGGTTGCGCGCGGCGCGCTCGTAGTTGCGGTCGACGCTTTCAAACGCGGCCCGTGCGAAGATCACCAGCAGCGGCACGGCGTGAAACATCGCGGCCAGCACGGCGGCCTGCCAGGTGAACACCAGCGGCGACCCGGTCACCCATTCGTAGAAGCGGCCCAGCGCGGCCTGCCGCCCGAACACCACCAGCAGGTAGTATCCGAGCACGGTGGGAGGCAGCACCAAAGGAAGCGCCGTCGCCGCGTCGAGCACTTCCATCCCCCGGAACCGGCGGTGCGCCAGCAGGTACGCCAGCCACAGCCCGACGATCAGCGACAGGGCAGTGGCAATCAGCGCGACCTTCAGGCTCAGCCAGAGCGGGAACCAGTCGACGGGCATGAAAGACGATTATAGGGCAGGGCGGCCCTGCTCGTTCATTCTCGACTCGGCGTGTACCGCGCGGACGGCCTTCTCCAGCCCCTCGAGGTGGACCACGATCGAGATGGTCAGTTCGTTCGAACCCTGCGCGATGGCGATGATGTTGATGTTCTGGCGTGAAATGGCAGCGAAGATGCGGCCTGCCAGGCCGGGCGTGCCGCGCATGCCTTCGCCCACCACCGCAAGGAGGCCCACGTTTTCATCGACGTCGAGCGGCCGCAGGTAGCCGTGTTCGAACTCGAGGGCCAGCGCCGATTTCAGAGCTTCGAGAGCCATCGGCAGCTCCTGGCCCCTCACCAGGACGCAGAAACTCTGCTGGTAGGACGAGCTCGACAGCATCAGCACCTCGATGTTGGCGCGGCCCAGGGCGTCGACGGCGCGCCCCATGACTTGCGTGCCGTTCAGGACGGCCGAGGCCGGCTCGATCGAGATCAGCGCCACGTTGGCCATGGAGGTCACGGCGCGGGCGCCGATTGAAACCTCCAGGTGCGGCACGATCTTAGTCCCCGGTTTCTCGGGAGCGAAGCTGTTCTTGCTCCAGACCGGAATGTGGCGGTCCACCAGCGGGGCCAGCGTGCGCGGATGGAGCACCTTGGCGCCGTTGTAAGCCAGTTCGGCGGCCTCGCGGTAGGTTACCTCTTCGAGGACGGCGCAATCGGGCACCAGGCGCGGGTCGGCGGTCATGATGCCGTCGACGTCGGTCCAGATCCACAGCTCCGCTGCGTCCAGGGCGCCGGCCAGTATGGAGGCGGAGAAATCGGACCCGCCGCGGCCGAGCGTGGTGGGGCGGCAATCCAGTGTGGCGCCGTTGAACCCCGTGACCACGGGGAGAATGCCGGCTTCGAGCAGCGGCAGCAGGCGGGCGCGCGCCTTCGCCCGCGTGTGTTCGAGCATGGGCGTGGCGTTTCCGAAGACCGCATCGGTGACGATGAGCTCGGCGGCATTGACGGCGGCGGCGGGTGTGCCGCAGGCTTCCAGGCGCGCCGCGATCAGCAGCGTCGAAAGGCGTTCGCCGGCGGAGACGGCATCATCCACCGAGCGCGGCGGGGCTTCGCCAAGAAGGCAGATCCCGTTGGCGATGCGCTCGAAATCGGCGATGATGGCGTCGATTTGGGCCAGGACGGCGGCGTGGCGGTCTTCCGGCAGCAACTCGAGACACGTCTCGCGGTGGCGCAGCCGCAGGCGGGCGATATCGGAATCGATGCCGGCCTGGTCGCCGGCCTCGGCGCGCTTGATAGTCTCGAGCAGCAGGTCGGTGATCTTGGACATCGCCGAGACGACGATGACGACCGGGCGGCGCGCCTGCTGCTCGGCCGAGAGACGCGCGGCCACGGCCATGCGCTCGGCCGAGCCGACGCTGGTGCCGCCAAACTTCATTACAAGGACGTTGGACATTTTCGAGCGATGACTTCCAGGATAGCCTGCTCCACCTGGTCGAGGGAAAGCGCGGTGGAGTCAAGGCGGACGGCGTCGAGCGCGGGGACTAGAGGCGAGTCGGCGCGGGTGCTGTCGCGGTGGTCGCGCTCGCGGATCTCGCGGGCCACATCGGCGGCGGGCGGGGCGGTGCCCTTCTCCTCCAACTCGCGGACGCGGCGCGCGGCGCGGACGTCGGGATCGGCGTCGAGGAAGACCTTCACCTCCGCGTGCGGGAACACGACGGTCCCGATGTCGCGGCCTTCCATGACCACGCTGGCGGCGGCTCCCATGCGCCTTTGCATTTCGACCAGGGCGCGGCGGACGCCGGGGATGGCCGAAACCTTGGACGCGGCCGGTGAGACCTCGGGCTTGCGGATGGCCTCCGAGACGTCCTCGCCGTTGAGCAGCGTGCGGCCGCTGCCGGCCTCGAACTGTATGTCTGCGGCGCGGGCGAGCGCTTCCAGATGTGTCGCGTCGGCGAGGTCGGTCGCCGAACGCAGCGCCAGCAGGGCCACGGCGCGGTACATGGCGCCGGTGTCGATATAGACTGCGCCGAGCCGGGCCGCGACTCGCCGCGCGATGGTGCTCTTGCCGGCTCCAGCCGGACCGTCGATGGCAACAATCATGGGTTTGACAGGCTGCTGTCCCATTGTAAATGCTAGGGGCATGGCACGTACCGCGGTTCTTATCACCAGGCGCATCTTTCCCGAAGCGGTCGCGTTCCTCAGGGAGCGCGCCGCGGTGGAGTACATGGATTCCGACGACGCCCTCACGCCCGAGGAGCTGATTGAGCGGTCGCGCGGAAAACAGGGTATCGTAAGCCAGCTCACGGACAGGTTTCCAGCGGACCAGATCGCGCTGCTGGAGGGCGTGCGCGTGATCTCCGACGTAGCCGTGGGGTACGACAACGTGGACCTGGAGGCGGCGACGCGCCACGGAATCCTGGTCACCAACACGCCGGACGTGCTGACGGACACCACCGCGGACCTGGCCTTCGCGCTGATGCTGGCCACGGCGCGACGCATGGTCGAGGGGCACCAGTTCGTGCATTCCGGGCAGTGGCGGCGCTGGGCCATCGACCTGCTGGCGGGTTACGACGTGCACCACAAGACGCTGGGGATCCTGGGCATGGGGCGCATCGGACAGGCGGTGGCGCGGCGAGGGCGCGGCTTCTCGATGCGCATCCTGTACCACGACGCGCGGCGCGCGCCGGAAGCCGTCGAGCGGGAGCTGGGCCTGGAATTCGTGGACCTGGCGCGGCTGCTCGGCGAGTCGGATTTCGTGAGCCTGCACGTGCCGCTGATGGAATCGACGCGGCACCTGATCGGCCGCGCGGAGCTGGCCTCGATGAAGCGGACGGCGATCCTGGTGAACACTTCGCGCGGGCCGGTGGTGGACGAGGCGGCGTTGGCGGAGGCGCTGGCGGCGGGGACGATCGGCGGCGCCGGCCTGGACGTCTTCGAGCGCGAGCCCGAGGTCGATCCGGGTCTCCTGAAGCTCGCGAACGTGGTGCTCGAGCCGCACATCGGCAGCGCGTCGATCGATACGCGGCGGGCCATGTGCATGCTTGCCGCCGAAAACTGCGCCGCCGCGATCGAGGGGCGTAGGCCGCCCAACCTGGTCAATGTGGGGGCGTGGAAGGATTAGAAGAGCAGCTTCAGACCGAATTGGATCTGGCGGGGCGCGGTGGCTAAGGTCGTAATTACGCCGGCCGACGGGTTGACGGCGCCGTTCGAAAACACGGTCGCATTCGGCGTGCCGAGGTTCACCCGGTTCAGCAAATTGAAAAACTCGGTCCGGAATTGCAGGCTGACCCGCTCAGTCAGAGAGGTGTTCTTGAAAACGGACAGATCGAGGTCCGCCATACCGGGCCCGGTGAAGGTCCCTCTGCCTAAGTTGCCGTAAGTGCCGGCAGCCGGCAGGAGGAACGCGTTCGGATCGAACCAGCGGCCGGGCTCTTGAAGCAGGACCGATCCCGTGAAGGCCGGATTCAGCGACGGCCGGTCGGGGTTGCGAGTATCCCCATCCCCGGAACGGTTCGTGCCGATTTGCGGCGTGAAGGGGAAGCCGCTCAACAGCGTGGCGATTCCGTTGAGCTGCCAGCCGCCGAGGTAACGCCGGCCATGGCCGAACGGCAGCTCATAACGAGCCGAGATACTGGCTTGATGCGTCGCGTTCAAAGCCGAGGGCCCCCAGTCGCGGCGCAGATCGGTCCGGTCCAGGATCATCTGCGCCTGGTTATTGGCTTGGGCGCCGGTGAGGCCCGAGTTCAGATCGAGGCTCTTCGACCAGGTGTAATTGCCACGGAACTGAAGGCCCTGGCCGAAGCGCCTGGTGAGGTCGATCTGGAGGGCGTTGTAACTGCTATTGCCCTCCGTCATCCAAAAAAAGCCGGCGCCCAGATAGGGATTGGGCCGCTTTCCAACCGGCACATACTGTGCGCCCTGCGGCACATGACTCTGACTGGCCGCTGCGACGCCACCAGCCTGGCACCCGGCGGAGTTGGAACAAATCTGCGCCGGAATGGTATTGGGGTCGATGCTGAGCAGGCCATGATATCCAAACGACCCGACATAAGCGACACGAAGCCCCATGTTGCGACGGAGCTGTTGCTCGATCTCAAAGCGCCACTCTTGAACGGTCGGAGTTTTCGCGTTGGCCTGGACGCCCTGGGGCGCGTAGGTTGCGCAGGGCGGCGCGATGCCGGGACCGCAGGCGGGCGGGGGCGCCGCGAGCGGCAGGATCGGCACGATCGCCGGCAGCGGACCCGAAAAAGTAAGCGCGCCGTTATAGGGCGGCAGCGAGTTGAGCAGAAAGCTGAGCGCGTCGATCAGGGTGTAATAGGTCCCAAAGCCCGCGCGGACCGCGGTCTTCCCGTTTCCGAAGGGGTCCCATGCCACGCCGACCCTGGGACTGAATAGCCGCGTCGCGTTGTTCGCGGTGAACGCCGAGCTCGCGATGCGCGGAGCCGTGGCAAGAACGCCCTGAGCGTCGGTAACATAGTTAGCGGCCCTGCCCGCCACTTCATTCCACCCGGTGGTGAATTCGTGCCTCAACCCAATCTCGAGAGTAAGAGTGGGGCGGATTTTGACGGTGTCCTCGACATACCAGGCCCCGAGCAGACTTCGCCAACCCAGTTCGGTGTGGTTGGGCACGACCTGGAAGGTACTCACATTCCCCTGAAGGAATCCAGTCAGGCTGGCGAAAGTTGCCTGCCCCAACTGGCGCGATGCGGTGTCGTCATTGTCCTGAAGGCGCTGAAACCAGACCCCGGCGGCGATCTGATGAATCCCTCTGCCGATCTGCACGCTGTCCGCATAGGTAAAAAGATTCCTGCGATTCCAGACATTGGCGGCATTATTTGGGCCGGCGGAAGTGAGTGCGCCGCCGCCGGTGGTAGTTACACCGCCGCCGATCACGACGCCGCCCGGCCCGGCCCCACTTACAAAGGAGAGGCTGGAGGGAAAGGCCGCCAGCAGCGCCGAATCGTAATTGAATGCTGCGCGCGAAAAACCGACAGTAAGTGCATTCAGAACCCGCGAGGACACAATGTGCGTTTCCTGAATGCTGGCGACCTGGCTGCGAAGGGCGAGAGCCGAGGCGAACAGCGGGTCCGCCAATGGGATCAGGCTGTCGCCGTCATCGAGCGTGTAGACGGTGGAAAGGGAGTCTTGCTCCCGCAGGATATAGTCGATGCGTGCCGTGCCGAAATCCTCCCGGATCGGCTCCCGGGGACTGGCGTAGGCGAGGGCCACGCCAGGCTGCCCGGCCACGGCGGGCAGGGCCGGGCCATTCGCCACGGGCCACAGGGCCATGTAGGGCAGCATCGCTTTGTTCAGATTCGCGACCGGGGCGCCGTTGGGCAGCAGGCCCTGGCGCGCCAGTTGGTCGGGAACGATGCTGACGCTGCTGAGGGCCAGCCGCTGGCGGAAGCCTTCGTAGTTTGCGAACGCGAAAAGGTGGTCCTTTTTCAGCGGGCCGCCCAAAGCGCCTCCGAACTGGTTCCTGCGAAAGGGTGGCACGGGCCCGGCGTCAAAAATGCCTCGCGAATCCAGAGCGCTGTTACGCAAGAACTCGAACAGGGCGCCATGCAGCGCGTTGCTTCCCGACTGCGTCACGACGGTGACCTGAGCACCCGCGCGCTTTCCGTACTCGGCGCCATAAGTGTCCGGTAGCACATTGAACTCTCGAACCGCATCGATTCCCAGCAGGTCGCCGCTCACGCCTCCCGGAGTTACCCCGAGTTGGCTCGACCCGGTGTATTCAACGCCGTTCAAGAGAAACAGGTTGTCGAGTGGCCGGTGTCCCGACACGGTGAAGGTGTTACCGTTGCTGGTGCTGGTTTGAGGGCTCTTCAATCCGTACTCAATGGCCCCGGGATTGAGCGTGATCAGGTTATCGAAGCTGCGGCCGTTCAG
>Ga0182027_10006578_pt1 | contig 17347 bp, 8 predicted proteins | sample 712E1DmetaG_FD_121300 | JGI IMG/M metagenome (GOLD analysis project Ga0182027, IMG submission 121300) | Permafrost microbial communities from Stordalen Mire, Sweden - 712E1D metaG (Illumina Assembly) | ecosystem: Environmental > Terrestrial > Soil > Wetlands > Permafrost | place: Sweden... | reverse complement strand
GACTATTTCTTTTTTCCTGCACCACTCCGACCAATCTTAATTCCGCTTCCAACACGGAAATTTATCTTGTTGCTCGAACAAGTACCCAGCTTGCTGGAAATCAAGGGCTTGTTGATTCCGTCGGCAACCCGATTACCGCCGGATTTTACTGCAATTTTCCTGCTTATATAGATTCCGTGCAATTGGAACTCGTATCAACAAATGGAAGCGATTCATTGCTCAAGACATTTACAAGTTTTTCCACAATGAAATATACTGATACTTTATGGCAAACGATTGTTTTCGGAGACACCGGAATGAAAACAATCAAGGGAGTTGCATACATAAAAAATAATAAACCATACTCCGATTCTATTTCGGTCCACATTTATGGAAAACCCGTTAACCACAGGCCCGTTCTTCTGGTAAGCGGCCAGACGGCGATTACCCAAAAAGGGGTCTGTGTTTTAACGGTCACGGCAATTGATACGGATCTGGTCCAAAAAGTCTCGGTTTCAATGCTGTATGGCCCCAAAGGGTCACGATTGACCGATACGATATTTACCTGGACCCCGGACTCGAATTTTTCGGGGACCGACTCTGCGGTTTTTGTCGCCCAGGACAACGGATACCCGGTCATGTACGATACCGTCCGGACAATCATAACGGTCACCGGCGTTACAGGCGATCATGCCCCTAAGTGGGCGAACAACAGCGTAAATCTTTCGGGGAACCCCGGAACTACAATAGTGCTCACGCTCAAGGACATTTGCACTGACCCTGACGGTGACTCCCTGCAATTTTCACTTCTGGCGGGCCTGCCGGTAAATGACACGGTTGTTAGCGGAATATATACCTTTTTGCCGTCGCAGGGCGACACGGGCTTGTTTCTGCCCCGGATCGTCGCCAAAGACCCTATAGGGCTCGCGGACACGATGACGATACACTTGACTATTAAGACAACCGCCGCTCCCGGCGACACGACCGGGCCGGTCATTAGAAAGTTCAGCGGTCTAGCGACGGGAGGGAAAACGTCCAGTCCCTATGATACGCTTGTGTACACGGTCACCGACCAAAGCGGAGTGGACACGGTTTCCTGGACGCTCAACGGCGCGCCTTCGGGCATTTTGGCGCCTGACGCCAACGGCCGGTATTCCATTAAGGCGTTGCTAACCGTGTCGCATACGAACACGATTATTTTAATCGCGTACGATAAGTCGACGAACCATAATAAAAGCGCCGATACCACGGTGATCAATTACAACAGGCCCCCGGTGATTTCGGGCGCTCCCTCGGACACCACCATCCAGCAGCTTTCCACTATTCAATTTACGGTCACGGCCAAGGATCCGGACAGCGACAAGGTGAGCCTGAAGGCGACGACGCTGCCAACGGGCGCGACCTTCGACACTTCATCGGGCGTTTTTAAATGGATAACCTCCTCCGGACAAAACGGCGCGTTTTCCGTTGTTTTCAATGCTAATGACGGATTGGATACAACCACGAAGTCCGTATCCATTGTAATAAGCAACTCGCCTCCGCCGATCGTAACGAAAAATCCGGTTGACACATCTAAATGCCTTGGATCAACGGCAAGCTTCTTCGTGAATGCCACAGGGACCGGCCTAACCTATCAGTGGGAAAATTCAACGGGCAAATTGACCGACGCGCATTATAAAGGGGCTACGACGAACACTTTGACCATAGACACCGTGAAGGCGACGGATGCGAACACGTACACATGCGTCGTTACGAATTCGGCGGGAGGCGTGACTTCGAGCACGGGGGCCAAGCTGACGATTAATACATACACCGTGAAGTTCAACACCAACGGCGGAAGCCCGGTCGACAGCCAAATGGTCATGTGCAATGCCGCCGCGACGGCGCCGACGCCTCCGACGAAAACGAATTATTCTTTCGGGGGTTGGTATTCGGACTCGGCGTTGACGTCACCTTTCATCTTTAACACGCCGATCACCGGCGCCACTACTCTTTACGTAAAATGGACCGTAAACGGATATACCGTCACTTTTAATAAAAATGACTCTGCCGCCACGGGAACAATGGCCCCGCAAACCGTTGCAAGCGGTTCATCGGCTGCTCTCACGACCAATGCCTTTACTAAGGCAGGTTGGGCATTTGCCGGGTGGGCAACAAGCGCCGCCGGCGCGGTTGCGTATGCCGATGGGGCAAGTTATACGATGGGTACTGCCAATGTTACCTTGTACGCAAAATGGACCGCCAATAATTACGCCGTAACTTTTCTTGCAAACGATGCCGGTGCTACTGGAACCATGGCCCCGCAGACCATTGCAAGCGGCTCATCAGCCGCGCTTACGGCAAATGGATTTACAAAACCGGGTTCGAATTTTGCCGGATGGGCAACAACCGCTACCGGCGCGGTTGCATATGCCGATGGAGCAAGCTACACGATGGGTACTGCCAGTGTTACCTTGTACGCAAAATGGACGGTTGGTTCTTTCACTGTCGCTTTCGATAAAAACGACGCAGCCGCAACGGGAACAATGGCCCCGCAAATAATAGCCAGCGGTGCATCAGCAACCCTCACGGCGAATGGATTTACCAAGGCAGGTTGGACATTTGCCGGATGGGCAACAACCGCTTCTGGAACCGTTGCGTATGCCGATGGGGCGAGTTATACAATGGGCTCTGCTAACGTGACTTTATTCGCGAAATGGACGGCTAATAATTACACGGTAACTTTTCTTGCAAACGATGCGGCCGCCACGGGAACAATGACGGCCCAAACCATTGCAAGCGGTTCATCGGCCGCTCTCACGACCAATGGATTTACTAAGGCAGGTTGGACATTTGCCGGGTGGTCAACAACTGCTACTGGAGTAGTTGCGTATGCCGATGGGACGAGTTATACCATGGGCGCCGCTAACGTGACCTTGTACGCGAAATGGACAGCTAATAATTTCACGGTAACTTTTCTTGCAAATGATCCGACAGCCACGGGAACAATGACGGCCCAAACCATTGCAAGCGGTTCATCAGCCGCTCTCACGACGAATGGATTTACTAAGGCTGGTTGGACTTTTGCAGGATGGTCAACAACTGCTACCGGAGCAGTTGCGTATGCCGATGGGGCAAGCTATTCAATGGGAACCGCCAATGTGACCCTTTATGCAAAATGGACGGCCAATAATTATACCATAACTTTTCTTGCAAATGACGCGGCTGCTACAGGGACCATGACGGCCCAAACCATTGCAAGCGGCTCATCGGCCGCTCTCACGACGAATGGATTTACTAAGGCTGGTTGGACTTTTGCAGGATGGTCAACAACTGCTGCCGGTGCGATTGCCTATGCTAATGGAGCGAGTTATACAATGGGAACCGCTAACGTGACGCTCTATGCAAATTGGACGGTCAATTATTACACCATTACTTTTAATAAAAACGATGCAAACGCCACCGGGACGATGAACGCAGAGAGCATCGTGAGCGGTTCTTCCGCAAATCTTACGACAAATGGATATTCTGATAAGGGGTTTGCTTTTGCCGGGTGGGCAACATCTTCTACCGGAGCGGTTGCCTATGCTAATGGAGCAAATTATGTAATGGGAACCGCCAATGTCACATTGTACGCAAAGTGGAATGTAAGCAAACCAACAATTACGACACAACCAGCCTTGCAGGGTAATTATTGCCAAAGTGCCAGCCTTTCAATAGGTGCAACGGGATCAGGGAATCTGCAATATCAATGGTATAATACCGGCGTATCGTTAGCAAATGGAACAACAACTTCAATTACGGTTACCGCGACAGGTAATTACTATTGTATTGTTACCGATGGGAATGGTGGAACAGTGCAGAGTAATACGGTTACGTACAATGGTGCATTCACAATTTCGATAACATTTAATCCTGTTTACTACGCATATTTACGCCCAGCATGCGACACTGCATGCCAAAATGGCATCTTTACTTTAACCGCTACTACAAGCGGCGGAACTCCGCCAATCACCTATTTTTGGGGTGTATTACCGTACAATGGATGGTCTGATTCAACCCAGACTACGAGCCAAATCGCTTTTGAAGATAATTGGTGGGTAACGGCAACACCGTATGCTTTTTCTTGTTTGGCAACGGATAGCAAGGGTTGTACTGTGCAAGGGTCGGTTAACGTTCAACAGAGTGCCACTTGTATCGCACCATAATATTTGCGAATCATGACTTACATGAAAAGCGAAAGTTTGTAGAAATTAAATAATTTATTTTTTCAAAAAGGGTCTAAAATATTGGACCTTTTTTTCTAATTGTTGATGTGGAATTTTTTAAATAAAGATTCGCTGTCAATTTATTCGGATCGAACGCGGCTGCTCATTTAATGGTGGTGTTACCTCTAAATTATAAAGATATCCATCCAGTTAAAGTCCAAGTTCGTCCATCATCCTGTATCAAAAAAAACCTATCTCGTTATTACATGGAGCGTTCGGAATGATACATTATTCGTCGATCATCCTCTATTAAAAATAAACTTAACCTATTGTTGAACGATGGTCAGGATGATACATTTTTTGTCGATCATCATATATTGAAAAAAAACTTGACCCGTTATTTAGCGGAGTTTAGTTTAACTAATTAAATATCAGGGAAGCCCGCCATTTTCAGTTAAAAATGAGACATTTTCAAATTAATAAAGCAAACTAATAATGTCGATTTAATATTAACTTAACCAAATTAAACAAAAGGGAGGGTTGGATGAAGAAAGGTTTTCGTTTTTTAATGGTCATTGTGTGCGCGGGGATTGCGTGGAACCCCGTAAGCGCGCAAACTTTTAACAAAAAGGCGCTTGCCACGGACATTGACTCGATGATGTTCAACCATTATCTCAAAAAATATTTCCCAAAAATCATCGATCTTCCATATAGCGGGGTCCTCATGGGATTTGACCGTCAGTTCAATATGACCACGACGACCGACAAGAACCTGGATATGGAGGCCCGCCATCTGTGGTCTTCATCGATAGGATCGATAATGCATCCGGAATACCCGGGTTTCAGACAGGCGGCAGATTCCGTATTCCACTGGATACGGGACAAAGTATGGGACAAAACGAACGGCGGCAGCGCGATCTATAGCGGCACGAACCGCGCCGGCACCGCGCACTCCCAAATCGGCCAGTACGGCCCGAACGGCACCACGCTGAATTGCGATAAACCCACGTATCACGAAGGGTTCGCCCTTACCGGGCTTTCCGCATATTACATGGCCACCAAAGACACCATGGCCCTGCATATCGCAAAAACCACCTGGCAATGGATGGACCAGAAGGCCCATGATCCCAAATACGGCTGGTATTTCGGCTGGATTGATGCAAACGGTAACGTTTTGTCAACGGCCAAGGACGATAATTTCGGCATGCACTGGATGGAAGGAATGGCCTGGCTGTATCTGGTTTGGCCCGATGACACGCTGAAAGCGCGGGTCAAGGAAATAGCCGACCTTTTCACGACCTCGGGATGGATGCGAAACGGCGACGATTTCTGTCTTTACAACAACCAGACTTACACCGGCTGCGCCAGCAGTGAATACGGACACGACGCCGAGCTTGTGTATCTTCTTTACACCTGCTATCAGATGATCGGAATTACCCCGCCCGACTCCGTGGTGAAAAAGGAGGAGGCCGTTCATGCGTTTGTCCGCACCCACAGCACCCCGGGGGTCCATTTCCAGACCCAGTGGTGGTATGACGCCGAACTGCTCGCTTCATATTGCAGCATGGGAACCATTTATGGTCAAGGCGATTCATACTTAAATGATTGCCAGACCCATTGGAACTTCATCAAGGCGCATTATTTCGATCCCACCTACGGCGGATGGTATTACGATCCCGATGATGTTACCGACCCGAAGGGCAATGAATGGACATGCACGTACCATGCGTTCAAATGCATGCTCTTCTGCCGCAACTGGCTCCTCGGCAGCACAAAAGGATGGGTCGACCCGACCGCAACCAACGTAAAACAGGATGAAAAGTTCCTGGCGCTGAAAAACGAGGCGCAGCTTAAGAAAACACATTATATTATGGTCACGGGCAACGGCCAGCAGCTCAAGCAGGCCACGGGACTGTACGATCTTATGGGCCGAAGCGCAAGCCTGAAAAATATCCAGGCGCGGATGAGCAATGGCGATGTGGGCGGCGTTTATGATGTGGGCGGCGTTTATATTGTAAAGCCCTGATCAGGACCTTACTCGTTTTCCCTTCTCCTTGCCAAGGAGAGGGGAAAACGGGACAACAGGATGGTTTATTCGGGGGATTTGCATATTTTCTAAAAATCAACGGCAAGAAGTGGAGAAGGTATGTATCAGAAAAAAAATTGGGGATGCTACACAAAAACGAGTTCTGCCATAGCATTATTAATCGCCTTGGCCATGTCCGGTCCGGTGAGGGCGGCAGATGCTATTTCGATCGGCGTTGGCCAGTCAACTCTTACAGATGCCTCGGCGGCCATGAACGCCGCTGCCGACACCGCAAAGACGGCGCTCGGCGCAAAGGCTGCTACAATTGTGATAGCTTGGGTGGACAGTGGAAACGAAGTCGCATTTTCCCAGCTTGCGACAAAATTTACTGCCGCCGGAACGCAAATTTACGGGATTCCCGGAAAATTTCTTTTTACGCAAACAGGACGTGACCGAAAAGCGCTCGTGCTTGCTTTTGCCGGCCAGATAAGCGCTTCACATGTCGTTTATCCTCATAACGGCAATTTTCCGAGCGTGGGAAGCCAAATCGGCACTGCGCTCAAGGCAGTCACGACAAAATCGACCGACGGCAAGCTAATGATCATCGTTGGTGATTGCAACTATCCCAGTGACGCCGATGCAACTACCGGACTGCTTTCAACATACGGCACAAGCGCATGGTGCATGGGGGGAAGCTGCGGGAAAGTCTTTTGCGATAACCAAATATACAGCGCTTCAATGATGGGAATTCTTTTATATGGCGAATTCGATTGCGGATTCGGTGAGGAGACGGGCAGCACGAATTCGGCCCAGCCAGCGCAAACGGCTCTTACCAGCGCAAACAATGCATATCCCTCCAAGAAGCCCACGCTTACCGTTATTTTTGATTGCGTAAGCCGCCATGAGGCATTAGGCGCAACGGGTTTAACGACCGAATTCAGTACATTCACCCAGGTATTAGGCGCTAATGGGCCGTTTGTTGGCGGATATTATTTGGGGGAAATTGGAAAACAAAATTTAACGTCGAATGCCAAGGGCGTAGGCGGGGGTTTTTCGGCGACAAATATTTACAGCAGGGTCGCCACTTCGGTTGCGTTTGAAAAAAGTCTCTCACCGGCAAACCAACAAATCCAATTATTGACAAACTTAAAATCAACGTCGCAATATCGGGTTAATGGAACCACTGCCAATTCGCTTAACGCCCCGCCTGCGGAAATAATTGTTTCAAAGGATGGGACAAAAAACATCAAGTTCAGCAACCAGGCTGCATTGAAATAAAACAAAAGATATTTTACTTATGTTTCATTGAAGCCCCGCAAAATATTGCGGGGCTTCTTCAATTTAAGGCATCTTTTTCTTATTTAGCGGAAATGCGGCTTTTTTAATCTACAAATTTTATTAAATGCTTGAAATTATTGTTTGTTGTCTTATTTCTGCAAAATGCACCTGAATCCGTTGTCGCTCAGGCCAACAGTCGGATCGGAATGTCCCCGGTAAACAGAACTAATCACATATAAATATGAGCCCCAAGAACCGCCCCGCCATATTTTTTCCGTTCCGGAGTCCGGCCCAACAGGATCGATTTGTGAGCTGTCCGGATAGTCGTCATACCAGTCATTGACCCATTCCCAAACATTGCCACTCATATCGTATAACCCGAAGCCGTTTGGGAGCTTGGTCGCCACGGGGTATATTTTACTCTGGCTGTTTACAATATACCATGCATAATTTCCTGCCTGTGCCGTGTCAAAATACCAATCGGTTTTCGTGCCTGCACGGCAAGCATATTCCCACTCCGCTTCAGTCGGCAAACCGTATCCGTTTTTTTGATAATCAATATTTACTTCAATTAAGCTCGGGTAAGCGCCGGGATTTCCAATCATTTCCACATATGAATAAATCGTATCCAAACTATCACGTTTACTTCTGGCGTTACAATAAAGAACTGCATCATTCCAATCGATATAGTATGCTGCTTCGTTATCGCTCTTTCCATATAATCCCCAATTCATTGAAGTGAACGTCGCATAGCAATTTTGCATATTGGAGTTGAAATCAGCTTGCGTAACTTCCGTTGAGTCCATATAATAATTATGGGTAAATGCGACACTATGGATTGGCGAATTAAGAGCGCTACCCATCATAAAGCTCGAATCTTTCGCCGGAATCAATTTCATTCCCGACGGGGTAAACGGCTGGACCGCGACAGTAATATTCTGGGCGTTATATCCGCTGAGCCCCGCCTTGGCGAGCAAATACCCTTTCGCGGAAACAACGAGGCTGTCCATTCCATTGTCCTTTTGCTTGGCAATGCCGCGGGCGGATGATTTTGTTTTTGTTGTTGCCCATTTACCGGATTCCATTGACATAAAGGTTGACGTATACCGTTTATTGCCGATGCTCGCCCGCGCCATGTACATTCCGCGCGCAAGGAGATCGCCGCCCATTACAACCTCGTTTCGGCCTGCGGCGAGGTTGAAATCCCGCGCGCCGGCTCGCTCGCCCTTGCAGTTGAATAGTTCGACCTTCATCGATTGCTTGTCGGCGCTCACGACCGTGATCCGGTTTTTATTGAAGGTTACGGTCATGGAAGATTGCGCCGGGACCGCGCCCTGCCGCGAACGGATAATTCCGGTGCCGGTCAATGAAAAACCTCCTTGCGCATCTGTCAAACAGGTTATGTAGGGGTTGTTCGACAGATATACTTTTGCCCCGACAACGGGTAAAGCCGAATTGACGGCATTGGTGACGGTGCCGCTCAAAGAAACCGTTTGCCCGAATACAAACGACACAGCCAAAGCAATGAACATACATGCTTTTTTCATGAAAGCCCCTCCCCTTCTTTTGACAAATGGTTTTTATATTTATGCAATTAAAAATTAGTAATTTGTCGCGTAGAGAAGAAAGAAAAAAACATACCGTTGAATATGTTTTCAGCGGGCATGCGTTGCCGGAGAATATTCAATCCGCCGGATTTAGCCTTTTTGTCAATGCGCCGAGGCTGTCCCGCGCCTCGCTGAAATCAGGCCGCAATTGCAGGGCTTCTTTATACTGCGGTACCGCTTCCCGGCCTCGGCCGACTTTTTGCAGGCCGATGGCAAGCGCCAGATGCCCTTCCGGATTGGCGGGTTCAAGGCCCACGCCTTTTTTCAAGCAGGCGATTCCTTCCGATTTTTTACCCAAAAGTAAATAGATCCTTCCCAATTCAAGATTGCTGAGCGCATCATTGGGCGCGGTCCGAAGCGCGGCCAGGAACTGGGCGACGGCCTCGGGATATTTTTTTGTCTTCACGTAGGATTCGGCGAGGTTATAATGGGCGAATAGGTCGTCCGGCGCGAGCCGCAGCGCCGCCTGATACTGTTCGATGGCCTTTTCAAAATTTTCCCGCTTGAGGAAAATGTTCCCTTTGTTGACACGGGCTATTTCAAATGACGAATCCACCTGGACTGCCCTGCCGTAAAATTCCGAGGCCCCGTCAAGCTTTCCCCGGGCTTCCTCAATATTACCGAGGCTCACCAGGGCCCTGACGTTTTTAGGGTTCAGGCGCAGCACCTCATGAAACTTAACCGCGGCGTTTCCGGTGTCGCGCGCGTCCAAAAACGCCATGCCCGCCCGCCACAGCGAAACGTCGTCGATGAATTGCGGGTCGATCCGCGCGATGGATTTGTGACTGGCGTAGATGAATTCAGGAATATTGGCTGCCCTGTCGGGAGACGTCAAATTATCAAGCACCACGGCGGGCGCGTCATTGCCCTGCTCGTCGACATGGGTCAGATAAAGCTGCGTATAGGGCGAATTCCCTTTGGAGGCGAACACCAGCCACCGGCTGTTCGACGACCAGCTGTGCCAGGAGTTCATGAGGTTAGTATTGCATTGCATCAGGCGCGGTTTTCCGCCGCCCGCGGGAAGGATGTACAATTTGCTGTCGGGCTGGAGCAGCATGAAGCTTTTTGCCTGGCAATACACGATCCATTTCCCGTCGGGCGAATACCGGGCGAAAAAGTTGCTCATGCCGTTGCCGGACGCCCCGGCAAGAGGCTCCGCTCGTCCGCCTTTGCCGCCGTTAAACGGGATACGGTACAGATCGTAGGCGAACAGCTTCTGATCGGTCAAGAACTCGGAGCACTCCTCCGGCGTCAGGAGCGCCTTGGTCTTGTCACGAAGGCTTTTCAAATGATACACGGCGCTCCGGGCAAATACGATGTATTTCCCGTCTGGACTCCACGACGGATTGGACTGCACGAGCGCGGTGTCGTCGGCCCCCGAAAGCGCGGCAAAGGTCCTGGTGTCCCTGAAATAAACCGCGAGGATACCCTGGATGGGAAAAAACAACTGGGAAAACGCAAGGTCGGGCTTGGCCAGGAAGACCGAACGGTCTTTGACCGTGCTCACCACGAAGCGCCCGTCGGGGGAAATCTGCGACAGGAGCCCGAACGTGGGGTTTGCCGGGTCGCGCTTGTAATCGCTCCAGGTTATGATGTCGCTTGTTGTCAACTTCATCCGCTCCGCGACGTTGGTAACGGTATACGCGCCTTTATCGTTCGCGTAATCCACGTCCATGGCAAGCGTTTTTCCGTTGACAGAAAACGAATGGCAATTCCCGCAGACCGGCAGGTCCTCGAGCACCACCGGAGGCTGGTTTTCGTCGGAAATCGCGCCGAACCTCCACCGTAACCGCGAAGGGTCCTTCACCGCTTCGCTGAACGGCAGGATCACGTCGCGGTAAAACAAGGGATTGTCAACGGGGTCTTTAGACGTTGTAAATGCGGTCCTGTCGCCGCACACGTTTCGCGCACCGATGCCCTGGCCGAGGCCCCCGAGGCCTTGTTTAAAACCGACAATCGTGATGCGCGCGGCGTGGCAGGCGGAAAGCTCTTTAATTCTTTTCCATTCCTGCCGCTCGGGGCGCCACCGCGGCTGATGAACGCGAAACTTCCAATTGCGCCCAATACCGTCAAAACCTACGGCAATGACCCAGGTATTGTCAATTGTCCTGGCGTCATTCCACCGAAACATCGGGGCGACCAATTCGGGCGGGAAAATCGTCCCGTTCAAGGGGTAGGTGATTGTTAGGCCTTTGGCATGGCTTTTTTCGAAGGACCTTACAAAAGCGTCATTGCCGAAGAAATTCAATGCAACACCAATCGCAAGCGCCACAAAAATTGCAATCGCAACCGCCGGCGCTATAAATTTCTTTTCACCGCCTTGTTCGATCGGCATCCTTGTTGTCCCCTTTTTTGCCATTGACAAAAAACTATTTCTCCGACAAAATAATTCTCAGGACAACAAGGGTATTATATTAAAATATTATATTCGGAGTAGGGATTCGATTGTGTTATTTGAGCAAAATCGTTCGTGAAACAGGATTTGCATTATCGACCTTTAGCTTGCATATATACGTTCCTCCCGAAAGATACCTGCTGGATTCCTTCTCATTATTCCAAATACACGAATAGGTTCCAGCACCCTGCAACTTCATATTAATAGACGTCACTAAATTACCGATTGGCGTAAAAACTTGGATAAGGGCGTTTGTGGAACCCGCCGGAACAGCAAATACAAAGGTAATTTTTGCTCTTGATTGCGGGATGGCTGCAAAGTGCAAGCATAGGAGATTATTTTTAGTATTTTGTCGGGAAACAATAGAGGTGGAAGGTGGTATGATAATAGTGTCTTTGATCTGAAAAACTGTGTCGATATAGGTGTTTGACCAGGCAACCTCGAAACTATGCGGAGAATTCACAACAGGTGTATCAGTATTGCTATCGGCAAAATAGATAGGTCCCGAATTATCAAATAAACCGGCTAATAGTTTTAAAGTTCCCGTGGAATCCGTTGTGAACTTGTATTGATAATAGCAAATATCGGGCATTTCATAACAATAATATTGGTAGCATCTTAAAAACGGAACTATTTGCTTTTGACTATTTAGGATTATTAAATTATAAACTGTTGTATAATTTCCGAGACTGCCAATGCTTGTTCTTACTGTCTCAAAAGGCAATTTACCTGCGCCAGTATTTATCAAAGAGTGCCCTGCTTTAACCGGTCTAACAGGAAAGCTCCAAGCAGACATTTTCCAATTTCCATTAATCGTCCACATTGTATCCAAAATCATTATTGTGTCGATTGGTTGAATAGATACATTTTCCGTTTCAGGCACACCAGTAATGCACGATCTAGTTAAAACTGAAATGTTCGTGGAATCGAAAAAGGTCTTAAAATTAAGGATTTCACCAGATGAGCAAATCCGAAGACGCAGAACCGATATTGAGCAAGGGGGATTTTGGGCATAACGAAAACAGTTTCGCCCATCAAGTTCAATGGCCCAATGAATACTATCAGTTATTTGCACCTCAGATATGAATAGCGAATTATAGGGATTAATTGGATTGGCTGGCACATTTATTATAATCCCTAAAAAAAATATAATTGCCAAAAATGAAGTCCGCATGGATGCCCCCTTTTTTAGGATATGATTGAGGATTTTTCAAAAGAAATAAAAGCTTCCCTTTATTTAAAATAGAACTCTGGTAAAAACACTCTTATGATAATATATTACTGAAAGCTTTCGAATGCAATAGGGCACTAAAAATTTCGTTCGCTGCCAGAAAACACCTTGATGTTCAGATATTAAGGGGCTTATTGAATAGAATGTTGAATAGAAGGCGGGTTAATATCTATCCGAAACTCAACAGAAGTTTCTTTCGTTTCAACCAGTAATCAACGCACGATCATGAACCGCGTTGATTCACGTGCGCTACCTGACGAAAGACGCGCAACATACATTCCATTCTCAGCCGTATTTCCGGTCGCATCGGTTTCATCCCAGGAAAAGTGGTTTTGCGCCCCAAGCGCTTTTTGAGAAAACTTTCGCACAAGCGCTCCCCTGCCATCGAATATTTCAATAAAAGCTTCTTTGCCGATATGGTCGCTGGGAAGTTTGAATTCAATGAACGTTGCGTTGCGGCCTTTCATATGATGGGCCACGATGCCGGCTCCGGAAGAAGCGCCCGCGGCACCGCCGACGGGATTAAGCACCGGCGTGGAAGCGCCGTTGATGATTTTTAAAACGGTCATCTGTGATTCATCAATGGTCCCGATGTTATAAATTGTCGTGAACCCCGTGGTGGCTATTCCCGCGGACGCTTGAAGGTATGTGGGCATGTCGGCAATTGCATAGGTTTCATTTTTATTGATACGCATTATTTTGATGGCCTGCATCTCTGCGCTTACCGGATCGGTGCTCATGATGATGGTCGTCGGACATTGATTAGTGGATGTTTTATCCATGGACTGAGCGTACGTTGTATAAATATCAGGTAAACCGGCGGGACCATTCCCTTCGTTCATCCCAAAAATGCCGCTGCATACGGAAAGGACATTTTTAGTATAAACCGGCCCCGTGCAATTGATGGCCTGAATATTTTGAGCCGCATTGGTATGCAAGTCCTGGTTTACCGGAAAATAAGTGCCGAAATGGCTCTTGAAACCAAGAGTAAATTTTGATCCGACGTTATGGCCGCGCGGGCTGAAAACATTGATCAGAAAAGCCGCATTTTTCAGTGATTGCGCATAGGTCCTGTTGTTTAAGGCGCCATCACCTCCGTTTACCTCGGTGTCCGCGATAATTGAAATACCGGGAAAATTTGCCGAAGTATATTTATCGGTTGTCAGGTTGCCGCCTATTTCATAAATCGTAATGTTGCCGGGAGGAAATGTCGTTCCATTAAAATTCATTTGTTGGAGCCCGTCGGTAATGGCGCGAACGGACGACCAGTGCGGCGCGGCCCCCTGGGTGTTGGCGGTACTCACTTTAATTGCGATTTTTGAGGCGGCGGTCAAGGTCGCTGGAAACAGCGCTTTCCATGCGGCCCCGATTGTCGTTTGACCGGCCAATATCAGGATGGCGTCATTAACCATTTGTTCTATGACTGCGGTATTAGCGACGGCGCTTGCGCTGACGGCGGCCTTGTTAAAGTTAACAACCACGCGGCCGGGCCATTTGTTTCCGGGTCCCGGCGAAGCAGCCGCAGACGACGCCGAAAAAATTGAATCGACTTTTGAAACAAGCGTTATTCCCGCAGCGCCGGCGGCCGTCATTTTTAAAAAGTTCCTGCGACTGGTCGATTTTCTTTCACCCATGAGTTGGTCCTTCTTTAAAATAAAGCGTGAATCAACGGTTAATCGGTTAAGCAACTTTTATAAAATATTATTTACACACGTATATGTATTGCCACGGTTCATAACCTGCTCCCCAAAGTTTAACCCATTAATATACGGAAAAAACACCTTTGGGGCTTTTTTTTCTGTTTTAACTTTTTTTCCGCTTCCTGAAAAACATCAATTTAAAAGAGGGTGTTCAACTCTTATGAGCGGAAATACGGGCGGACTTATAAATCATGGGCAATCCGGATATAGATTGACAATTGCATTTTTAATTGCTATTTTCTAAGTTGGCATTTACAGGATACGATAAAAAAAGGCCCCAAAAGGCCGGACGCATAAACAATCGCCAACCACAAAACCCGAAGGCGAATTATGAACAAAAGGGCGCATTATTATAAAACGTGCCTTGGGGCATTCTGTTTATTTCCACTCCTGGCGATAAACCCCGCAAACATCGGCGCGTTTCCGGTAATCACCGGCGTTTCCGGGACTTTCACCAATAAAAGTCCCGTTGTTATCACCGGTGCCGGTTTCAGCCAAAAACAAAATGCGGGGCCGCTCATTTCAAGCTACGACAACGTTACTGCGGCCAACAACTGGTCAAGCGGAACGCTTGGCGGCGGATGGACGTTTTCGGGCGCAGGCGGGCTTGTCAATACCGGCCCTCAACGCTGTCCTTGGCAGCAATCGAGCTATACAATCCGATACAACACCAACAGCGGTTTGGCCTCAATACGGCATTTGGAAAATACTCCGCACCGTTACAACTATATCTCGATGTGGATGTATAGGGACTATTCAAATTGGAACTTGGCGGTAAGCTCCGGCAGCAACAATAAATTCATGCGGCTCTATTTTTCATCGGACAATTCCGGCCCAACGCTGTTCAGCGCCGTTTACCCTGACAATAACGGCGTTGAGGACGCCGTCCATTTGTCCGCCGAAACGATAAACAGCCCCGGATGGTCGATTGCATATTCCGCCTGTAACGCCAATGAATACTCCACCACCACGGCCGACATGGTCACGACCAATTCCTCGTGCCTTTCCCAATTGGCAACATGGGAACATTGGGAGTGGTATCTTGTCATGCCAAGCACGGACATTGGAAACGACGGTTCCATGACGTTCCTGAAAGACGGGATGACGCTCGGCAGCGCGGCAGGCGTCGGCATGTTACGGTCGGGCGACGACAATGACGCACGATCGTATCTTTTGGGGATGTTGTCCGGCGGCCGGACCGTTTCCGGCTATGACTATATTGATCAGGTTTATATTGATAATACTCCGGCGCACGTTTCCATTTCCAGTTCCCCCGGCATTCTCTGGCCGGATGTCTCGGCGGAGGACCATTCCGAAATCCAGGTGCCATCCGCCTGGTCCGACGGATCAATAACGTTTACCCTGAATCAAGGATCGTTTTCGAATGGTGAAACCGCGTTTCTTTATGTGGTGGATACAACCGGCAATTCAAATCCCATCGGTTTCCCGTTTCAATTCGGCAGCAGCGGCGTGGTCCCAAACACCGTTTCCCGTGGTTTGCAAAATGCGTTCCTCATCAATAACAAATCCGTTACTACCGGGTTTTCAGTAAGCTTTGACAAAGCAGTCCCTTTTTCGCTTATTGTATTCGATCTGGCCGGAAAAAGAATTTGGGAATATGCATGCCGGAACCCGGAAACCGGCATGCATCAGGTTTTATGGACGCATCCTCAGGCAAGCGACGGCCCCTATTTTGCCGTTTTGGACGACGGCCGGCGGCGTATTACGGAGAGATTCCTGCTTGTAAAATAGCCGCAATCTCGCGCGAGGCAGGCATGAATCCGTTTTTTCCCCCGCGGGTCTTTTTTTGTAACCTCAATTCTTCTTCCCATTCCTGAGCCTCACCAGCTCCTGTTTCCCCGACATTTTATCATTTCTGAGATTGGGGACAGCGCTGTTTTTCTTGTCGGTATTTGGAATTTCAGTTCCGTGCTTAGGTGCCACTTCCTGGAAAATAAGAGGAAAAACAGCGATCATTGCATACGCGAAAACAGCGGAAATCAATCCGATAATGCAATAGACTTTGAATTTTCTTTTAAATTCGGACTTAAAATTTATATATATCCTTTGTGGCCGGCTTATAGACCGCGTGGGGCTTGTCGAACCGCCTCTTTTTTGCAAACGGGTAAGGCGGTCGGGGCTTTTTCGTCTCCAGGTGACTTTGCAGTTTTTGCACGCAAACCGGTTGTTCCCCACGACGAGTCGACGCCAGAACTTGAGTCCCCGATCATAAATGTATGCCTGGTTTTCAGAGTTACAGACGGGACAGCACGATCTCCAGAAATCCGGTTTTAAATTCATAATGGATAATATCGATTTGCGCTTTTAGTTTAGTCAAGGAAAATACGAAAATATGAAATGTTACTAGACCGGGACAATAAAAAAAGCCCCAAAACCGCTTATTTTGAAGGATTTTGAGGCTTATTAGTGGCGGGTCGGACGAGGCTCGAACTCGTGACCTCTGGCTTGACAGGCCAGCGTTCGGCCTATTACAACCCTTTAAATCATAGCGGTTTGCATAGTTCCACTACTTTCAAGTGTACCCCGAAGTGTACCCTTTTCTTTAAAATCTATCGATTTTGCCGCATTCATTTCGTTCCTGCCGAAATAGACTTTGCTCATATCCGTAGCATGCCCAGAAACCTGCATTACGATATGCGGCGCGTTGCCTTTTAAAAGCAAATCCGTATAGGCCCCGCGCCTTTGATCGTGGAAACGGTAGTTTTCTATTCCCGCAAGTTTAAGACACCTTTTCCAAGCCTTACGGAAATCCCCCAGGGGATAATATTTCACACCTTCACGCCTATAAAAAAGATACGGACATTCTGACGGTATGTTTTGAAAATATTCCTTAAGACAATCAGGCACGGGCTTAATGCAGGGGCGTTTCATCTTGGTAGTTTCGGCGGGAACATGGATTGTATTCGTTACCATGTTGTAGTCG
>Ga0182027_10006577_pt1 | contig 17347 bp, 18 predicted proteins | sample 712E1DmetaG_FD_121300 | JGI IMG/M metagenome (GOLD analysis project Ga0182027, IMG submission 121300) | Permafrost microbial communities from Stordalen Mire, Sweden - 712E1D metaG (Illumina Assembly) | ecosystem: Environmental > Terrestrial > Soil > Wetlands > Permafrost | place: Sweden... | reverse complement strand
CCGTCTGCAACAACTGCTGGGCGACACGACGGCGTATCTCATCGATACTTACGACACACTCGAAGGCGCGCGCCGCGCGGCCTCGCTCGGAGCGCCGTTCTGGGGCGTGCGCCTGGACAGCGGGAATCTGGTCGAACTCTCGCGGGCGGTGCGCGCGATTCTCGACGAGAACGGGCAACCCCAAGCCAGGATCATGGCCACCGGCGATCTCAACGAGTATAAGATTCTCGAACTTGTCGCCGCCGGCGCGCCCATCGATTCTTTTGGCGTGGGCACCGAACTGGCGACTTCTCACGACGCGCCGAGCCATGGTGCGGTGTACAAACTGGTGGAACTCAAGACCGGTGAGGAGCGCCGTTACGTCGCCAAGTTCAGCGCCGACAAATCGACACTGCCCGGCAGCAAGCAGGTTTTCCGTTACGCTCGGCATGACCTGCTAGCGTGTTCTTCCGAATCGCATCCGGACGCCCGGGAGGCGCTGCTCGAGCCGGTCATCCTCAACGGCGAACTGGTGCAGCCGTTGCCCTCGCCCACCGCGGCGCAGGCGCATGCGCGGCGTGCGCTGGACCGGCTGCCGAAGAAGCTGCGCAGCCTGTTCGAGTGCGATCCGCCGTGGCCGGTCGAGATCTCGCCGGAGTTGCAACGCCTGACGGATGAGGTGCGGCAGGCGGCGCGATGAGTACGGTCTTCTTCGACATCGACACGCAGTACGATTTTCTACTGCCCGCCGGCGCTTTGCCAGTGCCCGGCGCGGAGCGCCTCATCGCACACATTGCCACATTGAACCGCTGGGCGGCGCGGCAGGGGATCGTGGTTGTTTCGACGATGGATGCTCACGGCGAGGACGACCCGGAGTTCCGCGTGTGGCCCGGCCACTGCATCGCCGGGACTCTAGGGCAGCGCAAGCCCGAGGCCACGCTGCTGGAGCGGCGAGTGAGGGTGCCATCGCGGGCCGCCACATTCGACCTCATCGGAACGCAACAGGTGATTTTGGAAAAACAGGCGCTCGACTGCTTCACCAACCCCAATATCGGCGAGGTTCTGCGGCGGTTGGACGCGGAGCGCTGCATCGTCTACGGCGTGGTGACCGAGTATTGCGTCCGCATGGCCGCGTTCGGATTATTGAAAACGGGCCGGGCGGTTGAGATTGTCACGGACGCGATCGAGACGCTGAAGCGCGAAGACGGCGAAGCGGCGCTCGCCGAGTTCACGGCAGCCGGAGGACAGTTGACCACGCTGGCCGCGGTTGCAGGAATTCCAGAGAGTGGACGCTAACGCCGCGTGCGCGCGGCGTCCATCAGGCGGCGTACGCGCGCCGCATCGACCGGGCTCGTCACCATGCCGTCCAATTTGAAAGCGCTGCCCACGATTGCGCCATCGACGATTTCCAGGATGGATGGAATCGTTTCCTCCCGCGCGCCGCTGCCGGCGAAGACGAGCGCGCCCTTGGCGGCCATGCGAGCCGTCTGCAGAGGCACCATATCCGGCGGCGTGTCGCTCTCCGGCCCGGTGATGACGACCCCATCGGCCAGGGCGCGTTCGATCGTATCCTCCACCACGTCTTCGATCGCTCGCGACCCCATGGGCGTGGTCGAGCGCCTGATCAGGACGTCGGCAAATATCATGACGTTGCAACCCAGCGCATGCTTGAGCCTCTGAATCCGATGCGCATTGCCCAGCAGACTGGACTGGTCCGCCGCGCGCGCCCCGGAGTATGTGGCCACACGAATGAACTCCGCACCCGACGCCGCGGCAATCGCGAGGGCGCTTTCACCATCGCTGCGCAGGACGCTGATCCCCAGCGGCAGATCAAACTTGGAGCGCACATGGCAGGCCAGCGCGGTCAAAAAAGAAACGGTTTCCGCGGGAACGCGTTCCGGATAGTAAGGAGCGTCGCCGAAATTCTCGAGCAGCATGGCATCCACGCCCAGGGAACTCACGCCGCCCGCCCAATAGGCCTCGGCGTCTCGTGTCACCCAGTCTCGAATCTCAGTAAAACTCAGCTCGTTGCGGGGCGTGCCTGGCAGGGCGGGCACGTGCAAGATGCCGATAATTGGCTTCCGGTTCAGCCATTTGGGTAGTTGGGTCATGAGGGCGGCCTCCCTTAGTTCTTCGCCGCGGGCCGCGCCTCCGCTGGAGACGGCGCTTCCCGGGCATGGCGCCACAGCCGCTCGAGGTCGTAGTAGGCGCGCTTGTCCGGCGTGAAGACGTGGACGATCAGATCTCCGTAATCGCCTACAATCCATTCGCCGTTCGAGTATCCCTCGACGCTGTTCGCCCTCTCGCCGAGCTGCTCCTTCATCTGCCTTGCAATCTCGTCCCAGATCGCCTGCGCCTGGCGCTGGTTACTCGCCGAACAGATGAGGAAGTAGTCGGCGAGCGTCGAAACCTCGCGCAGATCGAGGACCCGGCAGGACGTCGCTTTCTTGGATTCCGAGGCTCGCAGAGCTGTGAGCCAGGAAGGGGTGTCGGTGGTGTGGGGCAGTGGCGCCCCCGGGGTGGGTTCAGAGCGCAGTTGAATCAGCTTGAACGTCTCCTTGAGCAGTATCGTAGCCGCAATTAGCACACGGTGCAAGTCTTTTGTTTTTTGTTGGATGACGTTCGTGGATGACGTTCGAAGGCCGCGCCGCCCGATCGCCAAGCCTCGGCGCGGGGGCACGCTCGAGTCCCGCGCGGGGCCAGCCGACCCTCGCCGCCGCCTGAGCGTCGGCCATGCGCCGGGCCGGCCGCAGCGCTCTCGTTGCCTCCGCCCGCCACCCGGAATGGGCCCAGGCTACGCCGGAGGCCCGCGCCACCGAGATTGAAAAAGACAGTTATTTGCCGCTCGTGTTATTGTTTTTCTTTGGCGGCTATGGAGGAAATCGCAATTCCAGCCGATAGTCAGTCCATGGAACCGAACCGGGATTTCGTCATCCTGATTGACGCGTTAGGGCAGTCGCTGCGATTGACCACAGGGCTGTGGATGGAGGTCCTGCGGACAGCCGAGGCTAACGGTTGGCAACCGGCGCCCACCGCGCCGCCGCCGCGCGACTGGAGTTTGTCCGAGCCGGTCAAGGCGGTCCAGGCGTGGGACGGCGATTATTTCGAACCGCGCGGACAGCTCGTGAGGCGCGCCGACGCCGTGAGTTTGGGAACGGCCCTTCAAAGCCACCCGGGACTTACGCCCCGGGTGGCTGCCGTAGCGGAGTTTTGTATCCACGACAGCTTCATGATCTGCCCCCTCTCCCCGGAGCTGCAAACCTACCTCAATGGCGGCCTGAAACATACGTTCCAGACTCGCCGCATTCTCGATGCAGACGCGCCCGCTCTCGAAACTGCTGAGATGCCCGAACGCGCGAAGTAGCTCCGCCGCCAAGCCTGGCGCCGCGTGGAGACGCATCGCCAGTTCCAGGCCCGGCACGGCGGCCTGTGGGCGCCAGCGTGGCCGGGCATGGACCAGACCGTTCGAGTGGACCTCGCGCTGCAGATCGGCCAGCTCACCAATGAACTGGAGGCCACCGATACGCCCCCGTTGGTCCAGACCGACACCTCCACCCTGGGCCAGGTGCTCAACGGACGCCAGATTCACGAGTTGCCCTTGGACGAGCGCAACTTCCTCTCCATTGCGCTGCTCGTGCCCGGCAGCCACACCGCCGCCGAGGGATCGCAGAACTCCACTCAGGGCGGAGCGCTGAGCGTGGACGGCGCCCACGAGCAGTCTTTCCCCCTGTTTTCAGGCAAACGCGCCTGCCGGTTCCAGTACAATTCAAAGGGACAATGTCATCTAATCCATCCCTGCTGCGGCAGCTCGGTCTTTATAGCGCCACCGCGATCGTCATTTCCAACATGGTCGGCCAGGGGATTTTCACCACGACCGGCTTCCTGGCCGGCGACCTGGGCGATCCGAAACTGGTCCTGCTGATCTGGCTCACCGGCGCGGTGTTCGCCCTGGCCGGCGCGTTCTGCTACTCGGAACTGGGCGTCAACTTCCCGGCCTCCGGCGGCGAGTATGTCTATCTGACCCGCGCCTTCGGGCCGACCTGGGGCTTCATGAGCGGCTGGACCAGTTTCTTCGCTGGCTTCTCCGCGCCGATTGCCGTCTCCGCGCTGGCCTTTTCCGACTACGCCGGCTACTTCTTCCCTGCCCTGAAACAGGAAAGTGCGCGGTTCCACTTCGGCTCGGCCGCGTTCGGCCTGCAATTCGGCGGCGCGCAGATCGCCGCCTCGGCGATGATCCTCCTGTTCACTGTGCTCAACCTGTTCGGCGTCAGATTCATCGCCCGCGTGCAGAACACGCTGACCTCGATCAAGATCATCGTGATGGTCGGCTTCATCGTCCTCGGCCTCGCCATCGGCCATGGCAACTGGGGGCATCTGTCGATGACCGCCACGCGCACCGCCACGACGACCCTGCCGGCACAGTTCGTCATCAGCCTGTTCTGGATCTACGTCGCCTACAGTGGTTGGAATGCCGCCACCTATGTCGCCGAGGAACTGCGCAAGCCCGAGCGCACGCTGCCGCTGGCCCTGACCATCGGCACGATCCTCGTCGCCACGCTCTATCTGCTGTTCAACGTGGTGTTCCTCTACGCCGTCCCGCTGGAGCGGATGATCGACCCGCACGGGCACGCCATCGTGGCCGTCGGCTCACTGGCCGCGCAGTCGTTGTTCGGCCCGCTCGGGGCCGCGCTGTTCAGCGGGTTGGTCGCGTTGTCGCTCATGGCCACCGTCAACGCCATGGTCACGATCGGGCCGCGGCTATACTACGCCATGGCCAAGAACGGCGCCTTCGTGCCCGCCGCGGCCAAGGTCCACCCCGTATGGCGCACCCCCGTCAACGCGATCCTCTTCCAGGGCGCTTGCGCCGCCCTGATGACGCTCGTCAACTTCGGCAACCTGATCCTGTACATCGGCTACCTGCTCAACTTCTTTGCCGTCCTGGCGGTGCTCAGTCTGTTCAAATTCCGCGGCCGCCCAGGCTGGCGCAAGCTCTCCGTGGTGAGCTTCGCCTGGCCGCTGATCCCGCTGGTTTTCGTGGTGCCCGGCGTGTGGATGACGATCTATGGCATGCGGCTGGCGCCGCTGACCTCCGCCGCCGCCGCGGTGACGCTCGGCTCGGGAGCGCTGTTCTACCACTGGAAGTTGCGCGGCGGAGCGGTGCGCGCCGAGCGCTGAGGCGCTGCGCCGAGCCCTCACTTCAGAAAGGAGAAACCGCTCAGGCTGAGCGGTTCTTGAACGCAGAATCAACGCGTTACGGACGAAAACCGCTCACGCTGAGCGGTTTCGTCCCTGTGACGGCCGCCCTCAAGGGACGGATGATTCCGCCGCCCAGCCGGATCCACGCGTCAGGCGTGATTGAGAATGCGGTATACGATCTCGGCGTTTTCCTTGACCTCGTCCTTGACCCGCGGGAAAATGCCGACGAAGACGCCATCGGTCGGCTTGATGCACTCGAAGGCCGTGCGGAAGGCCTGTTCCACGCCCGCGCCGGAGATGCGCCCGGCGGCCAGGATCTTAAAGGCGAAGCTCGGCTTGCTGGTTTGCCGCAACACTTTGTACATCCGTGGCGGGTCGCTCTGCATGTAGATGTCGCCGGTCATCTCCATCAGTTCGCCGTTCAGCGCCTTGCGCCATTCCGCGGGCGTGCGCACCCGATTGTACACGCAGCCGGCGTAGAAATCGACGTCCCAGCCCTCGTCCTCGGCGCGGGCGATGATCTCGGGGCGGTGCGTGCCGACGCCGACCATGACGCCCAACTGGCGGGCCTGCTTGCACCACTCTTTGACGCTGTCGAGCTTGCCTTCCAGAAAGGCCTTGTCGACCACCTCGCCCTGGCGCTGCAGCGCCAGTGGCTTCAGCCGTTTCACCAGATCCACTGAGTCATCGCCGCCCGTCACCTGGATGATCAGGTGCATCTTGCCGCCCTCGGCCTGAAACCGCGCCCAGTCCTGCGGCGCACGCGACTTATCGACGTAGTTGAACGCGTTGATCCCATAGCGCGTGCACTGGTGCATCACACCGACGACGCGTTCCTGGGTGTACCACTCCTGCATCATCGCGCCATACGTGCCGACGTTGTGGGCGTAACCGTAGAACGGGTTCACGCCCAGCACCATGCGGCTGATCTCGACCTTGCCGAACTTCATCTTCGGCACCTGCACCGGCCCGGTCTCCGGCGCCGCGGCGGGAGGCTGCGCCGCATTCTGCCCCGCCAGTACGGATCCCGCGCCCGTCAGACCGGCCGCCAGAGCCGCCCCCGATTGCAGAAAGCCACGCCGTGTATTCGCCATGAGAAGAACTCTCCAATCGAACGTCGAATGCCTGCCCGGATCGGCCCCCTGGCCATGGACCGGCCTGTTCCGGGCGCCGACTCGGAGGTCTAATCAGATCTTTATATATAAAATGGGCCGCTGTCCAGCACGAATCATGAACAGCGGTTCACCTTCCGGGTTGTTGACCATCTTTTCCCCAGCAGTTCTATGCTGAGAGGAGCCTTCCGGCCCGGGGCGGCGACTACGTCGGGGCGCCTGGAGGCCAACGGTGGCCCAATGACGCTTTTGGAACCGTTTCCCGGTTCGCTTTGCCGAAATCCCGGCCTGCGCCAGGTTGGTGCCCGATAGGGAGAAGCCCGCATGTCCTTTGCAACCGTGTGGAGGCGCCCGTGGAAACCATTCCGATTCAAGGTGCTTTCCTCCGTGTACCGCGATGCCGCCGCAGGTTTAAGGGTCCTGGATGTGGGCTGCGGGAATCACGCCCCCGCGACGACAAAACTGTGGTGGCCGCGCTGTGAGTATTCCGGCTTGGACCGTAGCTTCGACGGTTACAGCGCGCGCGATCTGAGCGCGCTCGATCATTCCTACCTCCTGGACTGCCGTTGCCAGCCGCTCTCCGCCCTTCCCGATGCGTCCTTTGACGTAGTCATCGCCTCGCATATCCTGGAACACCTGCCCAACGGCGTAGCGCTCCTGCAACAACTCAGCGCTAAGCTCGCGCCGGGCGGGCACGTCTACGTCGAGTTTCCCTCGGTGCGCTCGCTGGGCCTGCCGTCTATGCCCGGCTGTTTGAATTTTTGCGACGACGCGACGCATGTGCGGGTCTATGGCCTGCGCGAAATTGCCAACGCCCTTTTGGAGTGCGACATGCGCATCGTTCGCGCGGGCGTGCGCCGGGACCTGGCGCGGATTGTCTCCCTCCCGGCGGTGCTAGTGTGGAAGTTTCTGCGCCGGCGTCCTCTGCAAGGAAGTGACTTTTGGGACCTTACCGGCTTCGCGAGCTATCTCCTCGCCCGCCGGCGCAGTTAACTCCGCGCTCGAAGCGGGGCCGCGCGGCCGCGAAACGCCTCCTCGGGCGAGCCAAAAAACCATGCGCCGACGGCAAATGATTCGATCTTTTTTCAGTCGCGTGTATCTTTGGAGAGGGTCGTGTCGTCTTGAAAGGTAGCCCAATGAGGAAGAGTTTTCGTTTGTTATTGTTATGCGCGCTTACGGCGGCCTTGGGGCTGGCCGGGGCCGCGCAGACGCCCGCCGCCGCGCCGCGCAACCGGATCATCGGCGTGGTTTCCGCCGCCGACGAGGCCTCTAGTAGCCTCACCGTCAAGCTGGACGCCGGCGAAGTGTACAAGGTTTCCATGGTCGCGACCACGAAGCTACTCCGCCTGGCCCCCGGCGAGACTCAGCTTTCGAAGGCGCAACCCATTCAATTCAATGACATTTCGGTTGGCGACCGCGTGCTCGCGCAGGGCCCTTTGAACGACGCCGAAAAGACCATCGAGGCGCTGCGAGTGATCGACATGAGCCAGGCCGACCTGGCCAAGAAGCACCAGCAGGAGCAGGCCGACTGGCAGCACCGCAGCGTCGCCGGCACGGCCGCCGTCAAGGACGAGCCGAACGGCATGCTGACCCTGCGGTTGCCCGCGATGATGGCCGACGGCGAGCTGGTCAAAGTGGCCGTCTCGAATAGGACGGTTTACAAGCGCTACAGCCCCGATTCGGTCAAATACGCCGATGCCAAGCCCTCGACGCTGGCCGAGATCGGGACCGGCGACCAGGTGCGCGTTCTGGGCAACAAGGATGACGCCGGAACCGTTCAAGCCGAGCAGGTCGTGAGCGGCTCTTTCATTACTCTCGCCGCCACCGTCGTCAGCGTCGATGCCGCCGCCGGTCTGGTCCAGGCCAAGAACATGCAAAACGGCAAGCCGTTGACCATCAAAATCACCGCCGATTCGAACCTCCGCCGCGTGCCCCCAATGGGTGGCGGAGCAGCGGGGGGCGGGCAGCAGCGGCCCGCAGGCGCAGCCTCGGGCGCGCCTCCGGCCGTGGCGCAAGCCGGGCCGGGCAACGGCGCACAGGGTGGCGCGCCGGGTGGCGGCCAGCGCCGGGGCGGCGATTTCTCGCGTTTGATGGAATTCATGCCCAAAATCGCCGTGGATGGTTTGAAGACCGGCGAGACCATTGTCGTGGCCAGCAGCAAGGGCGGCAAGCCGGATGAAGTGACGGCCGTGACTTTGCTGGCCGGTGCGGATTTTCTGGTGACCATGGCGCAAGCGCGGGGCGCCCAAGGCGGGCGTCCGGGCGCGGCCAATGGGCCCAGCATGGGGATGAACCTCGACGTGATGTCGATGGTTCCGGCGCAGTGATCCCGCCCGCGCTTCCGCCGGGGTTTTCTGCTGGAGTTGGATCAAGAAGATGGGATTTGGACTAATGCGATTTCTGTGTGTTTTCTCTCGTACCGGGCGCGGCCTGAGCCTCGCGCTGTTGTTTCTGCTGGCGCTCGCGCCCGGCGCGCCGGCGCAATCCACCCGGGCCAGCCTGAAGGGCTCGGTCATGGACCCCTCGGGCGCTGTCGTGCCCGGTGCGGTGGTCACGCTGCAGCCGGCCGGCGGCCTGGCCAAGACAGCCACCGCCGACAGCCTGGGGCACTTCTCCTTCGTCGGGCTGATCCCGGGCGCCTACGACATCATGGCCAAAAAGCCCGGCTTCGCGGTCTATCAGATGCAATCTTTCCCTGTCAGTGGCGATGGCAACATCGATATTCAATTGAGCGTGGCCGCGGAGAGCCAGGAGGTGACCGTCAGCGACGACAACACGCATGTCGAGGTGGATCCCGACCGCAACGCCAGCGCGTTGGTGCTGAAGGGCACCGATCTCGATGACCTGTCCGACGATCCGGACGAACTGCAGGACGACCTGACGGCCCTCGCCGGACCATCGGCCGGCCCCAACGGCGGACAGATTTACATCGACGGCTTTTCAGGCGGGAGCCTTCCTCCCAAAGCCTCCATTCGCGAGATCCGCATCAACTCGAATCCCTTCTCGGCCGAATACGACCGTCTGGGCTACGGCCGCATCGAGATCTTCACCAAGCCCGGCATGGACAAGTTTCGCGGCCAGCTCTTTACCAGCTTCAACGACAATGCCCTGAACGCCCGCAATCCTTTCCTCTCCAATAAGCCTCCCTACCAGTCGAAAATGTACAGCGGCAGTCTGGCCGGCCCGCTGACCAAGAGGATGTCGTTCACCCTCGATTTCGAACGCCGCGACATTGCCGAATCCGGCATCCTCATCGGGACACAGCTCAACAGCAGTTTGCAGCCCACCCCGTTCGCGCTGTCCGTGCCCACGCCCAACTCGCGCATGACGCTCACACCGAAGCTGGATATCGCCCTGAGCGACAAGAATACCCTGACGATCCGCTACCGCTGGGAAGGCGATGCCACCGACAACCAGGGCGTCGGCGGATTCAGCCTCGCCAGCCGCGCCGTCAACGCCAGCAACCACGACGAAATGGTTCAGGTCACCGAGACCTCGGTTCTCAGCGCCAAGGCGGTCAACGAGACGCGCTTCATGTACGACCGCTCCACCAGCAATAGCTTGGCCTTGAACGACGCGGCCGCCATTAGCGTCTCCGATTCATTCAACGGCGGCGGCTCTACCACCGGCCATGCCTGGGACACGCAGAACTACTACGAGTTGAACAACATCACCACCTACACCGCCGGCGTGCACACGCTGAAATGGGGCGGCCGCGCGCGCGAATCCATGATCAGCGATTACTCGCCCTCGAACTTCAACGGCTCGTTTTCCTTTGTCGGCGGCTCGGCGCCGGAGCTCGACGCCAATAATCAGCCGATCATCGGCTCGGACGGCAATTTCGTGCTCGCGCCCGAGACCTCGCTCGAGCGCTACCGCCGCACGCTGGTCTTTGAGCAGTTGGGGTACACGCCGCTCCAGATGCAGGCCTTGGGCGGCGGCCCCAGCCTGTTCTCCATCGACGGTGGTAATCCGCTGGCGGATGTCAATCGCTTCGACGTGGGCGTCTTCGTGACCGACGACTGGCGCCTCCGGCCCAACTTCACGTTGAGCCTCGGCCTGCGCTACGAGAACCAGACCAACATCAGCAACATGGCCGATGTTGCGCCGCGCATCGGCTTCGCCTGGGCCGTGGATCAGCGCAAGAACCACGTCGCCAAGACCGTCGTTCGCGGCGGCACCGGCTTCTTTTACGATCGCGTCGCCACCAGCCTGACCCTCAGCGCTTTGCGCTACAACGGCATCACGCAGCAGCAGTACGTGGTAGCGAATCCCACCTTCTTCCCCGTCGTCCCTTCGCTCGCCACGCTCGCCGGCGACCTTCAACCGACCTCCACCACCGAGATTTACAAGGGCCTGGTCGCGCCGCGCATCTTTCAGAGTGGCTTGAGCATGGAACGGCAACTGCCCAAGAATACCGTCGCCACCGTCACCTGGGCCTTCTCGCGCGGCATGCATTACCTGCTCTCGCGCGATATCAATGCGCCGCTGGCCGACGGCGCCTACCCCTACGGCAATCCGAACCCGATCATGCTCACCGAATCCGACGGCTTGTTCACCCAGAACCAGATGATCGTCAACGTCAATTCGCGCATGAGTAAGAAGGTCTCCCTGTTCGGCTTCTACACCCTCGGCTCCGCCCATGGAAACTCCGACGGTGGCTCGCCCATGAACCAGTACGATCTGAGCAGCGAATGGGGCCCGACGCGTTTTGACATCCGCCACCGCTTCTTCATCGGCGGCTCCATCACCGCGCCCCTCAAGCTCATGTTCAGTCCGTTCATCACGGGCTCCTCCGGCGCCCCGTACAACATCACCACGGGCAACGATTACGATGGCGACCTGATCTACAACGAGCGCCCCGCCTTCGCCACCGACCCCAACGCCCCCGGCGTGGTCTCCACAGCCTACGGGCTGCTCAATATCAACCCGCAACCCGGCGACAAGATCATTCCGCGCAACTACGGCCGCGGCCCGGCGCAGTTCAACCTCAACCTGCGGCTGGCCCGCACCTGGGGCTTCGGCAAGTCGAGGGAAACTGCCAATTCAGGCGCGGGCGGGCCGCCCCCGGGCGGCGGACCGCGTGGTGGATTTGGCGGCGGCGGGTTCCGCGGCGGCGGCCCGGGTGGCATGTTCGGGAGTGCTGACACCGGCAAGCGGTACAACCTGACGTTGTCGGTCTCGGCGCGCAACCTTCTGAATTACGTGAACCTGGCGTCACCGGATGGCAACCTGAGCTCGCCTTATTTCGGCCAGTCGCTGGCCCTGGCCAGCGGCTTCGGCGGCGGCAATTCGGTTTACAACCGCAGGATCGATCTGCAGTTGCGCTTCACCTTCTAGACACGCCGGCATTATTCCTTGCGCAAGAACCGATTACTGACGGAGCCGCGACCGCCTGACGGAGCCGCGACCGCCTGACGGAGCCGCGACTGTTAAGGAGCGGATGCTTTGCGTTGTTCGCGTTGTTTCTAAGCCGCGACTGTTAAGGAGCGGATGCTTTGCGTTGTTCGTGTTGTTTCTGAGCCGTGAGCATCAGGGAGCGGATGCGCAATTATTTATGACGTTCTGTTTAGAACGCGGGCATTGAGCATTGCGCTTCGGAAACAACCCAGGGCGGGGCCGCGGCCCCGCCCTTTTTAGGTCGCAGCGAACGTTGGGCCACTGCGAAAACTCGCGATTTTACCGCTAATTGACCGTGTTTGCACAGTAAACGCGCCACAAAATGCCGCAGTTTCACCGTGAAATGACGGGCAAATACGGTGAATTCAGGGTGAAATTGCGATCAATTGCGCGGCCTGGAGCAATCTATTTCGTGTCCTGGAACAGCAGCGACGCGAACGTCACCAGGTTGCGCCGCCAGACCATCCAACAGTGCGTGCCGGGCGTCTCGACGAAGGTCAGTTTCACATCCTTAGATTTCAGCCAGTCGCGGAATTGGCGGTTCGGTTTGATCAGCCCGTCGTCGACGCCACACGCGATCCACAGCAGTTTCAACTGGCTGTTGGCCTTGGCGTCGAGCTTGGGGAACGCGGCGTTGTAGTCCTCGTCGAGCCCGCCGGCGCTGAAGGAACCGACCCAGGCGAAGCGGTCGAGCGCGTTCAATCCCGTCATCACCGACTCGGCGCCGCCCATCGACAGGCCGGTGATGGCGCGCAGCTTGCGGTCCTTCGACACGCGGTATTCCTGCTCGATCCGGGGCATGAGTTCAGTCAACAGGGCGTCGCGGAACTTCTCCTTATTGCGCTGCCACAGGGTCGCGTCGCCGCCGGCACGCCTCCATCCGCCAGTGAGAATTTCCGGCGCGCCGTAGCCCAGCGGCATGACGACCACCATCGGCTTGACCTTGCCCGCGGCAATCAGGTTATCCAGAATCACGTGAGCTTCGCCGACGGCGGTCCAGCCGTTGGCGGCGTCGCTGAAGCCGTGCAGCAGGTACAGCACCGGATAGGGCTTGGCCTTGGGGTTGTAGGCGGGCGGCGTATAGACGTAGTAGTCGCGCTGGTCGCCGATGATGCCGGATTTGTAAAAGTGATGATGCACCACGCCGCGCGGGACGTCGGCGACCTCCCAGAGTTGGGGCGGCGTGCCGGGCACGCGGACGGCGCTGGCCGAACCGAGCAGATTGGGCGTGATCAGCGAATTATGCGGATCCATCAGGGACACGCCGTCGGCCTGAAACGTATAGCTGTAGCGATCGGGATCGAGAGGCGCCGTGGTGACGCTCCAGAGGCCCTGGTCGTCCTTGGTCATAGCGACCTTTTCCGCGCCCTCGCGCGACAAGAAAACCTGTTTTGCATTGGGGTCCTGAAAGCGGAAGGTCACGCTGCGATCGGGATGAACCTCCGGGGAAACGATCGGCGGCGCGGGCTGCGCCAGAAGTGACATGGTGGCAATTCCAAATAGGATCAAATTAGATTTCAGCATGGCGCTTCGATTCTATCCCCAACCGGGGACGGACGGAGCGGCCAGCGCCCAAACGCGGGCAGGCCGGCAGAGTGGGGCAGGAAGCTGCCGAGCCGCTATGGTATGCACCACTTGCAAGTCTCTGGCGTTCGGCGCATGATAACCAAGCCGCTGCCCCGGTCCGTTCCTACGGCGAGGTGCGGCCGGCGCGGGGATGGGATCGCCCAACCGCGAAACGCTCGCCCATGGAAGGGAAACACACCATGCCACTCAAGAAGGGCTCCTCGCGCAAGACCGTCAGCGCCAACATCCGCACGGAGATGGCGGCCGGGAAGCCGCAGAAGCAGGCCATTGCCATCGCGCTCAGCGTGGCGGGCAAGAGTAATAAGAAGAAGGGCAAGAAGTAATGGCCAAGCTCACCACCAAAAGCCGCAAGAAGCTCCCGGCGTCTTCGTTCGGGCTCCCGGAGGAGCGCAAGTATCCGCTGGAGGATGCCGCGCACGCCGTCCGGGCAAAGGGCCGCGCTAGCCAGCAGTACGCCAAGGGCAACCTGCCACTCGCCGAACTCAAGACCATCACGGCCAAGGCCAACAAGAAACTGGCGAAGTAATTCACGTCCTGCCAGAACGCCCGAGTCCGAGCGGCGGCGGGGGGCCGCGCTCGGTTTACCGCCTATTCCGTTTGACATAATACTCAACACGTCATAGACTGGGACTTGATCCGGTCATTCAAGTGCTCGGATACCGCGGCATTGTTTGAGGACCACAGGGTCCGGCGATTTCAATCCATCGAACGGCCTGCGCGCCGGAAGCTTCTGTACCTGCACCGGGCACTGCGGCTGGAGGATCTTCGCGTGCCTCCTGGAAATCAGCTTGAACTGCTGAAAGGCGGCCGCGCGGGGACGTATAGCATTCGAATCAACGACCAATGGCGCATCTGCTTCGCCTGGCGCGACGGCGATGCCGAGGACGTTGAGATTGTGGACTACCACTGAGGCACCGGGAGAAAACAATGAAGCCGTCCAAGCGACTCGATCCGATCCACCCGGGAGAGATTCTCCTGGAAGAGTTCATGAAACCGCTGGGGATCAGCATCAACCAGTTGGCGCGCGATCTGGACGTCCCGCCCAACCGCATCAGCGCCATCGTGAACGGCGCGCGTTCCATCACGGCCGATACGGCATTGAGGCTGGGAACATACCTCCATGTTTCGCCGGAAACCTGGCTCGGCCTTCAGATTGACTACGATTTGCGCCTCACCCGCCAGCGCGATGGCGATCGGATTGTCCGCAGAGTTCGCGCGCGGCCGGCCGCCTGACCTGTTTCCTGAGCATCCCGCCGACCCTGCACTCAGGCGATCCGGCCGCCCGATGCTCCATCGGCGGGATCGCCGCCGACCATTTCTTGCGCCAGCAGCAATTCCCGCGCCTCGGCGCGCAGCGAGGGCAGGCGCGAGAAGAAGACCGCGGCGCTGAGGCAGGCGATGGCCCCACCGATGGCGACCGTGAGCGGAGCGCCCAGATGCGCCGCGGCGATGCCGGCGCCGAGCGCGCCGAGTGGCGCCATGCCCATGAACATCATCGAGTAGGCGGCCATGACACGGCCGCGCAGCGCATCGGGCACCATGCCCTGAATCAGCGTATTCGACGCGGCCATCTGCACGATGAAGGCGAATCCAACCGGCACCAGAATCAGGGCGGAGAGCCAGAAGGAGCGCGAGAGCGAAAACAGAATCAACAACGCGCCGAAAGAGAAAGTCGAATAGGCCACCCAACGCCCCAGGCCGCGGGTTGCCTGGCGCAACGCCAGCCGCAACGCTCCGGCCACTGCCCCCACGCCGGTGGCGCCCATCAGGATGCCCAGCCCGGCCGCGCCGTGGTGCAGAATTTGATCGGCGAAAATCGGCATCAGCACGGCGTAGGGCATTCCCACCAGACTCACGATGCCGAGCTGGATCAGCAGCGCGCGAATCGGCCGGGTGCGCCCCACCCAGCGGAATCCAGCGACGATATGGGCGATGGCGGAGCCGGGCCGGGGCGCCGGCTCGCGCGGCTCCAGGCGCATCAGCAACAGCCCGGCGATCACCGCAATGTAGGAGACGCCGTTAGCGAAGAAACACCAGGCTTCCCCGATTGCCGCGACCAGAACGCCCGCAATCGCCGGTCCGACGATCCGGGCGCAGTTGAATAAAGATGAGTTCAGCGCGATCGCATTCGGCAGGTCGGCGCGGCCGACCATCTGCACGATGAAAGACTGGCGCGCCGGAATGTCGAAAGCATTCACGACGCCGAGCAGCGCCGCCAGCACGACGACGTGCCAAACCTGCACGACCCCCGAAAACGTGATCGCCGCCAGGGCCAAGGCCAGCAGCATCATCGCGGCCTGCGTGCCGATGATAATGCGGTGGCGGCTCCAACGATCGGCGGCATGGCCGCCCACCGGTGCGAGAACAAATACGGGAAACTGCCCGACGAAGCCGACCAGTCCCAGCAGATAAGACGACCTCGTGAGCCGGTACACGAGCCAGGCCTGGGCCACGTTCTGCATCCACGTGCCGGTCACGGAAATGAACTGGCCGCCGAAGAAGAGCTGGTAGTTGCGGTGCCGCAGGGCGCGCAGGGCGGGGTGGAGTTTGGAGGTCGGGGCCATCGGCGGGATCAGGTGGACGGTGGGCGGCGCGCCAGGCGCTCAGACGGCAAAAAGCGCCTTGAGCGGTTCGGGAACCTCTTCGCCGCTCTCGATCATGTCAGCCAATACCTGCTGGGCGATTGATTTGATCTTCCGCACGGCCTCCGCTTCGCTGGCGCCACAGGCCATCACCCCTGGAAGGTCCGGCACGGAAGCCAGAAATCGGCCGTCCTGCTCCCGCTCCAGTCCGACGCGGATTGGCTGAATCTCAACCATGACTATGCATCATTGTAGCGGAATGCCGTCGGATCGCGAATTGGCCGCGGGAACGCCGGGATGTGGCGCGGCCTGGGCGCCAGGAAGCGGAGCGCGGCAGGCCCGCAAATCGATCCGCCGTAAGGCGCGATTCTTCCTCGCCTGAAGACCCGGCGGACGGACTCACCGCAGGGCCCTCTTTCCTGACTGGACCGCTGGAGCCGCGGGGGATGAAAAAAAATAAGACAAACAGCTCCGAATAGGGGCCATTGGGTGTAAAATCGATGCTACTCAGGACGGCAAAACGCAAATCCTGAGCGGCACAGAAGCTGGACCGGCTAGTGAGTGGCACGAAGCAGTTCCCAGTTGCCAGAAGAGGAGAATCATTAGTGGTACGTAGGACCCTGCCCACCTTTGCGTTGTTTCTTGCAGCCGTAACCGTTTCCTTCGCGGATTCGATTGTCGGCAACTTCAACCTCGACACCAGCTTGAACCCCGTCGCTTCTCAAGGACAGGTCGCTTTCACGCTCAACGCGGATGGCACCATCGCGGCGTCCCTGGTGACGAACTACGACATCTTAGCTTTTGGCGTTGACTCTGTTACCGGTTTTGCCGAGAGCGGCTTCTCACCCACCACGCCCGACAATGAGGGCGGTTGGAATGATCCTTTCGGTAACCAGTCCTCGGGATTTTTGTGTACCGCGTGCGGCTCCAGTGAATCGTGGACCATCGGCACCCCCAACGAGTTCACCTCCGTATAGCAAGCGCTCGGCGGCAACCACTCGAGCACGGACTTCTTTCTGGCGGACTACTTTCTGCCTGAAGGCATTGGGGCGTATGGCGCGGACGCGCAATCCGCCGAAACCACCATTCCGGAACCCGGTTCCCTGACGCTGCTAGGCGCCGGTCTCGCCGGATTGGTGATGCTGCGCCGGCGCAGGGCCTGACTGCCGGGGGCGTATTTCAGCCGAAACTCAGCCGGCACTGGCCGGCGTTCTCAAACCGCCAGACCGGCGCTTGCCGCTTCCCCCCGCGGAAAACCCAAGAAATCGCAACCGGGATGCCCCGCTTTTCCGCGGCAAAAGCGGGCGTCATTTGCGCGTCACGACCGTAAAGTCCGTTTGCAGGCCGTAGCCGTCGAGATCGTAGGCCGAGCCGGGCGGCTGCTGGCGCGGCGTGGGCGGGTAGCGATGGCTCCAGGGCGTGACGATGCCGCGGTTGATCTTGCCGAGGTGCGGCCCGAAGACGTTTTTCAAGCTGCCGTAGACGATCACT
>Ga0182027_10006576_pt1 | contig 17348 bp, 3 predicted proteins | sample 712E1DmetaG_FD_121300 | JGI IMG/M metagenome (GOLD analysis project Ga0182027, IMG submission 121300) | Permafrost microbial communities from Stordalen Mire, Sweden - 712E1D metaG (Illumina Assembly) | ecosystem: Environmental > Terrestrial > Soil > Wetlands > Permafrost | place: Sweden... | reverse complement strand
TAAAGATCGGTCTTTGGACGGAGAGACTTTCGAACTCGGACTGATAATCCGGCGGGATCCCGCGACCGGAGGCTACATGGAGCGAAATCCCGCGACCGACAATTACATTGACAGTCAAATGTCCACGCATTATGTTCAGTTCCTGCAAGATGAAGGCTGGGAGACGCCGAAGCCCTACCAACTCAGTCGAATCCCCATCAGCCGAACCCTCAATCTATCCGCGGTGGGAGAGTGGCTCGCTGCACGCGGCAGAGGCTTGAGGAATCGCTGGGGTCGCTTGGATAAGAAGGATGATGAAAATAAGGGGAGCTTTGTCGACCGTGTGTCTAATATCCCGATCTTGGGGGTGCTTGCCGGGGCGTTTTTTGAATTTATCGGCAACATCGTCAGATTCATCATCACGTGGGTAGCCGACATCGTCGAATGGTTTTTCACCATCCCCTTGAACCGGATAAGGCGTTTCTTTGGCGTATATACAAAGCGTATCCTTCCGCCGCTGATCCACGCGGCGCGTCTGTTGCCCCGTTACTTGATTCTCTTGGGATTCATCGCCGCCTTATTGGGAGGCGCTGTAGGTATTGAATCTGCGCTCGCCCATGCCCAAATCAGTGCGCTGCCGACGTTCCTGCCTTCTTCCGGCCTCCTGGGCATTCCAGGAGCCTTGTTGAATGAAGCTGTCCATCTTCTTTCGGGACGGGCAACGGATCTCCTGACGGTGACCGGGGGACGCCTCGCGGCGGGAGGACTCGGATATATCAGCCAGCATTGGATGTTATTGGGTGGCATGGCCGTAAGCCGCTGGCTGATTACGCGGTTTGTCTTCAGCCGACCGATCAGAAATAAGTACGTCAATATCCTTGGATATGCGGCCCACTTTGCCTGGGTGGCCCTGTTCATTTGGCAGGGCGGCATGGTGGCCCTCGGGATCGCCGTGGAATGGTGGCACATGTCGCGGTTCATGTTCATCGGCCAGGGAAAGCTTCGCGCCAGCCCCCGGACGGTGATCAATGAAAAAGGTGTGGCTGAACGGACCTCCGGCTGGCGCAGTTTCCGCGGCGGATCGGCGCTCCTGTTTAAAGTATTCCGAAATGTAATGGCGTTGGCCTGGCTGACGGCGGGATTGCTCTTTCTCAGCATGCCGGTCGGAAGCGCAAGCGTCGGATTCCTGATCTTTAAGCTGATGCTCGCGGGAGTCTCGTTCGCCGAGGCCTTCAGCCTGGGGATTCAGCGGCATTCGCTCTGGGGCCTTTCCGCCTTCTACCATTTCAAGCCGACCATCGGGAAGGGCCGTTTCCGGGTAAAGCTGCTCTGGGCGCTTCAGCAGACTGGATTTTTCGGGCTGGGCATCACCTTCATCAAGTCCAGCGCAAACTGGTGGATCGGGCATCACATGGTCCTGCGCCTGTTCAATATCGAGATGGGACTGGCGGGCTATCTGCTCGGGACATTCCTCTTGCTGGGCGGGCTCTGGGTCTTGTGGACGTGGGTGTTTTCCACGCTATTCCCCACGCGGGGTCCGGGGTCCTCAAAACTGGTCCGCGGCCTATCCTGGCTCTATTATCAGGCCCCGCGCGACGGATTTTGGGGTGGGTTCATCCGGGCGTATCGAGCGGTATTGAACATCCGTCTCAAAACTGTCTATGTGGTAGGGGGATTGATTCTGGCCCTGGCGGGATTGTGGCATGGGATTGCGGCCTTATTCGCGACGCTTGGTGTTGCCGGAATAGCTATCGTTGGGGGCGGCCAAGGAAAGGGCATAAGAGAAGTTCTGGCGCAAGCCTACAAACGTCTGCCGGGCGGCGAGGCCAAGCTCTTCCAGCCAGTGTTGAAAGTCCTGGACACCTATGATCAGATTGACAACGGCCTGCGCTTGGAAGACAAACCCGAAGCCGATGCCTATATCGTCAGCCAGCACGCCGGCCAGGAACCTGTGTCTAATATCGCATTGCGACGTGCCAACGAGATATGGGCGCAAATAAAGTGGGACAACGCGCCGGAAAAGAAAAGAAAAAAAATGGGAAAACGGCCGGGAATAACGCCCTTGCGCAGAGAGAAAGATAACATTATTCCCGAAACGGAGACCTACATCAACGATCTCTTGTCGATGCTCGACAAAAATGAGCCGGAAGCAAAAACGCAATTCGAGGCGCTCCGCCAATTTCATCGTCAGGCCATATCGCGCTACGGAACAACCATTCCAAAAGATTTGCGGGCTTTCATCTTGGGCCCTGTGCGGAATTGGTTGGATAGCCTTCACGAAGTGGAATTCCAGCATACGCAGAATCACGAAGGTCATATTCCGGGGATGTCCCTCTGGGATCTGACGCAGCTTTATGATGCGCGCGTTCAAAACAGACCATGGAGTTTTTACTATTTGGACCCTAAGGTCAAAGAAATTCTTTCCCTGGCATTGGAAGTCAAATTGCTTTATACCCGGAGAGAAGCCCGCCCCAACTGGGCCGTAGGGGCCAGCATCTGCCAGACAGCCCATGAAGTGTCGCAGAACCCCGATCTGCAGCCGCGGTGGAAGGTCGTGCTCAATTCAAATCAATTTAATAATCAGGACGATGACACTGGAGACCCATCATCACCCCATAAGGATGACATGCTCAGGCATCAGGCATACCTCGCGGAATTGGCCAGCTACATCGCGAACCCTCAAATTCCCATCGTCGAGCCGGAGTTCAGGGAGACGTGCGGTGAAAATGGCGAGGTTTTGTATGACACACTGTTTACACATGGGTATGCCGTGACGTTGAATCGGAATTACTCGACCTTAAAATCAGGAAGTATGAACGGCTTGGAGCTGATCGTGCCGGACGCCCGTAAGGTCCGTGTCGTCCATGTCCTGGACCGCGATGCCGTTGCGGAGAAACCCCGGCAATTGATGAAAGATTTCCGTCGCTCCTTGGCTGTGCCGAATCTCGTGATCATGGTTGGCGCTCGCAAGAATTCCAACCCTTTTCAGACACTCGTGACTTGGATGAACCTGATGATCGAAGGAGGGCACGAAAACCAGCTCAAAGGGCAGAACGATTTTGTGGGAACGGGCTGGCAGAACCTGCAGGGAATATTTACCTGGTATCAATATGCGGCCAAATCTTATCCGCCCTCGGAAATGCCCCGTAAAGTCCACTCGCGGAGCGGCCAGGGCAAGGTGGCGCGCAAACTGATCGATGCCGCATTCTACGGGGTGTCGGGGGCCAAGTACAATGCGGCGGAAAAAAGCGAAGACCTGGCCCTGGTTATGGAGCATGTTAATGCTGTGATCGAAATCGGCGGCGTGCCAGTTGCCGCTCTCACCTTAAATGAGTCGGGGAAAATACGGGAATCCCAATTCTTGCCGAGCAACCAGAACGCGGCCGACCGGTGGTCCGGCGGCCTCACCCGCCATGACTCGGACGTTCTCCGGCAGAACATCGGTCCCTTTGGCGCCCAGAGCTTCTTTGAACGGGAGGCGCGGGCGAACAACGCACAGTATTTCTTCGGATCTCCTCTGGCGATGGCCAATGTCGTTGTCATGCCGATCGCGGTCATCAAGGACTGGAGCCCGTTCACGGGTGTCAACCTCGTTTTCTGGTTCCTGGGGACCTTCTTCAACCAGGTCCTGACCGTCCACGGTTTGGGAGCCTTGATGCGCCTGTCCGGGATGTCCTGGTTTGGCGGTCTTATCGGCACACTGTTGGCTACGGGGATCGCTTTTCATGCGCTCCCCATCGCCGCGTGGTCTTTTGCGATCGCGGCCGGAACGCTGGCTTTAGCGGCCATCCTTGGATTCTTCACCGGCTTGTCGACGGTCGGTTTCGGCCGCTGGCTTGAGCACCGTCTAACCGACCCCATCACTTTCGCTCCGGTGGAAGGCATTCATGCCGGGGCTCAGCTGGGAGAGCTGGCGCAATCGGACCCAAGGTTCTCCACGTCGGGGGGTGGCGGCGACAACCGCAGCACCACCGGTGTGCGGAAAGAGCACTTATTGCCGGGGAGAGATGAATACCGGAGAACGTTCCCGAATTCTTATTTCTGGGTCCAGGTGATGTTCATGTGGGCCCTGTTTCCCCTGCTCCGGAGCATTTTCTATGGCCTGGACATTACCAACGTGGGGATGTTCTGGTTCTCTCTGGCCCTCATCGGAGGCGGCAACATCGCGTTTTTCACTCAGAATGCCTACCCGGGTCAGAACAACATCAAGGGCAAAACGATTACCTTGTTCTGGTCGCTCGTCGGATCGGGAGCGGCGCTCTATGGACTGAATTTGCTGAAAGATCATCTTTTGAATCCGGCGGTTGCGCCGCATCTTTTGATCTTGGCGCCTATGGCGCTGGTCAGCATCGCCCTCATATCGCGATTTTTCAGCGGCCGGATCACGACCAAGGACCGTCTGCTCTGGGCGGCTCTACTAGGGAAAGCGGCATCCTATCTTCCGGTGGCCGCTGCCGCGCCTCATAGTTCTGTCCTCTCGAGCTACCCGTTGGCGTTTCTCCATTGGGGCTTCCTGACTTCCATAACGCCTGGAATGCTTTACTGGGCCGCCGGCCTGGTCGTTTTGTACGCGTTAGTCCGCTTGTTTATCGACGAGACAAACAAAAAACGCTCTGCTGAAAAAAAGCCGGAGCTAATAAATCCTAAATTCAAGAATAGGCCAGAACAATTCGGTGCCTGGAAAATTCTCCAGTACGGAGCGTCCCACGTCAACCGGACGATCTGGCGGACCATCGCCCTCTTTATCTGGCTGCCGCTCGTGCAGATCCCGGATTGGATCCTCTTCACGCGCGGCCCGTACCAATCGATGCCCATCGCGTTCCTGAGCGCCATGTTCATCCTGTCGGTCGTAGCCGCTATCCTGCTGATGACGATTGGGCTGGGGAGAATCGTCGGCTTTATCAAGGCCAAGGAGCTTGACCGGCGCTACTTCCGCTGGCTGCCGCAGCATCTGGATCGTTTCGATCCGGCGCGATGGCCCAGACGCAGTCCGGAAGATCCCAACAATGAAATGGTGCCACAGGAACTCAATGAGATGACGCGGGAACTGTCGACGTCCGTAAACCGCTTCCTGGTGCGGCGGCAGGAATATGCCAATGCTGAGGAAGCGATGAATGAGTTGGACGGTAGGTCGAGCTATAGCTGGACAAAAGTGCTTGCGAAGGTTGGTGCCTTGGTGGCGGTCCTCAACTACTTCTGGAACTCAATTCCCTGGCAGATCCGTAGTGAGCTGGCGGACACCCGGCGCGCTGAGACGTACTGGCTGGCGATCTTCCTTTTCGGGATCCTCTTGATCGTCAGCGATGTCGCCCATCTTATTTATGAATATTATCGCGAACGTAATCGGCGTTCCGACGGCTGGCCGAGAGAAGAGATCCGTGTTCTGGAAGCCAAGCTCAACTCTTCACAGGCCACGCCGGAAAATATTGAAGCCTGGCGCAACGAATTTGCGGAGCTGACCCGCAACGTCAAAACCGCAGGCATTAACCGGGATCCACGAATACGCTCCGCCTATAATCGTTTAGAAAAGGAGCTTAACCGGCTGCAGCCTCCTGCCCCCACCAGCGGCACTGGCGCCGCTCCCGCCTTCGGCATCACGCTGGCGGCTGTCCTGGCTTGGGCCACCCACATGCCGACCTGGATGGGAGACGTCTTATTAATAGCAGGTTCGACCCTGATGCTCGTCTTCCTCAGGCAGCAATGGATGGCTTTGAGCACTGCCAGCCCGGGCATACGAGAGTTGCATTCCCGCGAACGCCGCGCTGCCGCCTGAGACCCAGAATTATATATCCCTTTTGGCCCATCGATTTTTAGCCTCGCGACCTATGGATTCATCCATGCTTGTGCGGTAGAGTACGATGGCAATGAAATTTGTTCAACGCACCATTGCCGTTGCTGTCTCCGGTTGCCTAGTCGCTTTCTCTGCTCCGGCGGAGGCTTGGGTCGTCGCTCCCTATTCCCATTCCACTTCCCAATCAGCCCTGATACTCCAGCTCCAAGCCCTCTCTCAGCCGGCGAATGTATTTGCCAACGAAGAAGACGCAACGAAACGCGCTGCCGTGACAGTCAACCGCGGGGCAGCGTTTCAAAGGGCTGGCGCTCTCGGAGCCAATTCTCAGCTCGGCATGAGCAAAGTCGCTCTCTTGACGACTCTCTTCGCCGGGAGTGTTGTTGCGGTAGCCCTGGCCGTCCATTTCTCGACGGTGATTGCGCCGGTGCTGGCCGTTGTGCCGGGATGGGGATGGGCAGGGATAGCGACTGCAATATTAATCCCTATATTCACTTATGCCGCTTGGGCTCGCTCGCTGATACGACGTGTTCTTTACACTTTCTCTCCATTTGACATGGAGATGATTAAATGGCTCGGTGGTCTGGGGAGTAGCGCTGCTGTTCTCTGTGTTCTCTGGTTGATAAACCTTAGCGCCGGCAAATTTATTCCAGAATTTCTTGGTTTTCTGATTGCTTTACCAACCTTGAGTGGTATTCTCGTTTTAATCGGCGGAATTCTGTTTCGGTTGAACGATCGGTTTTTTGAATTTCACAGCGATCCGATCAAGGTCCTCTGGCATGATTTTTTCGTATTCGAATCAATACGCCGCTTTGTTGGGGCGAGAGAAATGAAGGGTTCTCTCGCCGCCGCTTGGCCCCTCTTTAGCAGTCTGGTTTCAAGTGGGATAAGTCCGACCGACGCTCAATTTATTATTCGTCAGATATTGATCAAGATGTCGATCGATTCTCATGCGTCGCTGAAAGACATTCTCGATGCAATTCGCGCCAAACTTCCGGACATAGAAATTCCAACGGAGATGAAAGACAGATTGATCGCAATTCTACTGGAAGCAGTTCGATCGGAGTCTGAGTCAGAGTCAGATGGAAATGATGAGTACCACGAGCAATTCAGGTCCCCTGCGCCTCTTTTTGCTGTTTCGGCGGGATTGGCATTCGTTGCTGGGGTGCTGCGGTTTGCGCCGTCTGTGCATGCCTCAGGGAATCTTCCTTTAGCTTTAGCGATTGGCGCCGGAGCATTTGGCGTCTGGGGGATCATTGAGGTGGTTGGGCTCGTTTTCCGAAAGAGCCACCATCAGCCCTCGGAAGCTGACCAGAAAACACTGCGCGACAATCTGGCGGTGGTTTTGGGGCAAGATGCTGAAATTTCCGCCCGCTGGAATCCGGCGCAATACACTGTTTGTCTGGCTAAACCCGAAGACCGCTTGCCCAAACTGGCTTACGCTCGGCGCAATGGTAATGTCATCCTCGTTCATCCCGCTTATGCCGGGAATGTGCGCGTCCTCCGTCATGAACTGGCGCATCTCTTCAACGACACGGCAGAGCCGCCGGCTACGTGGAGCCAAGTTGTACTCGATTGGTTGTTCTGGATTCCCCGCGAGATCCGTGCCCGGTGGGATGAAAATCCCGCCCTTGAGCAGTTATCTGCCGCGGCTTGATAGGCCTTGAGAATATTGCCCAGATATTCTCTGGGTCGTTCGGGCCGAATCTTTTAGCCTTTCGACTGATACCGTTATTTGCCCGCCTGGCGTAAGATAAGGCTATCAAAACGCAGTGAAATGAGCGCTTTAAATATGAAATCTTTCGTGCGGCGTGGTTTATCGCTTCTGCTCGCTCTGCTGATGGCAGTCGACGCATCGGTAGCCGGAGGTTTGCGCTCAGTTTCTCAACTCTCTCCGCGTCCCGCCATTAACTCGGCAAACTACGCCCGTCTTCAATCAGAAGCCCTCTCCTCCGGCGCCTTGTGGTATCCGATCCGAAAGATGCTTACGCGAACCCCGCTGAGCGCTGTGCGCGGAGGATCCTTTCGCTCGATTTCAGACGGACAGAAGGTTCCAACCTCGCGAGTCCTTTGGGCGGTCGGCGCTTCAGCCCTGGCTCTGACCGCGGCTCTTGTGGTTTTTCATCCCGGATGGATGCGGCTCCTCGAAATTGTCGCTGCCGGCGTTGTCGTGGGTATCAATCTTCTGGATAGTGCGACCGGTCTCTCTGAGCCTAAGAACAAACAATCTCAGGTCATCCAGGTGCTTGGAATTGACGTTGAGGTTCGAGAAGGGGGTGTTGCTTCGATCGATATTACGCGTCATCCGGCTCCCACCAAGTTAACCGCAATGGAAGATTTTCTCACCTCTACCGGGCTTCGGCCGGAGCAGGGATACTATTTTGGAAATGAAAACGCCAGCGCCACCAGCCGCGACGGGATTGTGACGCGCGTCCTGGGCCGGCAGGTCATGGCCTGCGATGCGGATCAGGAGAAGGTGGTCTGGCCGGCCACGCGAATCGGCGTCGGCCCGGAGGCCGTTCTCAAAGAACTTAAACGGATGCTGGCGTCCAACGAAAAGATTGAATTTTTGGCCTTTGACGTGGACGACACCCTTCTTGGCATCCTCCCGACCGGGGTTGGAGGGCCGAACCGCCCGGCGGACAGCAAGGAGCGGCTCCTGGAACATCGCCGCGAACTGGCGGAAGCCCTGGCGGAATTCCACCGGCGCGGCACGCGCCTGGTTTTCATGACCGATAACGACAGCCGGGAGGCCCAACAGCGGATCGGAGACCCCCTGGTCAGCCTGATGACAGGGACCGAATCCGCGCCGACGGTAGCCGGCTCATCTCCGCTTTACTTCTACGCGGACGGGATGGTGACGAAATTCACCCTGCCGATCAGTCCCGCGCCGGCTCCTGTTTATGCCGCCGCCTATAGTCTTCCCTATCAGCTTCCGCGCGCTGTGGTTCGCGTCATTTCACAGGTTCTTGGGCAGGTCCGGGAAGGAGATACAGGAACCCTTCACCTCTCCGGTCTTGTAGGCGCTTACTATGAGGCGGTTACCCTGGAACACGAGGGCCGGCGGGAGGTCCGTCCGGACGTCCAGGCCGCCTATCCCGGTTTCCAAGATTTGAGAACGCAGACTCCCGCCGGCAATCCCCGTTTTCCATCCGTGAAACCCCGGGGGATGAGCTCCGACGGCAGCGCGGCTCAAATATCCGTTAAGGGGCTCGCTTCCTCGTTCAGCCCCGGCGCGCAAGTCGCTGAAGGTTCGGCGGATCACCGAAGGATGTTGTTCCGGGCCATCCTCAAGGCTCTGGGAGAACGGAGCGATCAGAAAGATGATATTTTGCTTGGCGAGGCGCTGCCAGGGGGTGGTGAAATCACTCCTCAGACTCTGCTCCATATTCGTCGGCTGATGGGTGTGAGAGATCTGATCAGTGCGCAACGCATGCCGTACGAGCACGAGGCTTCAGGGCAGCGCGCGCTCGCGGCGATCCGAACGATTTGTCGGAAACTTCAGGAAGAGGGGAAGCTTTTGGAGGAGGTGACGCAGGAAGAATTTAATCAGCGATTCGGATCCCATCCGGTGATGATGGCTGCCGGCCAGGGAAGTCGCTTTTCGGCCTTTATCCACAAGGCCATGGCGCGGGCAGGCTTGGATAAGAGCAATCTGGGTTTGGCCCTGGAAGGTTCCTACTGTAGTCCCGGCGCCAAACCGACGATCATGGTGTCCGATCGCATCATTGGTCTACTGGTGAAGAACCAATATCTTCAGGACTACCACGACGATCCTCAAAACCGCGAAAAAATGCATACCTTCGATGTGGATCCTTCGATTTTGGCCTGTCCTCCCGGGAAGCGTGCACGGATCATTGATCCCGCGGTTCTCGATGAGGACAAAGTGGCACATTACATCGGACGGCCTATGTCCGAGGTCGACATTGTCTATTTGAAATCGTACGCGCATGGCGATAATCTGATGCGCGCCGTGGAGGTTCTGCCAGAGAATGAAAGCCCCGCGTATGTGCAGGTCGCGTTTGCTGAGATGGCGCCCGCCATTCTCCCTACCCTCACCAATGCTTCCTTTGTTGTTTACCTGGAAGCCCTGGGGCGGGATGCCGATGCGCTTGCCGGCGGCAAAAGATCCTATTTGGATATCAAAAACAAGGGTCACTTCTTTTTTAACAACTCCTCCGATCAACTCATTGCCTACTCGGATTGGGAACAGATTCCGCATCAGCGTTCCACCGGCAGGTATGACTTCGTGCATGCGCAGACGGCGTTGCAAATGCAGGAACTGGAAGCGAAACTGCTGCAGCTGCCGAATGATACGCAGGAACGCATGACCGAAATCCGTAAATTAAGGGCGATCTATCCTTACCTGGTGATCAGCGATGATGGATTCCTGTTTTCCCAGGAAAAGCTTCTGGAGATTCGGGAAAAGGTCAAGCAATGGGGAAGCCTGTCGCGGGCCACCCAGGACCACATCCGCTCGCACTTCGCCATCCTCGAGAGTCCTGACCGGAAAACGGCGGATATTTTAATTTCCGCCAATGCCGGCATTTTCCGGACGGACGTGGTGCGCAAACTCATTCCTTCGACGGAAAAATATTTCGAGAACGGAGGATTCGCAAGCCACGAGAGCGCTCTGTCCGCGAGCCGGGATGAGCGGGAAAGCGCTCATCCCCGGAGAATCGACAGCTTCTGGGGCGTGGACGCGAAGAACGGAGATACGAAAACGCTGGCTTGGAATCTGGTCCGCCTGATTGCGAGACAGTCTCTGGAAAAGGGGAAAGCGCCCCGGGTGGGCTTTGTGAGCGTCGGAAAAGCTCCGGACAGTTTGAAGGATGTGGAACGTCAGCTTGAATTTGCAGCGACGGCAGCCCCTGACCGCCCATCGCCAAACCGCGTTATCCCGGAGGATCTGCCAGGTCTGATGCGAGCGCGTGAAAATCTGATCCGACGTGACGCGTCTGCCTTGCAGGAAGCTTTAGTCGGCATGCTGGCTGATCCGCAGATGCTCAACCACTTCCAATCGGTCGTGCGAGCCTTAGGCCTTCTGTCCGTCGGCAAAGGCGACTGTCAGGGCGTCCTCCTGGCGGTGCTCAAGGCGATCCGAGAGCAAGCCGCAGAACTGGTTGAAAAATGTCATATTCCGCTGGCGGCCAGCGTCGTGGCGGGTTTATGCCAGCAGGCTGAATCGGGATTGATTGATCTTGGACTGGTCAATCCGGAGGGATCCGAGGAGGGGGCCTCCTTGCTGGTCCGGCTGCGCGAATGGCAGGCCCGGTGGGGCGGGAAAACGAAGGACTATCTACTGCAAATGCTGGAGACGCTTCAGCCTTCTTTAAGCGCCGAGGTGGATAGGCGGCGAAGAGACTTTCTCGAGATCTCCGGCGGAAACGAAGTCCTCCGAAAAGAAATGCTGGACCGCCACATGAGCCGCTACCACGTTTCGCTGGATCACCTGGTGCTGGAGAATTATATCCCCGAACCTGACCGCAAGGACCGCAAGGCCCCGTATGAAGAGCCCGAAGCCTTCCTGATGACGGGAGGAAACAGCGGCAATTTCTTTACAGGCGTTCTGCCGGAATTGACGACCCCGCCGCCTCTGCGAGAAGTGCGTCTCAATACGGTCGTCGGGTTGCAGCCTTTTGATGACGGGGGCAGTTCCCGCGATCTCATGGAGCAGTTCGAACCCTATCTCGGCTATATCCCTCCGCCGGGAGATGAAGTCAATGTCATGGCAGGGATTACGTCGGACCGTAAACGCTGGGTCCTCCGTTACCGGATGAAAACCGACAAAGGTTCGCTGCGCGATGCCATGGTCCGGATTCTGGCGCTCGCCGCGCGAAACGTGGATGACACGGGGGACCGGATCAGCGAAAATCCCGCTCTGGATGAGGACTGGCTGGTGTTCTGCCATCACATGCTCCGGACGGCGGAATATCTGGACGAGAAGTACATCCATAACGGCCGCGTCAGCATACTCGGCAACAGCATCGGTAATTTCTTCAACGTCGGCATGAAACTCCTCGAGGGAGCCTACAGTGAAACTACGAAGAAAATCGATCCGGTCAAATATTCGGAGGCGATCCATAAAATGGTCTCCATTCTTGGCGTTCCGGATATTCACATCGAGCAGAGCAGCCTGAGCCGGGGCACGCTCTACGCCATCCTGGAGGCCCCCGCGATTCAGATCGGCAAGGAGGTGCTTGTCCTGGATGAAACAACGCTCAAGCGCGAGCGTGTAACCTGCGGAGGCGTGGAGGTCCTGGTAGGGAAAAACAGCCACGACAATATCACGGTGACTATCGGCGGCCACGAGGCGGAGATCCAGGAGCACTTTGTGGCGGGAAATATCATCCGGAGGGCGCCGAAAGACCATCCGGAACAGGGCAGCCATACGGAGGTGTGGATCCGAGATGGAGACGACCGATTGCTTTCGAAGGTGGTCCTCGATCCGAACGGGGCCGGCCAGCCCGTCACTCTGGGAGGCGTTTCGCTTTCCGTACGCGGACGTCTAATTATCGAACAGACCCAGATCACGGACAATGTCCATGATTCTCCCGTCCGGGACATGGGTTTGGTAGACGGGGCCAAGGCCGAAGCCAACCCGCAGTATGTCAAATTGCTCAAAGACACCAATGATATTGTCATCATGGGCCCCGGCAGCCTGGTGACGAGCCTGGCGCCTGAGTTCCTCTCCAAGGAAATCGTGGGCGCCATGATCGAACGCAAGCGCGCCAACAAGCCAACCGTGTTTGTGTTTAATCCGCTGCGGGACAATGAAAGCGTGGACTATGCGTTAGATGATTTCGATGCGCTCATTTTCCGCGTCTCAGGGCATCACCTGGAGGAGATGTTCAATCATATCGTCATCAACGACCTCGTCGATATCGCGCGAACGGCCGTGGAAGGTTCCGATGGGCTCGATAGCAAAGGAGAGGTGCGCAAATTGTTGGGGATGCTCAACGAAATGGAGAAGCACCCGCGCCCGGAGGGGCCGCGCGACCCCAAGAGTGCTTCCAAGTTTGCCAAATATTCCCGAGGTGCCATGGGGGCGACGCCCCAGGAGCTCAGGGACCTGATCGATCTTGTCGAATTGGGCGGGGTGGATAAGGACTATCAATTTGCGGACGTTCGGCGGTTTAAGGAAAAGATGGAAAGGCGCGGTGTCCAGGTCCACCTGTCCCCGCTGTTAAGCGTTGTCCAGAAAGAAGTCCGTGACCCGGGCAATGTTCATTGGGAGGAGGGGCCGGGCTATGATCGCGCCGCGCTGGGCGAAATCGTCGACGATATCCTTTTCGACGGATCCAAGCGCAGCCCGGAGTACAAGGAGCTTCAGCCAAAGTTTGGAGGAGACGATTACATCATGAGGACGGAAACCCGCCGGATGATGGGATACTTCCCGCACAAGCCGCGCCGCGACATTCTGCGGGATATGCGGGAGTGGTGGGGATCTTCTCATCAATGGCCGGCCAGAACTCCCGTCATCACGGCTGCGGAAGTCGCCAAGCTGCCTTTCCCGCAGCTGGTCATTGTGAATATGGCGTACACGCTGGTCTGGATGGACAAGAAGCATCAGTCGAAGTCGATGGATCCAAAAGTCCTGCGCGGCCTCAAGTACTACCTTCAGCGCGGTGGTGTTGTGCTGGTCATCAGCGGATTTGACCAGGAGCAGATGTTTAACACGTTTGTGAAGAAGCTGCCAGTCCAACTGCGGGCCCGCGTCATTACGGCGCCGAGCAGCGGGGCTCTGGCGTGGGGATATCCTCAGGGACGCAAGGAAGTCATTTACGATCAGCAAATCGCGGAGCGCGAAATCACGCTCTGGTATGGAATCGTCTCCAAAGTTTGCAGGGAATTTAAGCTCGATCGTGTTCTGCGGAGCGTATCGACGGGCGCTGTGGTGGATGAAAAAGTGCCCGTTGTCCGGCGCGAGGCTCAGGCGGTCATCGAGGCGAGCGCACGGGCGAATCTCCCCAGCAATGTGGTCCAACAGATCAATAAGGAATTACAGGCCGCTGGCCTCGAAAAATATCAGATTGAAAAGACTCCGACGGGTTTCTTGGACATCCGACCCACCATCATCCGCCGGTTGAACGATCTTTTTAAGCAGCATAACATTGCCCATGTGAAAGCCTCTCAGGCCGGTCTCGGCGCTATCAATACGGCCGTGGCCACTCCCGCGGATGTCTTTGAGAGATTGAACCGGGCGGGTGTGTTTAAGGATCGTCTCATTGGCGGTGACCTCGAGAGAAACAGAGTGATGCTCCTGGGATTTGGACGGAAGCAATTTGGGCCGGCGCTGGAAGGGGCCACTTCCGTGGTCTTCAACCTGTTAAACGATCCCGAAAACATCGACGGAGCGGATTACAAATTGTTCGCCGGTTCGCCCGGCCCCGGCGGATTTGCAGAGTATATGGAAGCTCTTTTAGGCATTCCCCCCTTGAATCAAGTCTCCGAGGCGCCTGAACGAAACGAACACGGCATAAATGGCGGAGGTTCTCCAGCCGCCAGTTCGCCGGCACCCTTACTCGCCATGACGGCTGCATTGGGCGTCGTTTGGGCTTTGGCGATTTTTGTATTCGGACTGGACGTGTCCAGCCGACTTTGGACGGTTCTTGGCCTTGGGACCGCGGGTTTTGGAGGCTGGACTTTGACTGAGATGATTGCGATCGGCGTCCAAAAACTCCTGTGTGAGGCCCCGGCAGATCCGGAGCAGGCGCTGCGCGATACGGTGAAGCAGGTGTTTGCAGACGACCCCACAATGGCCGTACTGTGGAACCCGGCCCTTCACACCGTGCGCCTGGCCACACCGATGGACGATTTCGGGATGTTCGAACGCGGCCGCCGGGTGGGGAATACGGTGATAATCCATCCGGCATATGCAGGCAACCCCTCTGTCTTACGACATGAGTTGGCCCACTTGTTCCATGACCCCGCCGAAGAACCCTTCACTTGGAGCCAGGCCGTGCTTGATTGGCTGCTTTGGCTCCCTCGCGAAATCCGCGCTAGGTGGTATGAAAGCCCCGCCCTTCAGGACATCGCCGCCGCCGCTTAAGCGGCGGTCCGGAGAGCGGTGAGATGTGGACGCCAGAGCCATTTCCCGGCGGTGGCGGCCGTCTTCTGGTAGGCATCCCTGTACGTCTGAGCTGATTTTTTCCAGGAGACATCCAGGGCCATCACGCGCATGACCATGGCGGTGAATTCCGTTTTGTTCTCGTAGAGTGCCAAAGCTCTCTGAATGGCCCCGCTTAAAGCTTCGGCCGTGAAATCCTCAAATAAAAACCCGGTTGGAATCACCGAGCGGATGAAGTCGTGAATCGTGTCCCGCAGACCTCCCACTTCGCGGGCAATGGGAATCACGCCGTAGCGGTAGCCGATCAACTGGATCAAGCCGCTGGGTTCAAATTCCGATGGGATGAGCAGGAAGTCACTGCCGGCATAGACCTGGCTGGAGTACTCCCAATCCGATTGGCTCTGAAGCTTCAAATAAACCCGACCCGGGAACTCGCGCTCCAACTGCCGAAGACTTTCGGCGGTTTCGGACAGGCTGTCAATTTCGCTGCCCAGAAGCCAGAGGATAAATTGGGCCTTGGGGTGACTGATGAGGTTCTGCCGCAGGGCGCCGATATTCTGGGCATGATCACCCAACAAAACCACTCCCTTCTGAGGTACAAAACGAACGATCGCGCTCAAGACGGGCGCCGTAGGATCCACCGTGAGATGACTGATCCTTTGCAGCGCCATTTTATTCTGGGCCTTTTCCTCAAAGAGATTGGTATCCGCCAGCGAATAATTCGTAAAACCTTTGACTTTTAAATACGGGTCTGTCGCAGGGTCCCAGCGGTCGGTATCAAGGCCGTTGATAATGCCGAAGTAGAGTTTACCCTTGGCTTTGAGGGCCGCTTCCAGCCCGTACCCCCATCGGCGCGTAAGGGTTTCCGTCCGGTAGGTCGGGCTCACCGTTGAGACGCCGTCGCTGAACTGGATCCCGCCCTTCATGAGATTAGCTTTGCCCAAAAATTCAAATCCGAGCCAGCCAAAAACCTTAGACCAGAGAGACTCCTCAATGCCCATTTTTGGTCCTAGGAAACGTGGTTCGGAAGTGAACACGCCCTGATAGGCGAGATTGTGATGAGTAAAAAAGGTAATGGTGTCCTTGAATAGGGGATGCCGACTGTACAACGGATGCTCTTTGACCAGGGCGCCGGAGGCTCCCGCCTGCCAGTCGTGCCCGTGAATCACATCCGACCGCAGGCCGAAGGCGATCATAACGTCCATGGCGCCTTTATTGAGGAACATCGTCTGATCAAAGCGTTCGTAGCTCCCATCCTCGCCCGTATAGACCTTGGATCCCAAGAAGGACGAAGCCCCGGCCGCGTAGTTGGGCTTGAGGAGATAAACAGTGACTCGGTTGTGCCCCGGGCCGGCCGTTCCCACTTCGGCTTTGAATACGCGGGCCGGTTCTACGTAATCCGGGCCGTGCACCCAACCGTCCATTTTGACCTTCGGAATCGGGATCGGCATCGTCACACCGGTGTCTTCAAAAGGGATGTTCATGTTTTTAGCGATAGCTTCGACGGAGTCATAGCAGATCGTGAAAATATTGACCACATTCCCCTGATACGCCTGCTCGAGAGGGAGGCCTTCCAGAACGTCCCCCAGACCTCCGGTTTTGGAGAATGGGTTCACTTCCGGCGTGATGTGATTGATGATCAGAGGCGTGGGACCCTCGCGAAGCGGGAATTCCCGAATGAGGATGCGTGATCCCTCGAACTGAATCATCAGGCCGGCAATCTGGAACGCGCTGCCATTCCAGAGCATGCGCAGATCGTCAAGCGTCAAATCGTCCAGGTAAGAAGCGTTGGCGCGGAAGAAGGCTTCTCCCAGGTCGTGAAGCCTGGAGGGATACTGGAGTGCGACTTCTAGTCTCCCGGGCGCAGTCGCCACATTGCCGGGCAGCCCACCCTCGTCGAGAAGGGCGGTGGCCTGCGCGAGGAGTCTGTAAAACCGCGCCTGCGAAGAGGTTTCAAGGCTCCCGAGGCTTCTTTCAGGGGACACCGACCCAAGACGGTCTTCAAGAAACCGCTCGACCAGCTGCCGATCTTTGGCGCCGATCACGCGGCGGTAAACGGCCTCGGTGATGTGCGTTTGAACTTCCAGATCTGCTTCCGCGGAAGCGATATCCGGCAGCGCCGCCATCCGCGCTTTTCGACGAAGATCGGACAGCCGGAAAAGGGACTGACCAAGGTGTTGGACCCAAAGAGCGGGAATATCCAGAGCTTCTGTTTCGAAAATACCGCCGCCAAGGGCCGGTGGTCGGGGGTGGGCTGTCCAGCAAAACGCCGGATCGGCCAATAAAGAGCCAGCCATGAGAATGGCTAGCCATTGTCTAGATGAACGCATCATCGTTTGAAGGTAACACCTGAGTGTTACAAAACGATTACAAAATCAACCAGAAAAGGAGCTTTAGTCAAATGTGGTGGAAATAAGCTTTAGCGTATCCTTTTGTTGATGTTATGCCGCCAACGCCATTTTGATTTTCTTTCCTTTTCCCTGCTCAGCCCACAACCGCTGAATCAATTCG
>Ga0182027_10006574_pt1 | contig 17350 bp, 14 predicted proteins | sample 712E1DmetaG_FD_121300 | JGI IMG/M metagenome (GOLD analysis project Ga0182027, IMG submission 121300) | Permafrost microbial communities from Stordalen Mire, Sweden - 712E1D metaG (Illumina Assembly) | ecosystem: Environmental > Terrestrial > Soil > Wetlands > Permafrost | place: Sweden... | reverse complement strand
TGAAACAACAGCCGGTTATGTGGGGGTGAGTACGCCCGTGGCGCCTGCAGGATTCTTTCGCGGTGAAATGACCAATATTAATATTTTGCCGCCGCAGAGCGCTGCGAAGGTCTCACCAGCGGCGCCGGCGGTTTCTGCGGCGGGCATTGCGATTCCAGACAACATTACGATCGACGAACCGACGCCCGACAACAACAATACCCTGACCTTCCATTTCCTGAAAGAAAAAGGTGCGGTGGACGTTACGAATTTCCTTTTGCGCATCGATGCACCGGATGCGTTTTTTGTGATGCACAGGAACTCTCGGAACGGTGAGGTCGAATATGCCCGTATTCCGTTTAACGCAGAAGGCGTGAATTTTGAATCACGACAGGTCCCGGATGCATGGAAGCTGACCGTCGATGATCTCGAAAGAGATTATCCCGACATTGCTCCCAAGTTCGCTGCTTTCCTCGCCCGCTCCGAGGTGAGGGGAATGACCAATGAGGGGATCTGGAATGGAATTGCGTTCGCCGCAAGCAGTGTGATCGGGGTAAAAACGGCTTTATGGGTCATTGGTCTGCAAGTGGTCTCCGACGGCGCGGCGATTTGGGGAACGGCTGCGGGCCTGGCCGTCGCTCTTCCGCTCTTTTTTTTCAGCGCATGGGCCATGCATCGCTATTTCCGGGCGCAAGTGGCGAATGTCACAAACAGAAAGGTGAGCGCGACAGACCGGTTTTGGGATGGCGTCGAAGCCGTCCTGACGCATCCCGGGGCTTATGCGCGGCTGGCCTGGACGAATTTTTTATCCCAGGTGACGATGGCTTCCATACTTCGCGAATTAGACAGACAACTGGCTGAAGGCCGTATCACCCAAGAAGAGCATGCGAAAAAGCGCGCCGAGCTTGAGGCCAAGTTCGCTGGCGACCTTGGGTCGCGTTCCGTCGGTTTTGTGATGAGTGCCGGAAGAATTTTGACTCCTGGACTCCCGACGATTCCTCCTATCCGCTCCGAGGCGGGGGAGGCACGTCTCGTTGCCTATCTTGCTCCCCTGAAAGATCATCCCGCATTATTAATTGGTGAGGCAGCAAAGGTGTTGGGGGATGAAGATCAGCAAGCTCTGTTGAGAAGCAAGATTAACCCAAAACGAGTCGCTGTCGCAAAACAAATTGTGGAGCGATATACAAGTGCGACGTTGGGTTCGAGCAACTTTTTACCTCCCAATGAGATTAATGATCTAAAGACATTCCTCGTTGATGCTTGGCTTGCAAGCCGCTCCGAGGTGAGGAATACGCGAGAGAAAGTTGATGCGCTTTTGCCATTATCGGATCAAGCGCAAGTACGTGGTCAAAAGTTTGATGCTGTGATTGATGCGGTTCCATTGTGGGCTCAGGGAGCAGGGTTCCGCGATTTCATCAGGCCCCTCTTGCCGTATATCTTGCAGGAGATCCTCCAGAACACCGTCGGAATTCCATTTACGGTTCGAGGAAGGGAAGCGCGCGCTGTTCTTAAAGGTGTTGATTTTAGTGGAGCTGAAGTGGGCCAGGGATACCTCCGATTTCAGTACGAATTCAAAGGAGGAAACGACGTTTATGCCACGCAAGAGCTTTATCTGGTTCCCAGCAGTTCACACAAATGGGAATTGGAGCGAGGCTTAGGGGATGGAATGTACATCGTGCAAAAACACGATGCGGGGCAACCTGAGCTGGCAAAGGCTCTTTGGGAAAAAACGACCAGTGGCCGTAGCTTTGAAAAGGCGGACGCTCGTGCCGTTACGGGCGATCTGGCGTGGAGCCCCTGGTCCTTGATGGGAAATAAGAGTCCGGTGAGCGCCGCCTTTTTCATCCCTGCCGCCCGCTCCGAGGCGAAGCCTTCAGAAGCAGCGGGACAAGCAAAGAAAAAGATTTTGGTGGTGGAGGATGAAGAACAGCTTCGGCAGTTAAGTGTCATCGTTCTTGAGAGAATGGGGTATGACGTGGTGACGGCTGTCGACGGAATAGATGCTATAGCGAAGTTTAAAGTGGGAGAATTTGCCCTGGTCATGACTGATTGGCAAATGCCGGAAATGAATGGCGAGAAACTGATCGCAGAGATTCGGAGGTTTGATCCCTTACAGAAAGTTCTCGTGGTTAGTGGTGGGGATAGACATACGAACTCCGAAAGTGCGGCTAAAATGGCTCAGCAGTTCGGAACTCGAACGTTCTTTTTAGGGAAACCTTATCACCCCAATGATCTTGTGGCCAAGGTGGGCGAGTCATTGCGCTCCGAGCTTCGCTCCACCGTCGCCCAGCGGCAGGCGGAACTGGCTCAATGGATCGAGGAAAATTTTAAGCCACAGACACTGGAAACTTTGAAGGCTGTGACTTCTGACGCTTTGAGCAAGATGGGGATCAGCGAGTCTGATCTTGGCACACCCCAGTTGAGGGTGGCCGTGGCGTTGATGCGAGGGATCGTTTCAAGTGAAAAGTTAGAGGCTGTTGCGCCTCTTCTGATTACGATAGCGAGTTTGGTGGATGCGCGCACGTTGACAGGATTGCGCGATGCTCTGGCTAAAGCAACGGGTGTCACAGTGCCGGTGAGCAGCGAGCGAGGAGATGCTGTGAAGGCTCTGGATGGGCTCACGGATGTGAAGGGCCTCCTCGATTCTTTAGAATTCAATTTATTGCTTAATCCGAACATTGCGCACCATATCATCGTATGGTCCAAGACAGGAGCCGAACAACAGGCGGTTAACGAAACCCTCGCATGGATCAAGTATTGGGCTCAGATTAAAAACGCCCCGATGCTTGCTGACCAGGTTCAGATTAAAGTTTTTAGTCCGTCAGAATCGGCCAAAGCGATGGTTTTTTTGGCCGGCGTTAAAAGTTATGTGATCTCGGGGACGACGACAGCGATTGGCAGGTTAAATGCTGACAGGATTACGGGGTTGGTAATCGAGGAGACGGAGGATGTTCAGGCTCCTAACAGTCAGGTGCTTGTCATGAACGTGACTTCCCGGGCGGCTACGGTGATAGGTAGCATGGCAGGACCGGTGGCCGCTATGATCGAACTTTTGAAGCAGCAGCCGGATTCGGGTTTTGTCGTGAGGGGGAGCCGGCTCGAGATTAATGCAACGACTTTGAACGTTCTCAGGAATATTCAAGCCCTCTTTGAGGCGTTTAAGACGATCGCCAAAGCCGCATAAAAACAAGTTTTTCAAAACCCGGTTTCGGAGAGATCCGAGGCCGGGTTTTTCTTTTACGTTTCCCATTGCAATGTCGAATGCTCCCTTGCCCTGCCCCCACCCCGCAAACATCCGGTGTTTGCGGGGTGGGTACCATGCGCCCGCGTCAGTCAAAAAGAAGTTAGGTCCGAGCGTTGACAGGGTCGCCGACAGGAGTATAATACGCCCCATGCGAGACTTACGGGTCTCGACTCACCTGCAGAGGTTCGTGGCCACCAGATCCCCACTCGGTCACGAACCTCTTTTTTTTCAGCCTACCGGCAGGCAGGCGCCGTTCAGTGTAGCGGTAGGAAAAAAGGTGCAGTGACCCTCGGTACACACCCGGTGTGTGCAGGGTGATAGTTCAATTTCGGGACAGGAGGGCGACTCATGGAGCCGGAGAGAGATATACGCTTTACCGAAAAGAAGGTGGATGAAAGCTGGAAGGAAGAGGCCGAGAGCCTCAAGAAGGCCAAGGCCGCTTCTCCCAAGCCCGCCGCCAAATCAAAACCGACGGAGACGTCCAAGACCTTCCTGAGTCTTGTGCAATCGCTCGGGTATCAAGCTCTTATGAACCTCGGCGAGATCCCCAATCCCATGACCCAGCAGACCGAGCTCAATCCCGAAGGGGCCAAGGAAGCGATCGATCTTTTGATCGCGCTCCGTGACAAGACCCATGGGAATTTGTCGGACGATGAAAAGAAAATGCTCGAGACGCTTCTCACCCAGCTCCAGATCAAATTTTCCCAGAGCGTATGAGCGGCGCGAGGGGGAAGATCCTCCGTTTTGTCATCAGCTTTGCCGCGATCGGGCTCATTGTTTTTTTTATGCGCGACAAGCTTCATGAATCCATGGCCATTCTGCGCCACGAAGTTGTGTGGGGCTGGTTCGCGGTCGCCGTCGTTGGTTATTTTATCGGGCTTGCTATTCTCGCCGTCCGCCTTCAGTGGGTTTTCCGGGTCCAGGACATCCACATGACTTTCTCTGAGTGTTACCATCTCGGTTTTGTGGGGCTCTTTTATAATCTCATGCTGCCTTCCTCCGTGGGGGGGGATGTGGCCAAGGCCGTTTATGCCTACAAGCATTCCGGAAAAAAGATAGAGTCGGCGACCTCGATCCTGCTGGACCGACTGCTCGGATTTTTCGCGACGATCATGATCGCGACGATCGGGCTGATCTGTTTTAGCAAAGAGGTCGAAAATGCCTATGTCGATTACGCGGTCTACGGGGCGCTCGGCGTGATCGTGTTCTTCGTGGCTTTTTTTGCAAGCCGGCGTTTTGCCCGTCTCTTTAAAGGGTTGGCGCGTCTTATCCCGAAAGAAAAATGGAAGCTGCAGCTTGCCGAGGTTTATCACGCGATCTACGGCTACCGGCATCATCAGGGACCGGTGTTTGTCGCGATCCTGCTCTCGTTCATCGGACAGGCTGTTTTTATCTCGACGAATTATTGGCAGGCCCTTTCCATCGGCGCCGATATCAACTTCTGGAAGTTTTTTATCTTGATACCCGTTATTTCCATCGTTAGTATGGCGCCTTCGATCGGCGGGCTCGGCGTGAGGGAGGCGAGTGTCTTGTATCTTTTTGGCCGTTATCTTCCCCCGGAGCGGGCGCTGGCGCTGACCCTTTTGATGGATGTCTTGATCTATGCGTTCAGCATCGGCTCCGGGATCTGGTACGCGTTTCGCGGCGGTCTGAAACAGTCCCAAGAAATGGAAATGATGCAATCCCCGAAGGAATAGTTTAGAATCGCGCAGGAGAATAGGTCCTTATGAAAAAAATTCTTGTGGTCCATGGCCCGAATTTGCAGCTGCTGGGGGAACGGGAAGTTCCGGTCTATGGCAAAGTCACGCTGAAACAGATCAATCAGGCGCTTGAAACGGAAGCCGAGGCGCTTGGGGTAGCCCTTGAGATACTCCAGAGCAATCACGAAGGCGAGATCGTGGACCGTGTCGGCAGTGCCCGGCGTGAGTTTTCCGGGGTTTTGATCAACCCGGCCGCGTACACTCACACGAGCGTCGCGATCCGCGATGCCCTGGCCGCGTGCGGCCTTCCGGCTGTGGAGGTCCACTTAAGCCACATCTATAAGCGTGAGGATTTCCGGCAGCATTCCATGACCGCCCCGGCATGCGTTGCCCAGGTGACGGGGTTCGGTAAAAACAGTTATCTTCTTGGTCTGCGGGGCCTTGTGGCCTATGCGTCGAAAATGGAACCCAAGAAAAAGGGCAACAAAATGTCCGCCACAAATCGCGGCGGATCAAATTCGCCCCGCCTTTTGCATCCTGCAAGCATGCGGCGAGGCTTATTGACGAGGAAAAGAAAATGAATATCAAGGAGATCAAAGAACTTTTAGAGTTGATGGCGGAACACAATGTCGGAGAGATCGAGATCGAGAAGGACAACGCGAAGATCAAGCTCCGGAAGATGGCGACTGGCGGGATCGTGGTGCAAAGTACGCCGCAGATGGTAGCGCCGATCTTGCGGGCCCCGGCCCAAGCCGAGGCCCCGTTGGCGGCCGCGCAGCCTGTAGCCGAAGAAGGCGTGACCATCGTGCGTTCGCCGATGGTCGGAACGTTTTACGCGTCTCCGGCCCCGGACCAGCCCGCTTACGTAAGCGCCGGAAAAGCGGTCAAAGACGGCGATGTGCTTTGTATCATTGAGGCCATGAAGCTCATGAACGAGATCAAGTCGGAAGTGAGCGGGACCGTGATCGAGATCCTGGTGCAGAATGGCCAGACGGTGGAATACGACCAGCCGATCCTGAAGATCAAAAAGGGTTGATCCCGAAACCTTCTTCAAAGTAATCCTTCATACGGGGAAAAAGCATGTTCTCAAAAATCCTGATAGCAAATCGTGGTGAGATCGCGGTGCGTATTATCCGCGCCTGCCGTGAAATGGGTATTCAGACCGTGGCGGTTTTTTCCAAGGCGGACCGGGAATCCTTGCACGTCAAGCTGGCCGACGATGCCATCTGCATCGGCGAGTCCCCGAGCTCTGAAAGTTATCTTAATATTCCCGCCCTCATCTCGGCCGCCGAGATCGCGGATGTCGAGGCCATTCATCCGGGCTACGGGTTCCTGGCCGAGAACGCGCACTTTGCGGAGATCTGCGAATCCTGCCAGATCAAATTCATCGGCCCCCGGCCCGAAAGCATTCGTCTGGCTGGCGACAAATCGGTCGCGAGACTTGAGATGAAAAAAGTCGGTGTGCCGATCATCCCCGGAAGTAAAGGGACGGTGAAGGACCAGGAAGAAGCCCTGCGTCTTTCGAAAAAACTGGGTTATCCCGTGATCGTTAAGGCGTGCGCGGGCGGGGGAGGGAAAGGCATCAAGATCGCGCACAACGACGGAAAGCTCATCAGCGCGTTCCTGACGGCCCAGAGTGAAGCGGAGGCCGCCTTTGGCAGCGGCGAGGTTTATATCGAGAAATTCATTGAAGAGCCGCGTCATATTGAAGTGCAGATCATGGCCGACAGTTTCGGCAATGTGGTGCACCTGGGGGAACGGGACTGTTCGGTCCAGCGCCGCCATCAAAAACTGATCGAGGAATCTCCCGCGCCGGGCATGAGCGCCAAGCTCCGCAAGAAGATCGGGGACACGGCCATCCGGGCGGCCAAGGCTTTCAAATACGAGAATGCCGGCACGATCGAGTTTCTGGTCGACAAGAACGAGGATTTTTATTTCATGGAGATGAATACGCGGCTTCAGGTCGAACATCCGGTCACGGAAATGGTGACGGGGATCGATCTTGTGAAAGAGCAGCTGCGTGTCGCCGCCGGAGAAAAACTGAGTTTTACGCAGGAACAGGTCCAGATCACGGGCCATGCGATCGAATGCCGCATCAATGCCGAGGATCCGGACAATAATTTCATGCCGTCTCCCGGGAAGATCGAAGTCTGGCGTATGCCGGGCGGTCCCGGCGTGCGCCTGGACACCCATGTCTACACTGGTTATTCGATCCCGCCCTTTTACGATTCCATGATCGCGAAGCTGATCGCCTATGGCAAGAATCGCCAGGACGCGATCACGGTCATGCTCCGGGCGCTTCGCGAGATTGAAATAAAGCCGATCAAAACGACTGCGGCGCTCCATGCGCGTATCCTGAGCCATCCGCGGTTCCGCCAAGGCTCGGTGAATACGAAATTCATCGAATCGACGATCTTCGGTGAAGGGAAGACGGACGAAGCGGGACCGAACAAAGAAAAGAAATGAAGGTCTCCAACGCCTTTACCCAGATTTTTGCGATCTTCGCTCTCCTGACGTTGGGCAGTTTGATGATCATCGTCTCGTTGCATCTTTTGGCGTTCAATGATGCGATCTTGAAGATCCAGGAGATCTATCAAAGCTCCTGGCGCTCCGCGCAGGTGGGGGTGGTCGGGCTCGTATTCATTGTCCTCGGCCTTGCATTTGCGAAGATGCTTGTGAAGTCGGGACGCCCGAACGAGGCCATTTTTTTTCAAAGCGAGATCGGCCCGATGGTGGTTTCGGCCGCCACGCTCGGCAATACGGCGGTGAAGGCGGTCAAGCGTTTTCCTCTCGTCAAGAGCGTGAAAGCGAAGGTCCATATCACCGGGAAGAATGTCGAGATCAAGCTTCAGTTGGTGCTTTGGGCGGGCGGGCATGTGCCGGCGGTCTTATCGGAATTGCAGCAGGAGGTCCAGCAGCGTGTGAAGCGGCTCCTGGGACCCGAAAATCCGCTCGTCGTGATCTGTGATGTCAAAGGGATCGATGACCCCGGGGCGGGTTCGGAGGACCCCGGAGCGTCAAAAAAATAGTCCAAATTTTTTCACTTTCGCCGCGGCTCACGGGCCGGGCGCTTAATCAGCATTCAAAGGAGCCTGCCTCGTTAGAGATTGCGGGGAGGATGATTTTTGAGATCAATCTCACAAAAGAACTTTTTTGAAATCAACAAATCTCTAACGGGGTGAATCATGAAACGTATCGGAATGCTTACGGGGGGCGGGGATTGTCCAGGTCTCAACGCGGTGATCCGCGGGGTCGTGAAGGCGGCGAAGGCCGAGGGATGGCATGTGATCGGATTCAAACAAGGTTGGAAAGGTATCATCCAGAATAATTTCGTAGAGTTGGATGAGAAATCGGTCGCGGAAATCCTTCCGCGTGGGGGCACCATTCTTGGCACCTCCCGCACGAATCCCTATAAAAATGCAGGGGACGCGGAGAAGGTCCGCGAGACGATCAAAAAAAACAAACTCGACGCCGTGATCGCGATCGGCGGCGAAGATACGCTCGGCGCCGGCAACAAGCTTTTCAAAGACGGGATGCCGGTCATCGGGGTCCCCAAAACGATCGATAACGACCTGAATGCGACTGACTACACGTTCGGTTATGACACCGCTTTGAATATCTCGACCGAATGTCTTGATCGTATTCGCACGACGGCAGAATCGCATGACCGGGTGATGGTGGTCGAGATCATGGGACGGCATGCCGGTTGGATCGCGCTTGAGTCCGGGATCGCCGGGGGCGCTGACGTGGTCCTTATTCCGGAGGTTTCCATGACGATCGATGAGATCTGCGGTTACATCACGAAACAGCGCGCGCGCGGCAAAAACTATAGCGTGGTCGCCGTGTCGGAAGGGTTTTCGATCAAGGGTGAAGAGATCGTGACGACGAAAAAAGAACTTGATGCGTTCGGCCATGTCATCCTCGGAGGCGTGGGGGATCGTCTCGCGAAACTCATTGAGAAGAAAACGGGGTATGAGACCCGCTCGACCGTGCTCGGCCATATTCAACGCGGCGGCACGCCGACGGCCTTTGACCGAGTGCTCGGAACCCGCTTTGGCGTGAAGGCCGTTCAGCTTGTCAAAGAAGGCAAGTTCGGCCATATGGTCAGCCTCTGCGGCCGTGATATCGTGGCCGTGCCGCTCCAGGAAGCGGTGGGCGAACTGAAAACCGTGCCGGCGGATATGTACGAGCTGGCCAAGGTCTTCTTCGGTTAGCTTATGAAAACCACTTTCGAAGGGATCGTTCAAGGGCATCAAGAAGCTTTTCAGAAGACGTTTGTTCCGGCTCAATACGAAGTGCTGGATAAGATGGCGCATGCCGTGATCCAAGCCCTTAAGTCCGGGCACAAACTACTTCTGTGCGGGAACGGGGGATCCGCCTCGGATTCCCAGCATGTGGCCGCCGAATTTGTCGGCCGGTTTGAAAAGACCCGCATGAGTTTACCGGCGATCGCGCTTACGGCCGACATCGCGGCGCTCACCGCGATCGGGAATGATTTTGGTTTCGAGAAGGTCTTTTCCCGTCAGATCGAGGGGCTCGGACAAAAAGGGGATATTCTCGTTGTGCTTTCCACGAGCGGCCGTTCCCCCAATATTCTTGAAGCGATCACGCAGGCCAAGCAGCAGGGGATCCTGACCCTCGGTTTTACCGGGAAGGATGGGGGCATCTTGAAGGATGCCGTGGATATCTGTTTTATCGCCAAATCCCACAAGACATCGTATATCCAGGAAGCTTATATGGCGGCGCTTCACGGGATATGCGAAGTCGTGGAAACGATCCTTTTCGGATAAAGGGAGGTTTGATCTCATCATGGCCTCCAAGATCCTGACGAAAAATAGGTTGCCTGCGGTAGTCCGGCGTCTCAAGGCGCAGGGAAAACGCATTGCGTTCACGAACGGGACTTTTGACATTCTTCATCTGGGTCATGTGACCTATCTTCAAAAGGCCAGGACGTTCGCGGATGTATTGATCGTTGGAGTGAACACGGACCGTTCGGTCAAGACCTACAAAGATCCGAACCGCCCGGTGAATCCCCAGCAGGACCGCATCAAAGTGCTGACCGCGCTTGCTTGTGTCGACTATGCCATTCTTTTCAACGATCCGACGCCGCTTACGCTGATTCAGGCGATCCAGCCGGAGGTGCTCGTCAAAGGCGCCGATTGGGCGATCAAGGATATTGTGGGCGCCCGGGAAGTAATTGCCTGGGGCGGGAAAGTGAAGCGTATCCCGCTCGTCAAAGGCCGTTCCTCGACGCGGGTCATCAAGATCTTGAAACTGGCCTAGGCTATGAGCTGGAAGGAAAAAGTTTTTGAGGGTTTCCGTCTTTACGCCGTGACGGATCTTAAGGCCGGAAGCCCGGAGGTGCTCAGAAAGATCGAGGCGGCGTATCGGGGCGGGGTGGATATTGTTCAGCTGCGCTCGAAGGTTTTGACGGACGCGATCTTGATCCGGCTGGGGCTTCAGGTCCAGAGGATCGCCCGGAAGTATCGCAAATTGTTTTTTGTAAATGACCGTGTGGATCTCGCGCTTATCACCGGCGCGGATGGCGTCCATTTGGGGCAAGACGATATGCCGGTCCATGTAGCGCGCAAGCTGGCAAAACAGGCGGGTCGGGAGCTTTGGATCGGAAAATCAACGCACAGTCTGGAGCAGGCACTGGCGGCGGTGAATGAGGGCGCGGATTATATCGGTATCGGCCCGGTGTTCCGGACGCCCACGAAACCCCATGTGAAATCCGTTGGGTTGCGGTTTGTAAGGCAAGCGGCCATGAAAGTCCGGATCCCCTGGGTCGCGATCGGGGGGATCGATCTCGGGAATATCAGGGACGTGGCAGCGGCCGGCGCGACGAGGGTTGCGGTGGTCCGGGCGATCTTTTCAACACTAGACCCTGAAATCGCCGCACAGAAACTCAAACGTCAAATAGAAGGAATCTGAAATGTCAAAACCGCCTTTTCTGATCGTGATCGGCACTGTGGCCATAGATGAGCTTTCGACCCCCTTTGGTGCCCTGCAAACGGTTTTCGGGGGCTCTGCCTCCTATTTTTCGTATGCGGCGAGTTTCTTCACCACGGTCGGCGTTGTGGCGGTGGTGGGCCAGGATTTCCCGGACGAGTACCGGAAAGTCCTCGCGGAAAAGAATATCGATCTAAGCCACTTGATGACGCTTCCGGGCAAGACCTTCCACTGGAAGGGCAAGTATGAGGCCGATATGAATTCGGCCATCACGCTTCAAACCGACCTCAATGTCCTCTTGGATTTCAAGCCGGAGCTCAAATATGCCGCCACGCCGAAATTCGTGTTTCTGGCGAACGTGGACCCGGACCTTCAGCTCAGCGTGCTCGATCAGGTGCACGGATCTTCGCTGAAGTTCGTGGCATGCGACACGATGAATTTCTGGATCCAGAACAAGCGGGCTTCAGTGGAGAAGGTGCTTCGCCGCGTTCACGCGGTTTTCATGAACGACGGTGAGGCGCGCCAGCTCACCGGCGAGGTCAATCTGATCAAGGCCGCGCAGATGATCCGCAATATGGGGCCGGAGTATGTGATCATCAAAAAGGGAGAGCACGGGGCGCTTCTTTACAGCCATGAGGGTGTTTTTATTTATCCGGCGTATCCTCTCGAGAACGTGTGCGATCCCACGGGGGCCGGGGACAGCTTTGCGGGCGGCGTGATGGGGTATCTTGCCGCGGCGCAAAAGGTGAACCTGAAGATCATGAAGACCGCGATCGCCTACGGGACGGTCGTGGCGTCCTTTACGGTCGAAAAGTTCGGGCTTGAGCGCCTCCGGGAAATGAAACGCGAGCATTTTGACAAACGCCTGGAAGTTTTGAAAAAAATCTGTAAAATTTAGGTCCAAGAAGTCCAATCGGGCGCCCTTGTCGATTATTTTTTTTGAAAAGGATCGACAAGGACAGCACGGATCTTCTTTCGAATAATTTATTGAGGATCAGGCGGGATTAGCATAGTGGTAATGTCCCAGCTTCCCAAGCTGGTCAGACGGGTTCGATTCCCGTATCCCGCTCCACCTCTTTTTCTGAAATCTCAATCCCATCAATAAGTTACGTCAAACCAGACGTAACTCCTTTCATAATCTCATATTGCAAATGAAGCTAAATGAAGGTATGTGAAGGCATCTGAAGTTGTAAAAGTGCAGTTTTCAAAACGTGATACTGCTGAAATGCTGCTGTTTTTCATTTATAGGACGTAGACCTTAAAAGTCGTTTTGAGCCCAAAAAACGAGATTCGATTTCATAATTGCAGATGTCCTCGCAGGTTCTGCAAGGACAACTATGTGGTCCCAAAGGTAAAACCGCCTGATAGGACCTTTATCTATAGCGCGGCGGTCCTTTTACCCCCTCCTATTAAGGACAGGAAGCGGATTCTGGCTCGTCGTTGAGATGAAATAAATCCATGCTTTTGTGAAATATTGTGGGAGCCCGAAAATGGTCCGAAAGGTGCTCGAAATCGGTTGCTTTTTTGTGAAAGAGCGTCTAGGTTACTCGGAATTGCAACCAGCTTTACCGATGTCTGGTCTTTCATAGCCTTATTATGAAGAAAGGTGCATTCATTCTCCTATGAAATCCAAGATTCTTTCAAGCATTGCCCTCGTGGTTTTTCTTTGTTCCTCGGTTCTTTCTGGTTTTTCAGAAGATATCACCAATGAGGTCCAGAACTTGCATCGCGAGACCCGAGGGCTGAAGCAGATCGCCAAGACGGCTGAGACATCCAGTGAAAAGGCGGCCGCCGCAAAGTTCAAGACCGGCGTGACGTATGAGGATGTCCTCAAAGATCCCAATAATATCGCTTTGAATGTTCGCTACGCGCAGGAGCAGATCGCTCGCGGGGAGGTTTTGGGCGCCGCGGCGACCCTAGAGCGCATTCTTCTGATGAATCCCAATCTTCCTGACGTGCGGCTTTTTTATGCCGTGGTCCTCTACCGTTTGGATAGTTTGGACGAAGCGCAACGGGAACTGGATACGCTGAGGAACGTCACCCTCCCGCCCGAGATCCGGGCCCAATTGCAGGAATATGAGGAAAAGATCAAATATCGGAAGCGTCGCACCCATTTTGGAATACGCCAAAGCGACGGCTGGGGCTATGACACGAACCGCAACGCCTCGCCTCATTCTAAAGAGCAGCTTTTTTTTGATAACGCACTGGATGTTCAAGGGTCAAATACAAGACGTCCCGATACGCATTTTCTTAACGTGACGACTGTCGATGTCACACATGACTTGGGATTTCAGGCGGGACATTCGGTGTTTGGAAGTTTCACGTATCTTTTGCAGGAGCAGAACCGGGTTCATTCGCTGAACCTCGGTTCTTTTCAATACGAGCTTGGCGGGGCTTATAAAGGCCAGTATTTCAATTTCACACCGTCGTTTGTTTACAATTATCTGTTCCTTTCCGATCAGAGTTTTCTGAGAAGCCAGGGCGGAAATTTTCTTTTTGACCGCGATCTCACCAAAAAGCTTAATGTTTTCTATAATTTCAAGGTTGAGCGTCAGGATTTTATGAATATCTCGGAGAATACGGATTCCTATAACCGCAAAGGTCCTGAGTTTGATCATACGTGGGGGGGCAATTACATACTGTGCCCAACCATGCGATGGAGTTCGAATATCGGCTATTCCGAGAAGTTTGCCAAACAGGATTATTACGCCTATGACCGTATTAGTTTAAACAACAGTCATACATGGATTTGGCCAAAGGGTCAGTTCGTAATCAATACGCTAAGCGCGTATTTTGATCGCTATCAAACTCCGGAATTTTCTGTTTCCAGCATGCATCGTCACGACAACACGTTAAGGTACCGTGTGACCTACGGAGCACCGCTTGAAACGCTCCTGATCGGGAAGATCCTGCCCAAGCCTTTAAAGGATATTGTTTTTACGATCTCCTATGAATACTACCATGCGCTTTCCAGCATCACGAACTACACCTATACCAATAACAAGATCGAGGGTCTGTTAACCAAAAGACTGGAGTTCTAACATGAAAAAGGCACTCGTTTCTTTTGTTGCGATGGTCTTTATTTTCTCCGATTCTGTCGCGTTCGCTCAAATGCCGGTGGGCATGTCTGGAATAACGCCGCCAGTTTCCACGGCTTTTGAGAAGATCGGTGTTGTAGCCATTGCCCAAGGCAAAGTCGAGTTCAAGATGCCGGGTCAGGTCGGACGTATTGCTCAAAGCGGAGAATCAGTCTTTATCGGTGAAGAGGTGAATACCGATTCAAAAGGTCAACTCCAAATCCTGCTTTTAGACGAGACCGTCTTTACGATTGGTCCGCACAGTTCGATCATTATCGACAAATTCGTTTATGACCCGAAAAGCCATGACGGCGAAATCCGGGCCAGTATCACAAAGGGGATCTTTCGCTATGTATCGGGCAAGATTGCCGCGAAGAAATCGGACAACGTTTCCGTAAAACTTCCTACGGCAGTGATCGGATTCCGTGGAACGATCGTCGGCGGGCTGGTGAATCCTAACGGAAGTGCTCTCGCAGCTCTTCTGGGTCCCGGGACCAACAACGATGCCCATGCCCGTATCGGGAGTTTTTCGATCGACGGACAGGACGGGAGTCACCAGGATGTGCACCGTACCGGGTTTGGTGTTGAGGTTAACGCAAACGGCGGCCTTTCGGGCGTGTTCCAACTTTCGGATGAACAGGTCAACAACCTTACCAGTGGCCTGAGGCCTTCGGTCAATAGCGGTCTAACGGGCAGAATCGGTAGTCAGGGAAGTGGAGCTGGTAGCCAAGGCAATGGAACCGGTAGCCAGGAAAGTGGAACGGGAGGGCAGGGCGGAACGTTAGGAAGCGGGAATATGAGCACGCTTTCAGGCGAGACCGGTGCGATAACCGCCATGAGCAGCTTGCTTATCGGGGCACTCACCAATCTTTCCCAGGGCCTGAATAACACCAGTATACAGAGTGCTCAAAATGCCGCAGCTACCGGCGGCGTCTCTGATGGTATTACCACTCTAGAGCAATTAACCCGCATTACGACTGGAACGGGTTATTATAATTTAGCGGGAGTATTTACGGGTAATTATGGAACACCAGGTACCCTCACAGGGCAACTCGCTATTAATTTTGGCAGCCAAACGATCATCAATTCAGGCAGCTATCTCACGGTCACTACCAGCTCTGGTCAAGTCACCACCGGTGCTTCGAATTTCGGTGACGCGATCCCTTTTTCCAGCATTAGCGGAGGAAGTTTTACACATGTGAATGCTACGGGGGAGCTTCCAGGCACATTCACCCAAGTTGGAACTTTTACCCAAATTAATATTACCTTGCGTAACGCGGGTGGGGTTACTGCTCAGCAAGCGGCTGCTACCGTGACTTATGAGGCGGGTACAGATCCCTATCATCCTAGTCCTGTCCCGTCGGGGACCGGGACCGCTACAGGATCACTCCAGCGAATTTGAATATAATTCCGAAAAACTTTTTTGTTAAAAAAGATTTTTACTGACGCCTATTTTCTGTCTGTTTTGCTGGGCGTGCTCAGATGTTGGCCGCATAAAAGCGTGCTGTGTAGTACGAAAAGGTCTCGGATCCCGTATCCCGCTCCATCCTTTTTTCTGAAGTTTCAATCCCACCAATAAGTTACATCAAACCAGGCGTAACCCATTTCATCTCATCGTTTTGCATTCAAAGCCAATACAAGTTATTCCAAGGCGACACAAGTTGAAAATCACGGTTGCCGGAGAGCGGAAGTGGCAGAAAAGTGGCAGGAATGGAGCGGGATCTTTATCCCGGTAAAAAGCAGAGTCGGAAAAGCTGGGTATTGTGGAATTGATCATGGCGCTTTCAATGCAACCTGGTCCGCCCAGCCTCCGCTGCGAAAACATCTGCCTAAGCTTTTAAATCCCTCATCTGGTGGGCCGTAATGCGCATTATCGCGCATTAGAGACATCCTAAGGGAAGAACTAAGGAAGGGGCCTCGGGAAAACTCGTGTGTAAGCGCTTTCTTATTTCGTCCCATAGAAAAGGAGGAGGTTTGTACGGTTGGGTATGGAGGGGGGGCACACTTTGGCTAACGACAAAAAAGATACAAAAAGAAAAGATTTGCTGTCGTTCTTAAAACGATATTGTATGATGCCAACCCAGTGAAAGCCGTGGGAGCGGGTTCGGAGGTCCGGACACGGGAACTCGGTTCAAACCAAAAGGAGAAAGCACCATGGCGAAGGCAAAAGCAAATTCAGCGTTTATGAAACCGATGAAGATCAGCGAAGCGCTCGCGGCAGTAGTCGGCAAAGGGCCGATGCCCCGTAGCGAAGTCGTAAAAAAGCTTTGGGTCTACATCAAGAAGAACAATCTCCAAGACCCGAAGAATAAGCGCAACATTAACGCGGATGCCTCGCTCAAGGTAGTGTTCGGCGGCAAGAAGGTCGTCAACATGTTTGAGATGACCAAGCTCGTCAGCAAGCACCTTTCTTAAGGCGTCGTCAGTTTTTATCGCGCTGTCCATCGTAAGTCTGTGGATGCGTCCCAGTATTAATTCGAACAAGGGGTTACGGCAAATCGCTGTAGCCCCTTTTTCACGTCACAATCTATGCATTGAGCGACATAATGGCAGGCTGAGTAGGGTATCCGATAGATGATTGGATTTCCTCCTGTAGCCCAACCCCAATAGAATTAAGACTAAAGTGATGTTTTGAGATTAAATTTACGGTTGACAGCCGTAATCCTATACATAGAATATAACCATGATAAGCAAAACGATGCCTTCAAAAACAGTCGGGCCCGTCAGCGCGACATTCATTGCCAAGCTACAGCAGCGTGGGAAAACCATTTTCTCTGCGGCTGAAGCCATGGAGATCTATGGCAAGAATCGTTATGCAACGGGAGACTTCTTAAGTGATCTCGTGAAACGTGGGATTCTCGCTCGCGTCAAAGCCGGAGTCTATCTGCTTTTGCAAGCAGGAAGCGAGGATATACAACTCAGGAATTGGCCGGTCATCGCCAGAGAGCTCGCTGGGAGAGCTCCCTATTTTATTTCCCACTACAGCGCGATGCGTATCCACGGGATGACAACGCACCCGCTGAACAATGTTTTTCTGACCATTCTTCAAAGGAAGAACAAAAAGACTTTAAGAGGTATTAACTACAATTTCATTTATTCAAAAAAGGAGCACTTCTGGGGAGATGCGGCACATTGGGCCACTAAGCAGGAGCAGGTGCGCGTCAGCAATCCGGAAAGGACTCTTCTTGACGGATTTGACCGCCCTGAACTCTGCGGAGGCATTACGGACGTGGCGCGCGGGATCTGGGCCTCACAAAAAAAGATAGATTTTGAAAAACTTGGACAGTATGCGGCCCGTTTCAGGACCAAGGCTGCTGTTAAGCGGTTAGGGTTTGTCTTGGAAACATTGAAGATTGCGCCTGACTTACTTCCGGGCCTGGCTAAAATGATCCAGTTGG
>Ga0182027_10006573_pt1 | contig 17353 bp, 17 predicted proteins | sample 712E1DmetaG_FD_121300 | JGI IMG/M metagenome (GOLD analysis project Ga0182027, IMG submission 121300) | Permafrost microbial communities from Stordalen Mire, Sweden - 712E1D metaG (Illumina Assembly) | ecosystem: Environmental > Terrestrial > Soil > Wetlands > Permafrost | place: Sweden... | reverse complement strand
TAATGGCATGTTAGGAGAAAATGACGCCGCCGCCTATCAGGAGAGAGAGCTATCTTTTGTATCTTTCAAACTACTAAGGCAGTCGTGAGCGGGACACTTATTGTCGGCATGGAGACAATCCCCCCAGAAAAATATTCGCTCATTTGCTTAAATCGTATGGACGTCCCGGGGACAGTCATCGGCCACTCGGACCATTCAAACTTCTTGTGAGGTGATTCATGCGTAAAATGATCGGCGGCGCGATGGTGATCTTACTGGCCGGGACGGCGGCGCGGGCGGACGTGACGTGGGTTCATCAGGTGAAGTCCGGGGGCTTTAAGGGGTGGGGGGCTTCGGCGGGGACGGTGGTCCGGAGGCTGAGCGGAACCGATTCGCGCGAGGAAAATCTGGGAAAAATGACCGGCGCCGTCCTGGGCAAGATCACGCGCGCTTCCGACCGGGCGACCCTGATCCGTGTGGATCCCGGGGTCATCGACCGCCTGGATATCCGCCATAAGACGTACGAAGAAACGTCCCTCGCCCAGATTCAGCAGATGAAGCAGAAGGCTGAGAATTCAGCCGCTCAGCCGCCACGGGAAGCGGGACCGCCGACGCATAAGATCACGCGCACGGAGTTTAAAGTCACCTTCACCGGGGCGTCAAAAGCGATCAATGGATTCCCCTGCAAACAGTACCTGGTCGAGATGCTGGTTGAAATCGAGGATCTGAAGACGCACGACAAATCGCGGATGCGAATGGTCACCACGTTGTGGACCACCCCCGAGACGGCGGCGATGAAGCAGGCCCGTCGGGAGGAGCAGGTGTTCGCCGAGGCCTACCTGAAAAAGCTGGGGATGGATCTGTCTCCCCAGGAAACGGCACGATTCGGCGCGGCCATGATGGCCCAGCTCAGCGGCGCCGCTGAAAAGGACCTGGACAAAGCGCTGGCTCGGGCGGCCCAGGAAATGAAAAAAGTGAGCGGGTATCCGGTGGTGACGCGGGTGGATTGGCATATGGAAGGCGCGGAGTCCGCGAAAGCGCCGGCGTCGCAAGCCACGGCCCCGGCTTCCGCCGCAGAAGAGCCGGTCGACGTGACCCACGGTGTTTCCGGGGCGCTGGGAGGCCTGGCCTCGAACTGGGCGAAGAAGGCCACCAAATCCATGGAGGACCGCCAACAGGCTCAGGCGGGTAAACCGTTGTTCTCGTTTACCTCCGAACTTCAGGAGCTCTCGCTGGACGCCATCCCCGCGACGGAATTCTCCGTCCCGGTGGACTTTAAGAAAATCGTCCGCGAGTGACGTCCCGGGGCCAGTCCCCAAAGTTGCAAAAAGTGCATGAAACATTTTCTCCTGTAAGGTTTGGTAAATTGATTGCCATGGACCGTCCTGAAATCATCGAAGCCGATAAGGCATTGGATCAGTGTTGTGTATAAAATTGTGAAAGGGCTTCTCTCGGACTCAGGCAAGTATTTTGTGTCCTGGCTGTTGATCTTATGCGTCTTGTCCTCCCAGGTTGTCTTGGCCGAAGACATCAGCGTTCTCTTTGTCGGCAACAGTTATACGTATGCCAACGATATGCCGCGTATGCTGTCATCCATAGCGAGTTCTTTCGGCGAACGCGTCGAGGCGATCATGATCGCGCCGGGCGGCTACGGCTGGAAGGAGCACGCGCAGAATGCGACCACTCAAGCCAGGATTCGCGAGAGAAACTGGACGTTCGTCGTGTTGCAGGAGCAAAGCCAGAGGCCGGACTGGCCCGCCTATCAGCTTCAGCTTGATGTCTATCCTCCTGCGCTGCAGCTGGACAAGCTCATCCACGAGGGGCATTCAGGAACGAAGACTGTCTTCTTTGAAACGTGGGGCCACAGAGACGGGGACAAAGGGAATTGCGCGAACCTGCCGGAGACCTGCACGTACGAAGGGATGCAGAGCCGGCTGAGCGCCACCTATGCGGAACTCGCCCGACAAACCGGAGGAATGAGGGCTCCCGTCGGAACGGCCTGGCAGAAAGTCAGAATCGCCCATCCGGAGATTAATCTCTACGATTCGGACGGCATCCATCCTTCCCGGCAGGGCTCTTACCTGGCGGCTTGCGTTTTTTATGTCACCTTTTTCAGGAAAATGGTTTTGGGGGCGGACAGGATGGGACTGCCCGGGCCCGAGGCGGAAATCCTGCAGCGAATCGCGCAGGAAACTGCTTTACTTTATGTCGCGCAGTGACCGGGAGATGCGATGAGAGGGAAACATCTATTTTGGCTGGCGGTGATGGCGCTCTTGACCGGTCGGGGCATGGCTCTGGCCGCCGACTCCTCGGCCGCGCCGGCCATCGCCCGTCCGCGCTTTACGGTTGAGCTCAAGGCGCAAGTCAGCGAAACGTCCAAAGAATCCCTGATCAGCGATATGACCGCGACACTGAAAAAGCTGGAAGACGTCAAGGTCACGACGGATGGCAAGGCCTTTTGGATTCTGTATCTGAATGTGGCGGCGGTCATGGATAAGGCGGGCCTCAAAGGGTACGCCATATCCACAGTCATCGCCGACCAGAATTCGAGCCAGACCCTCCAAGCGCTGCCGTCTGAGGACTTTAAAACTCCGGCGGCGGAACAGACGATCAAAGATCTCGCCAAAGAACAGGTGGACATCCGCGATCACCTGATCGTGACCTGCACCGTTGACGGCCTGCCGAAGGCGTATGCGCAGATCGTCGACTACTTCAATGAAAATTACCTCGAACCCGTGCGTGAAGAGATCGACAATTACAATTTTGAGAAGTCCGGAAACATCCGCCGCGGGTCTTGATGATCGTCGTGCGGAATCAGAGGAGGATGTCCCATGAAAGTCGTCGCATTTAACGGAAGCCCTCGGAGGCGGGGGAATACGGCGTATCTCATCAAGCAGGTGCTTGAGGAACTGGAAAGCGAAGGAGTCGACACCGAATTCGTCCAGTTGGGAGGCCGGACCATTCGAGGGTGCCGGGCCTGCAACCAGTGCATCAAAAAGCGAGACGGACGCTGCGCCAACGACAAGGACATCGTGAATTCCTGCATTGCCAAGATGCGGGAAGCGGATGGCGTGATCCTGGGGTCGCCGACCTATTTCTCGGATTTGACGCCGGAACTGAAGGCGCTCATCGACCGGTCCGGCTATGTGGCCCGGGCGAACGGGGATTTCCTCAAGCGCAAGGTGGGCGCGGCGGTCGTGGCCGTACGGCGATGCGGCGGGATCCATGTGTTTGATTCGATCAATCACTTCTTCACGATCAACCAGATGATCGTGCCGGGATCCAGCTACTGGAATGTGGGCATCGGCCGCGCGGAAGGGGAGGCCGCCGGCGACGAGGAAGGCGTGCGGACCATGCGGACCCTCGGCCGGAACATGGCGTGGTTATTGAAGAAGATCGGCTGATGCGCGGAGTTATTGCAGTTTCTGCAGGCTGGCGAGTTTCGCATTGTATTGATCGAAGAGCTTTTTGACTTTGTCGCGCTGGGCGTTGTGCGCGGCGTCGAGCTTTGTGTAATCGGCCAGGGCCTGCCGCTTGTCCGGGACCTTTCCCAAATTAATCGCCTGGTGCAGGGCCTCCAATTGTTGCGTCATCTCTACGGACTTCGCCCTTTCGGCATCGAGGGCGGACCGGTCATTGTTTAGCTGCTGCTCCAGCGCGCTGATGGCGGTCTCGTGTCCCTGGTGCGGGTTCTTGCCGGAGAAAATCCACCATGCGGCCACTCCCACGGAAACAGCCACCAGGGCGGCAATCAGCCAAGGGAACATCGATTTCTCCGACAAGGGCGGTAAATCGAAATTAGGAAGTGGGTCCGTCATAAAGGAATCATACTACTCCCTGCCGCGGATGAAAAGACCACCTGTGTTTAACGAGACAAAAGTCCGACGATCCCAGACGCCGTAAACCACAGCCCGGCCAGCGCGCCAGAGAGAGCGCCGATGAATTGCAGGCGTTTGTGGGAAAGGAGCGGCGCGGCGAGCGCGAGGGGGACGAGATAGAGGCTCGTCCCCACAAAGAAGGCGGCGAAATAGAGAGTGCCGAGATATGCGCTGCCCAGTGCGAGCACCCGCACGAGCCCGGCCACAAAGGGGGGACAAAGATTAATTCCCAGGGCAAAGCCCAGCGCGAACGGCAAGCGCTTGATTCCCTTTGAAACCCACGCCACGGCGCACAGCTTTGACCCCGGGGCCGCTTTCACGAAGAGATAGGAGAGCATCAAGAGGCCCGACACAAGAAGCGCCGCGTGCATCGTCCAGGAAGGAAGATGCCCGATCAATTTTGCTCCGGTCAGACCCGCCGCAAAACCGAATAAAAGATAAGCGGCAAGTCGGCCTCCCATGAACTCCGCCAGAAGCAGTGCGTTTCCTTTCCAGCCGGCGCGCTGGTCGGTCAGCATATAAGGAACCAGGATTGGCGCGCACGCCGTGAGACAATAGGTCCCGGTGGACAGGCCGAGCGTGAATCCCTCCGCCAGGAGCCGCGTCAGCGCCATAAGGCCTTCGCCAGTCGAAAGAGCGTTTCGGGGACAAAGGCCCCGCCTACCGCGCCGCCGACCCAAAGCGCGCAGAGCACAAACAGGGTTCTTGCTTGAGGACATTCGCGACCGAGCAGGGTGTAGGAAATGCCGCCGGTCGGACAGACATCGATGCATTCGCCGCAGCGGTTGCAGTAGACGCTGACGTCCTGTCGCGCCGGCGCGTCTTCGTCAAGGACGAAGGTCGGGCAGGCGCGCACGCACAATCCGCATTGGTTGCAGCGATCGGGATGGATGGTCACGCGAAAAGGGCTAACGCGCCCGAAAAACGCCTGCCACGCTCCGAAGGGACAGATCAGTCCGCAAAAGACGCGCTTCTTGAGCACGACCGGCAGGATCACCAAGGCCGCCGTGCCGATGCCGGTGAACAGCACGATCTGTATCCAGCGCGTAGAGCTGTAGGTATCGAGGAAAGCCGTCGTGAATTTGAGCGGGCACAGCCACAGACAGAAAACGGGCAGCATCGAACTGAGCGACGCCAGCGCCGTGAACAGAAGGATCGCGGCAGGAAGGTCTCTCCAGCGCGGCGGCAGGCGAAAGCGTTTCCACAGAGGCTTACGCAGGACGCGGCTGAAGCCGTCATCCAAGCCCCCATAGAAACAGCCCCAAGAGCACCACGCCTGCCCGATGGCCAGCGTGAGCGCCAGCCACAAAAATCCGAGTGTGAGCGGTCCCCACAGTTTCCAGGTTCCGCTTTGAAGGGCGAGGTATTGCTGGTAAAGCGTGTTGAGGAATGTGGAGGCCATCGCGATATGGCAAAAGGGGACTTCCTGAACTTCCGGCGAGAAAAAGGGATTTTTACCGAGGCCGAAGAGAAACGCCTTAAAGTGCACGATGAACGCCCAAGCCATCACGACAAAAAAGAGAGCGCGCCAGCGCGACGTGCGTCCGGTGTAGATGATGAGAAAACCGATGAGACCGACGAAGACCAGCCACGCCGCGCGGCAAAGGGATAACAGAGAACTGTCGTAGAGCAGCCCTTGAAAGACGGTCAGAGGCGCGACGACAGCCAACGCAAAGAGAAGGCCGGCCAACCAGGAATTTGCGATAGAATGAACGCCGTGGCCTTCCTTTTTTTCTCGGTCGGGCTTTTTGGGCTCCTTACGCAGGTGATGCTCCTGCGGGAACTCGCGGCCGTTTTTCTCGGTCATGAAATCTCCTTCGGCGTGGCGATCGCGGCCTGGCTCCTCTGGGGCGGCGCGGGCAGCCTCCATGAACTCCGCTCGCCGGAACCCGGACACCGCCTCGCCTCCCGGTTGGGAGCGTTGGCGCTGGCCGCGCCCGCCACCGTCATCTTGATCCGGCTCTCGAAGCTTCTCATCCCTCCGGGGAATCTCCCGGGACTTTTCATGTCGCTCGTCCTGCCCTTTCTCGTTTTGGCCGCGCCTTCCTGGCTTTTGGGCGCGATCTTTGCCGAAGGCGCCGCCCTAGGCGCTCCCGGCCGGATCTACCTTTGGGAAAGCGCGGGCGCTTTCACAGGAGGCCTTCTCGCCACATGGCTCTACCGCTTCAATCCGCCGGCGCTCGTCGTGCTTGCCGGTGGCGGCGTGGCACTGGCGCTTCTTGCCCTCCGATGTCGTCGGAAGAGCAACTCCCGTTTTCCTTTCGTCTGCCTTGCGGCCGGCGGCGTCCTCTTCGCCTGTGCTTTTTCCTTAGAACGATGGACGCGTCAAGCCCAGTGGTCGCGCTACACCCTGCTGACCCAGCGCGAGACGCCTTACGAGCAGGCCGTGCTGGTCCGACTGGGGGATGTTCACGTCCTCTTTGAGGACGGCATTGTTTCCGCGCAATTCCCCGATCCCGCCTCCCAGGAGGAGCAAGTCCACTGGCCGCTGCTCCTTCATGCCGCCCCTGAACGGGTGCTCGCCCTTGGGATTTCCGCAGACATCGCGGTTCCGGAAATCCTCAAACATCCGGTCCGCTCGGTGGATGCGGTCAATCCCGATCCGGCGGTCCTGACGCTGATCAAACCTTACCTCGATCCCAGCGCACGCTCCGCTTGGGAAGACAAGCGTGTGCACTGGACCACGGCGGACCCCCGCGTCTGGGTGCGACAACACCGCGGAACGTATGACGTCATCCTCCAAACGTGGCCCGATCCGCAGAACGCGGCGCTTAACCGGCTGTTCACCCGGGAGTTTTTTTCGGAAGCGCGACGGGCCTTGCGTCCCGGAGGCGTTTTGGAATTCACCATGGCTTCTTCCGAAAACTATCTGCCGGACGAGGTGGCCTACACCAATGCCGTCCTCCTCGCTTCCGCTAGGACGGCTTTTCCGCAGGTGGAAGTCATCCCCGGATCCCGAATGATCGTCCTCGCCGGTGATGGTCCGGTCGCGCTCGAACCGGGAATCCTGGCCCGGCGCTACGCGGAGCGCGCAATCAAGAATCGCGTCATTGTCCCCTCGAGTTTCACTTATTTCCTGGCCCCCGAACGCCGCAACGCGCTTCATCTGCGGCTGGCCGAGGTGCGCCACATCCTGCCGAACACCGACCTCTGGCCGGTGTCGACGTTCCTGACCTGGCGCGTGTGGCTGTCTAAATTCGTCGATCCGGGCCGCGTGCTGGGCCTGGTGGCGGCCGTCCTGCTTCTGGCCGGCGCGCTGGCCTACGTGTGGCGCCGCCGCCGCGACACTCTGTCCTCACCCGAGGCCATCGTCCTTATGGCGATGGGGTTTGCGGGCATGTCTCTTGAAATCGTCCTGCTCTTTGTCTTTCAATCCGTCTCCGGCGCGCTGTACTGGCAGATGGGCCTGCTCATGGGCGCCTTCATGGCCGGCCTGTCGATCGGGAGCGGAGCGCTCCAGTCAGCCCCTGTCGGACGACATCATTTCGCTCTTTTGACCGTCACGGCTCTTCTCTTAGCCTCGGCTTGCGCCGCGTTCGCCTGGCAGCTCCCGCACATCTTTGCGTTTGATCATCCTCTCGCGGTTTTTGCCGCGCTCCTGGCCGGCGCCGGCTCTCTCGTCGGCGCGGCTTTTCCTCTAGCGGTCAGCGTCGACTCCCATCGGGCGTCTTCCCTCTACGCCGCCGATCTCTGGGGATCGGCCCTCGGGGCCTTCACCGCAGGCGCCTTTCTTGCTCCGCTGGCCGGCTACGCCGCTACTCTCGTCGTTTCGGCGGGGATCGTGCTTATCGCCCTTTTGGCGGTCCCGGTTCTCCGAAAACGTCGCTTGTAAACACTTGGAGTTCCACCGTCGGATCCTTCCAGCAGTCCCGTGGCAATCCCGCTTTCTGCTCGCAGAGTTCGGATAAAAAATTGGTTTTGTCCGGGATCTGTTCCCACACCGTCGGCAGGAAAAGTCCGGAATGGCCGTCCCGGCGCACAATGACGCCGTGCTTGCCGGGGACAATCGCGCCGGCGTCAGAGATACGATCGGGCGCGGAGAGAATGGATATTTCGATATGCGTGCGGGGCAATTCGCTGCTCTCCAGCGGCCTGAAGCGCGGATCTCCAAAAGCGGCCTGGCGCGCGAAATAGCGGACGGCATCCCATAAACCGCTCTGCGGCACGGTCGTCCCGATGCAGCCGCGCAGATGCCCTTCTTCGGTGAGCGTGACAAAAACCGCCGCCGGGAGGTTCAGCTCTCTGTTCTCCATCAGTGGTCCGAACGAGTAGTTCTGGCCGCTCTGGCCCTCTGCAATGGATTCGCGCGCGGCTTTCAGGAGCCGTGTTCGAGAAACTTCATCCAGGACGAACGCTTTGCGCGCCGGACGCCCCGATTTCACCAAGGCCACGACACCGTAGCCGACGGCGCGGCCTTCCGTCGCCGGCACAATCTCACCGGAATTGGCGTAATTCAAGAGCACCGCGCGATCAGCGCCGAGCGCCACGGCCGCGGTCACTCCCGCCTCGAGCGCAGCCAGACCGCAGGCGGCCGTTTCCAGTCCCGCTTCGCGCCTCCCGACGAGCATCTCCGCGGTCGATTCCAGATAATCCGGATCCAGACGCTCCAGGGCCCGCAGGAGCGTCAAGTCGGCCCGGCGCGCGATGTCCCGCGGGGGGTAATGGGAGAGGTCCGAGGAAATGATAAGCAAAACGTTCTTTCCCTTGATCGCACGGGCGATAGCCTCGCCAATCGGGCGCATCGCGACGGGGTCTTCGTTATTCATCACGATCGGCACGATCTTGAAATTGTGGAAGCGCTTTTGAAGGAAGGGGAGCTGCACCTCGATTGAATGCTCGGCCGCATGGGCGTCCGTGCGTTCTTCGAAGACGGAGGACTCGCGCAGAAGCCGTGCCGCTAATTCCTCGTCGATGGGGACAGCGCCCAGCGGCGTACGGAAAGACCCGTGCGCGATCAGCGCGGCCCCTTTGAGCCCGACGTGATGCGCCGTTCCTAGTAGCACAAAGGTCATGTAGTTCCCGGTGATTGCCTTGAACCCTTCTGCCGCCAATGCCCCCGAATATTCGTATCCGGCGTGGGGAACCAATAGGGCGATCAACCGGCCGGGCAGTTGATGGGTCGGCGCTTTGTCCAAATATTGATCGACGGTCTTACCGAGAACGGCAGGGTCCGCCGGGTAAAACTGCCCTGCCACGGCGGGCAGCCGCTCCTCTGCAAAAACCGAACGGCATGGCAAATGGAAGATGGCAAATGGCAGAAGGCAAATGGCCCACCATTTTCCATATGCCATCTTCCATTTGCCATTTGCCATGTTGTTTTTCATATCAGCTCCAGACTCCCGGAATTTTTTTGCGGCAGTACGGGCACCGGCCATCAGGCCCGATGTGATTCTCCAGTACGGCGAAACCGTGACGGCGGACGAGCACGTGCCCGCAGGCCGGGCAATAGGTGGACTCGGCCGGATGTCCGGGGACGTTGCCGAGATAAACATAGTGCAGGCCTTCCTCCCGGGCGATGCGCCAGGCGCGCTCCAGCGTCTCCACCGGCGTCGCGGGGAGGTTCTGGAGACGGTACTGGGGAGTAAAGCGCGAGAAGAAAAGCGGCGTGTCGGGGCCGAGGTTCTCCCGGATCCAGCGGGACATCGTCCGGACATCCGCGTCGCGGTCGTTCAGCGTGGGGACTACGAGGTTCACCACTTCGGTCAGGACCTTGCGCCGATGCAGTTCGACGAGCGTCCGCAGGACAAAGCGCAGCTCCCCGCCCACGACGCGCCGGTAGAAGCCTTCATCAAAACCCTTCAGATCAATTTTGATCACGTCAAAATAGGGCGCCAGCTCCGCCAGAGGTTCCGGCTCGATATAGCCGCCGGACACCAACACGTTTTTCAGGCCTTTCGCCCTGGCGCGCTTGGCGGTCTCCAGCACGTATTCGAAGAACACCACCGGTTCGGAATACGTGTAGGCGATCGAACGGCAATGGGTCGCCAAAGCGGCCTGGACCACTTCGTCGGGCGTCAGAGTGCGCGCGATATCCTGCCGCAGCTGAAAGCTCGGCCGGCCGCCCGAGAACCCGGCGAACTGCGCTTCCCGGGGGATCACCGCGCCTTCATGCACCTCTTCCGGGTAAGCCTGGGAAATCTCCCAGTTCTGGCAGAAGTCGCAGCGCAGGTTGCACCCGACCGTGGCCAAAGAATAGATCGCGGTCCCGGGCAAGAGATGAAACACCGGTTTTTTCTCGATGGGGTCGATGTGGACGGAGACGGGACTGGAGTGAACGAGCGTCACGAGCCGGCCGCCGACGTTCATGCGTACGCGGCAGCGTCCGCGGGCGCCTTCCGGCAGGAAGCAGCGAAACGGACACAGCGTGCACTGCACTCCGGCGCAGACCGTGCGCCAGTAGCGTGCGGGAGCGACCTGGGGATTCGAGGTGCCGGAGAGCGCATCGAGCGTCGCGGGAGGCGGAAGGCGCACGATGCACCAGGCGACCGCCGCAGCGGAGACCACGGCCCAGAGGGTAGCGAGCGCGGGGACGAAAGCGGAACGACGGACAGGGCTCACCTTGTCTGGAGTTTACTCGCGCCGCCCGCTGGGGACTATGACCTTAGACATAGTCTGCGCGAGGGAGAGGCGACGGCCCGCGGATGACATCGGCCTCCTGTTTTTGTTAAAGTTCTCTCTATGAAAGGAATCATTCTCGCCGGCGGCAGCGGGACGCGCCTCTATCCGGTCACGCGGGCGATCAGCAAGCAGTTGATGCCCGTCTACGACAAACCGATGATCTACTACCCGCTTTCCACCCTGATGCTGGCGGGCATCCGCGAGATCCTTATCATCACCACGCCGCATGAGCAGGATGGCTTTCGCCGCCTTCTCAAGGACGGCTCATGGCTCGGGCTGAAGCTTTCCTATGCCGCCCAGCCCGAACCTAAAGGTCTCGCCCAGGCTTTTCTCATCGGGCGCGCCTTTATAGGGAAGGATCGCGTGGCGCTCATCCTCGGCGACAACATTTTCTACGGGCACGGGTTTACCGCCGATCTGCAGAGAGCCCGCGCGCAGAAGCGTGGGGCGACCATTTTCGCCTATCAAGTGAAGAATCCGGAACAATACGGCGTCATCGAATTCGATCAGCGGGGACGCGGGCAAAGCATCCAGGAAAAACCGGCGAAACCGCGTTCGCCCTATGCGGTTCCCGGACTGTACTTTTATGGACCCGAAGTCGTGGAAATCGCCGGAAAACTCAAACCATCAAAGCGCGGCGAGCTTGAAATAACCCATGTCAATGAAATTTACCTGAAGCGCCGGGCGCTGACGGTCATCCCGCTGGGTCGGGGGATCGCCTGGCTCGATACCGGGACGCACGACTCTCTCCTGCAGGCCTCCAATTTCATTCAGGCCATCGAGCAGCGGCAAGGGCTCAAGGTCGCCTGTGTGGAGGAGATCGCTTACAAGAAGGGCTGGATTTCCGCCGCTCAGGTGCGACAGCTCGCTGAACCCCTGCGCAAAAACGACTACGGCCGGCACCTTCTTCACCTCCTTTCACATGAAGTTTAGTCCAACGCCGCTTCCCGGCGTGCAGCTGATCGAGCCGGATGTCTTTGCCGACCCGCGTGGATACTTTCTGGAAAGTTATCACCAAACCAAATACGCCGTGGGCGGCATTCGCGGCCCTTTTATCCAGGCCAATATTTCGAAATCCTGCAAAGGGACGCTTCGCGGTCTGCATGCTCAGCTGACGCACCCGCAGGCCAAGCTTGTGCATATCGTGCTGGGAGAGATCTGGGATGTGGTGGTGGACATCCGCCCGGATTCTCCGACTTACAGAAAGTGGTACGGCGTGACGCTTTCTTCCGAAAAACCCCAGCAGCTGTACGTCCCTGTCGGTTATGCCCATGGGTTCTGTGTGGAAAGCGACACCGCGATTGTGGAATACAAGTGCACGGAGGTCTACGACCCTTCCCATGAGCTGCATCTGATGTGGAATGATCCGGACATCGGCATCCAGTGGCCGGTGAAAGATCCCGTCCTGTCTAAAAAGGATCAAGCCGGTATTTCTTTGCGCCAGGCCGAACCTCTGCTGCAGCGTCATTTCGCGACGACAAAATCCAAATAATGTAGAATTGGCGCCATGAAATGCCTTGTCACCGGCGGCGCCGGGTTCATCGGTTCGCATATTGTTGAAGCGCTGGTTGGGCGTGGCGACACCGTACGCGTCCTGGACAATTTGAGCACCGGCAGGCAGGAAAACCTTCAGCTCTTCGGCCATCAAATTGAGTTTATCGAAGGAGACTTGCGCGAACAGACGGACCTGGAACGCGCCGTGGCCGGCGTCGAGGTCATTTTCCATCAGGCGGCCCTCCGATCTGTCCCGCGATCCATCGATGATCCGGTCGCGACCAACGAAGTCAACATCACGGGAACGCTCAAGCTTCTCTTGGCGGCCCGAAAAGCCGGAGTCCGGCGCGTCGTTTATGCCTCTTCTTCTTCCGCCTATGGAGACCAGAAAACGTTCCCGCAGGTGGAAACGATGCGGCCCGCCCCGCTTTCTCCCTACGCCGTATCGAAATTGACCGCGGAACTGTATAGCGTGATGTTCTCCCGCACGTTCGGATTGGAAACGGTCTCTCTCCGCTATTTCAATGTCTTCGGACCGCGGCAGCATCCCGAGTCACAGTACGCGGCGGTCATTCCGAAGTTCATGCAATCGGCCCGATCCGGGGAGCCGCTGGAGGTCCACTCGGACGGCAAACAGTCCCGCGACTTCACCTATGTCGCCAACGTCGTCCACGCCAACCTTCTGGCGGCCGAAAAACCGAAGGCTGTGGGAGAATTCTTCAACATCGCCAATGGCCAGAACTATTCCCTGCTGGACCTCATCGCGGTCCTGGAAAAATTCGTCGGCCACAAACTTGAGCGCCGGCACACTCCGGCCCGCGCCGGCGACATTCGAAAGACCTGGGCCAATATCGGCAAGGCGAAGCGGCTCCTGGGCTATAAACCTCAGGTGGGCTGGGAAGAAGGGTTGCAGCGCACCTGGGAATGGTTTAACTCAGGTCAGGGCGCACAGCGGTGCGCCCCTACAGGTCTTTCCAAATGAGGCTGCTCGTCACCGGCGGGGCGGGGTTCATCGGATCGCACTTTATCCGCCTCATGATGAAACGTCGTGACGTGACGCTCCTCATCAATCTGGACAAACTGACTTACGCAGGCAACCTCGAAAATCTCCGGGAATTTACAGGCGACCGGCGATACCGTTTTGTCCGGGGGGACATTGCGTCCCCTCTGCTCGTCGGGCGGCTGATGAAAGACGTCGACCGTGTCGTCAACTTCGCCGCCGAAACACACGTCGACCGCTCAATCCACGATGCCGCGCCTTTTCTGCATACGAATGTGATCGGCGTCCAGGTCCTCCTGGAAGCGGCGCGGACGGCTAAGGTGAAGCGCTTCCTGCACGTATCCACGGATGAAGTGTATGGGTCCCTGTCCAGAGGGTTTGCGACCGAGAAGTCCGCTCTCGACCCGCGCAGCCCCTATTCCGCCAGCAAGGCCGCGGCCGATCATCTGGTCATGGCCTATCACCACACCTATGGACTTCCTGTTCTGATCACGCGTGCCGGCAACAACTATGGGCCTTACCAGTATCCGGAAAAGTTTCTGCCGCTTTTCATCACCCATGCGATGACCGATCAGCGGCTCCCTCTTTATGGAGACGGAAAAAATATTCGCGAGTGGCTGCATGTCGAAGATCATTGTCTAGGGATTGAGCGGGTTCTCCGCCAAGGGCGCGTCGGTGAGATTTACAATATCGGCACCGGGCACGGGTGGACGAATATCGCCGTGGCCCGCATGCTCTTGCGTCATCTTGGCAAGCCGGAGAGCCTCATCCGTTTTGTGCCCGACCGGCTGGGGCACGACCGCCGCTACGCCATGTCAATGGGGAAAATCCGTCGGGAGCTCGGCTGGTCGCCTGCGATCCGCTTTGATGACGGCCTGCGAGATACCATCCGGTGGTATCAGACGCATCAAGCCTGGTGGGAAGGGAAATCATGAAGATTTTAGTGACGGGCGTGGCCGGCATGCTCGGGCACGATATCTGGCGCCTTTTCGGCGAACGTCATGAGTTGGTCGGTATGGACATCGTCTCGCCGGCCTGGGTTGATGCCGGCCGCTGGCGGAAATGCGATCTGACGAATGCGGCTCAGACCTACAGCGTCATCACCAAAGAAAACCCGGAAGTCGTCGTCCATTGCGCCGCTTACAACAATGTCGACAAGGCGGAGACGAACCCGGACGATGCGTATCGCGGCAATGCCCTGGCGACCAGGAACGTCGCCCTGGCCTGTCAGCGCTTTGATTCAACCCTGATCCATCTCTCGACGGACTATGTGTTTGATGGCAAGACCCCTCCCGAAGGCGGTTACCGGGAATTCGATCCCTGTTCGCCGGTCTCCCAGTATGCCCAGTCCAAATATTGGGCTGAACTGTTCGTCCAGAAACTCCTGAACAAATATTTTATTGTCCGCACTTCCTGGCTGTTTGGCCCCGGACGCGCCACCTGGGTCGACCAGGTTGCCGACCGGAGCCGCGAGGGCCAGCCGATCCAGGCCGTGACCGACATGATCAGCGCACCCACCTACACGCCGGACTTGGCGGAGGCCCTTTTGAAGCTGGCCGAAAGCCGCCACTATGGCCTATATCACGTGACCAATTCCGGATCCTGCTCACGTGTGGAATGGGCCGAAGAGATCCTAAGGCTTCATAAGCGCGCCGGCTATCCGCACCTCCAAAAGCTGACCCGTGCGGAACTCAAGCTTCCGGCGTACCGCCCCGAACGCTCGGTCCTGAACAATCTGGCCTGGCGGCTCGATGGATTTGCGCCGCTGCGATCCTGGAAAGAAGCTCTGCACGAGCATTTTGAGAAAAAGAAGGTGGCGTCCACATGAAATCCATGAACGTCTGCGTTGTGGGATGTGGTTACGTGGGTCTGGTGACCGGCGCGTGCCTGGCGGAAATCGGCCATCGTGTACGCTGCGTCGACAGCGACCGCAACAAAATCAATGCGCTCCTCTCCGGCAAAATTCCTATCTATGAAGAAGGTCTCGAACAGATCGTTCGACGGAACGTCAAAAAGAAGCGTCTCGCGTTTGCGCCTACTCTGGCCGAAGGCATGGTCGCCGCGCAGGTCGTGTTTATCGCCGTCGGAACGCCTCCTCGGGACGATGGCTCCGCGGACCTGACCTATATCGAAGCGGTGGCCCGCGAGATCGCCATGAACTTGAAGCGCTATACCGTCATCGCGGAGAAATCGACAGTCCCGGTCGAAACAGGCGAACAGGTGGAGCGAACCATCATGCGCTGCAACCAGAAAAAGATCCCGTTTGACGTCGTTTCCAACCCGGAATTCCTGCAGGAAGGGACGGCCGTGCGGGATTTTCTACAACCGGACCGCATCGTGGTCGGCGTGAAATCCAAACGCGCGCAAAAGGTCATGCAGGACCTTTATGCGCCGCTCAAGGCCAAAACCCTCATCACGGACCTGAAAAGCGCCGAATTGATTAAGCACGCCTCCAACTCCTTCCTGGCCACCAAGATTTCGTTTATGAACTCCGTCGCGCGGGTCTGTGAGCGGGTCGGCGCGGACGTCAAGCAAGTCGCCGAAGGCATGGGTCTGGATCCCCGCATCGGAAGTGCCTTCCTGCAGGCCGGCATCGGTTTCGGCGGATTCTGCCTGCCCAAGGACCTCGAAGCCTTCTATTATATTTCGCATAAAGTCGGATACGATTTCGACCTTCTGCGCGTTGTGAAGGACGTGAACGAACAGCAGCGCGCCCAATTCGTGAAGAAGATCGAAGAGGCGGTTTGGATCCTGAAGGGGAAAACGATTGCGGTCCTCGGCGTGGCGTTTAAACCGCATACCGATGACATCCGTTTCGCGCCGTCCATCGACATTATCGAACGCCTGCAGGCCGCCGGAGCGAGAGTGAAAGCCTACGATCCGATCGCGATGCAGAAGGCCGGGTCGGCTTTGAAGAACGTCACTTTCTGCAAGAGCGCTTACGAGGCGGCGGACGACGCCGACTGCCTCGCGCTGGTCACCGAGTGGCCGGAATTCAAGACGTTGAATTTCCCGCGGATCAAGCGCGCGATGTCGCACCCGATCCTGATCGACGGGCGCAATCTCTATGACGGGACCAGGATGAAGGCGATGGGTTTTGATTATCACGGCATGGGGAGGTTCGTCTGATGCGAGTCCTGATTACCGGCGGGGCGGGGTTCATCGGCAGCCATCTCTGCGATTACTTTCTGGACAAGGGGCATTCGGTGGTCGCCATGGATAATCTTCTCACCGGCGATTTGAGAAACATCGGACATCTCTTCGGCCACGACCATTTCCAATTCATCAAACAGGATGTCACCAATTTTATTCACGTTCCAGGGAAGCTGGACGCCGTCCTGCATTTTGCCAGCCCGGCCTCCCCGATGGACTACCTCGAATTCCCGATCCCGACGCTCAAAGTCGGCGCCCTTGGAACGCACAAAGCGCTCGGACTGGCCAAAGAGAAGAAAGCCGTCTTTCTGCTGGCTTCGACCTCCGAAGTGTACGGCGATCCGCTGGTCAATCCCCAGCCGGAATCGTACTGGGGCAACGTCAATCCTGTCGGACCGCGCGGCGTCTATGATGAAGCCAAACGCTTCGCTGAAGCGCTGACGATGGCTTATCATCGCTTCCACGGCGTGCAGGTGCGCATTGTCCGAATCTTTAACACCTATGGCCCGCGAATGCGCATTAATGACGGGCGCGCCATCCCCAACTTTATCAGCCAGGCCTTGCGCGGCAAGCCGATGACGATTTACGGACACGGCTCGCAGACACGCAGTTTCTGTTATATCGATGACCTGGTCGAGGGGCTTTATCGTCTCCTGCGCTCGAAGCTCAACAAACCGGTCAACCTCGGCAATCCGCATGAAATGACGCTTCTTGAGATGGCGGAGAAAGTCCGGCTATTTTCCCGCTCGAAGAGCCGTCTGGTGTATCGCCCGCTTCCCCAGGACGATCCGAAGGTCCGGCGTCCCGACATCCGGGTGGCTCGTCAGAAACTCCATTGGGAACCCCATGTTCCGTTTGAGCGCGGCCTGAAACACACGATCGACTATTTTCGTAAGACGATGAGGCACTCATGACGGCTACGAAGGCACTGCGTCACGTCCCGATCACCGATCTCGGCCAGGAATACGAAACCATCCGGAAAGACCTCGATCCGCTACTGCAGAAAATTCTCAGGTCGGGTTCTTACGTCCTCGGACGGGAAGTCGCCGCATTTGAGAAGGATCTGTCCTCTTATCTGGGCGTCCGGCATGCCATCGGAGTCAACAGCGGCACCGACGCTATTCTGCTGGCTTTGCGGGCCCTGAACATCGGCCCCGACGACGAGGTGATCGTCCCAGCTATGTCTTTTTTTGCCACTGTCGAACCCGTCCTTCTTCTGGGCGCACGGCCG
>Ga0182027_10006572_pt1 | contig 17353 bp, 15 predicted proteins | sample 712E1DmetaG_FD_121300 | JGI IMG/M metagenome (GOLD analysis project Ga0182027, IMG submission 121300) | Permafrost microbial communities from Stordalen Mire, Sweden - 712E1D metaG (Illumina Assembly) | ecosystem: Environmental > Terrestrial > Soil > Wetlands > Permafrost | place: Sweden... | reverse complement strand
CTCACGGGTGGCTCATGGACCAGCCGGCTCAAGCTCAACGAGGTCGCCGACCTCTCGGTCGGGCTCTTCGGCACCGACAGCCGCTACTACGGTGGGCCGAACGTGGTGCCCGTGCCCTGCCAGAACCGATCCTGAGGCCCGGCGCGAGTCCCGGGCGGGGTCGACAGTCCGCCGGCCCGGCCCGGCCAATCGGGTCCGGCCGGAGGAATCAATCGCACGAGAGCAGACCGTAATCCCCTTTGGCCCGGAGGACGCGCAGGGCTGCGGCATCGACCTGGGCCGCAAAGCCGGGGTCCGAGCGGGAGCGAGCCAGGACTGCCGCGGCCATCTGGCCGGCGGGATCCACGCCGCCGACGATCATGAAGTCCCCACCCGCCGCGATGAACGCCGTGGCCCGATCCCCCGGCGCAAGCGATGCCACCGAGGCGGCGGCACCGAGATCGTCGGACATGATGACGCCGCCGAACCCGAGCCGTCCACGCAGCAGGGTCTCGATGATCGTCGGCGAGAAGACCGCCTGGCGGCCGGGATCGATGGCGGTGTAGATCGCGAGCGACACCATCACGAACGGCGCGCCGGCATCTATCCCCTGCTGGAAGGACCCCAGGTAGGGATCGTTGGCCGTGGTCACGGAGTCGACGACGCCGGCGGACGTGTCCGTGTTGCCGACTACTCGCCCCAGCCCCGGAAAGTGCTTGAGAGTAGTCGCGATCCCGGCCTGGGCCATCCCTCGTACGACCGCGGCGCCGTGCTCGCCGACCGTCTTCGGGTCGTGCCCGTACTCGCGGCCGAGGGCCCCGATCGGCGCGTTGGTCGCATCGTCGCCCGGCGGCACAACGTCCATCACCGGCGCCAGGTCGAGGTTGATTCCGGCCGCCGCGAGCTCTTCGCCCCACGCTGCGGCGTCCGCCTGGAGAGTCGCAATCGGTAGCCGGCCTTGCTCCACGGCGGGCGGGATGGTCGAGAATCCCGGTCCGGTGAGGCGCTGGACCTGGCCGCCCTCCTGGTCGGCCCCGACGAAAAATCGAACCCCACCGGTGTTCGAGTCGGTCGCGAGGGCCTGTATTTCGGCGGTGAGCGACCGAATGCTATCGACGCCGCCGGTCCTCTCGTTGACGAGCCAGGCGGATCCGAAGTGGTACTTCTCGATGGCGGCGGTCTCGGGCGGCGAGAGAACGTCGCCTTCGATGCCGAGCAGGAACAGCTGACCGACGCGTTGACTCTCGGGCATGGCGGCGAGCGTAGCCGATGCGCATGCCGCCGGTCCCGCGAGCGGCGCGGTCGGAGACATGGAGGCCGTGGCCACCGCGGCGGACGGCGGCGCGGTCGCTCCGGCAGGGGTCGGGCCGACGGGCGCCGTCCCACATGACCCCGCTACGACCGCTCCCAGGCAGCACAGCAGAGCTCGGAGTCTGGCGGAACGCGACATCGATCGAGGCATTGGGAAAGCGTAGGCGATCTGAAGGGCCGGCCGGTCCACGGAAGTGGCCGCACGCGATCGAATCGAGACGGTCAGGATCGGCGACGAGAGAGGCCGGTCCGGGCCGCAGCGGGTAGCGCCTGCCGTGGCGCGGCAGCGCCGGGTTCCAACCGCGCTGCGCGACAGGGTGCGGAAAGCTCCCGCCAGGGAGCGCCAGAGTGGACACTGGCCCACGTAACATCGGCCGCCGTACCCGAGACGATTGCGAGAGCCCCCATGGAGAAGGTCTACGAGTTCTACATCCGCACGACCCCCGAGCGCCTGTGGGAGGCGATCACGGACGGCGAGATCAGGACCCGGTTCCATTTCGGCAATCGAATCACCTCGGACTGGGCACCGGGCTCGCGCTTCGAGGTCACGAACCCGAAGGCGCCCGGCCCGCTGGTAGAGGGCGAGAACCTCGAGGTCGACCGGCCGCGCCGGCTGGTCCAGAGCATGGTCGCGCTCTGGAGCGACGACGTGAAGAGCGAGGGCGCCTCCAGGGTTACCTGGGAAATCGAACCGATCGGCGACTCCTGCCACCTGACGCTGACCCACGATCAGCTGCGCGACGGCGCCAACGAGCAGCTCTACGGCGGCTGGCCGATGATCCTGTCGGGGCTGAAGACGTGGCTCGAGATGGGCGCGGTTCTAACGACGCCGGGCTCGTTGATGTACGGCTGACGGTCACCGGCGATCGCGGACCGAAGCGCGCCCGGGGCGGCCTGCGGCGGATGGTCCTGGTTGCGGCGCGCCGGCCGGAACGACGTTCCGCGGTCGCCGGACCGCGATCACCCGAGCGAGAATGCAGGCCGAGCCCGGCTCCAGACGGCATGTTCGAAGCCGTGACGCACAAGCGAGCATGAGGAAGTAGACGACGAATGACTGAGACTCCCTCCCCTGCCACCAACAAGCCCATCTGGATCGACCTGGCCAGCTCCGATCCGGCCGCGGCGCGGGAGTTCTACGCGAAGGTCTTCGGCTGGCAGATCGAGGTCAATCCCGATCCTCTGTATGGCGGCTACGCGCTGGCGAAGATCGGCGGGGCGGACGTAGCCGGCATCGGGGGGAAGATGTCCCCCGAAGCGCCGACGACATGGTCGGTCTACATCGGCACGCCCGACGTCGGGGAACTGGCGAAGAAGGTTGCGGCGGCCGGCGGCAAGGTGATGGCCCCGCCGATGCGGGTTGGCGATCAGGGACACATGGCGGTCTTGCAGGACCCGTCGGGTGCGTTCTTCGGGGCCTGGCAGCCGCTGGCCATGAGCGGGTTCACTACGGGCGTGTCGGGCTCGTATCGATGGGCGGAGTTGAACTCACGCGGCATCGACAAGGCCGTCGCCTTCTACGCCGAGGTCTTCGGTTGGGTGCCCAGGACGACCCCGATGGGCGAGGGCCAGCCACCCTACACCCAGTTCCTGGTCGGGGACGAGCGCATCGCGGGCGGGATGGAGATGAGCCCGATGGTCCCGGCCGAAGTGCCGAGCTACTGGATGGTCTACTTCGCCGTCGATGACCTGGACGGATCGTTCCGAAGGGCGATCGAAGCGGGCGGGCGCGAGATGATGGCCCCACAGGACTTCCCCGGCGGCCGTTTCGCGATCCTCGCCGACCCGCAGGGCGCCATTTTCGGGCTCCACAGGATCACGCCGCGGTAGGCCGCGCGCGGCCCGGCCGAGCGGCCGCGTCCACGCCGGGGCGAGTGGCCGCTCGGCGGTTGGCCTCAGTACCGCTTGGCCTCGGCCTCGTCGACGATCCAGGCCTGCGGAGTCTTGTCGACGCCTCCGCGCTGCATCGCATCGGCGAGCGACGGATCTTTGGCGAAGGCTTGAGCGCCCTCCAGCGTCGCGAAGTCATTCACGATCACGATCGTGTTCGGGTCGGCCACCTCGCGATTGATTGAGTGGGCCGTCGCACCGTGCCGCCGGCGGACGGCCTCGTGCTCCGTGAACACGGGGTACCAGCGGTCGTAGTCGGCCACGTGGTGCTGAACAATCACCTTGGTCATCGCGCTACGCCCTTCCTGTGCAGTGTGGACCGAGCGGTTGCAGGCTGCGGCCGAAGACCGAGTGGTCGCCGGGAGGCCTTTGGCTTGCGGCGACCCGGCCCGGTGCCGTCGGACTACTTCTCGACGAAGACGGCCAGTGGCGGGAGGACGCCGTGACGCTCCATGCCGGCCGCCAGCTCCGGCGAAGGCGAGGCCAGAGCTGCCTGGAGGGCCGCCAGATCTTTCACGTCCAGTCCGACAGCAACGTTCTTGCTCCCATCGAGAGCGACGTGGTCGGTCACTCCGGTGGCGAACGGCGACAGGAGGGAGACCCGCTCCGACTTGAACGTGAGCCAGTGCTCGACGTCTGGGACCTTGTGGGTAATGACTACCTTCGGCATGCCAGCTCCTGTGGTGAGGACGTCCGAACCGCCTGAAGGCAGCGACGCCGACCCCGTGTGAGGAGGGCGAGCGTATGGCGCCGGCGTCTCTCCTCCGCGACACGTCTCATGGCGTGGTGAACGAAGTGGGCCGGTTGCGCGGCGCGCGACGGGCGGGCGCGTTAGCCCGGGCCGGCCCCCGTGCTCGACCAGCCCAGCTCCATGCCGGGCCCGTCGTCGGGGCGGGCCACGAAGCCCAGGCGCTCGTAGAAGGCGCGCTGGCCGCGGGCGCTGAAGAGCTGGACCTGGAGCACACCCGCGTTCCGGCAACGCGCGATCAGCCGTCGCATGATCGCCGTACCGATGCCGTGGCCGCGCATTTCCGGCAGCACGATCACATCCACGATCAGCGCGTGAAGGACGCCGTCGGAGAGCACGAGGCCGGTCCCGACGATCTGTCCGTCACGGCGTGCGCAGACCGCGTACCAGGCGGGAGGCAGCGTCGCCGCCAGCCGGTCGGCGGGCACCTCTTCGGCCTCGGTCCAGCCACTCGACCGGAACAAGCGCTCGAATTCCTCGGCCGTCGGCAGCTCGGCCCGATACTCGATCGCGAGATCCTCCAGGCCCATCCTCTTCGCCCCTCCCAATTACATCGAACCCGTCCCCGGCCCGATCGTACTCAGCCCCAACGGGGCCCCCGACCGGGCGATTCTAGCCGCCGCACGATCAGTGCCGTCAGCGAGTCGTGGCCGTCGGGGAGAATTCGGCGGCGCCGATACCGACCTCCGCCAGGAGCGAGCTAAGGGCGCGGCGGTGCTCGGGCGTGCCGAAGTCGTGGAGCGGGTGGCCCGGCAGCGCGCGCTCCTCCACCCTACCGTCTCGACGCAGGTACAGGACCGGGTAGACCGCCCCTTCGGCGTTCGCTTCGATGGTCGTCGCGATCGCGTCGGACCCGCCCGCGTCGAGGAAGCTCGCCAGCGGCGCGAACCCCTCGTCGATGATGCCGCGGTCCGCGTCCAGGCTCACGACCCGAGCCAGATAGGCGCGCTGGTGCCAGAGCTCCGGCGCCAGGCGGATCTCGTCGAGCAGGAACGGCATTACTTCTTCCTCGGCCAGGCGGCGGCTCGCGTGCGGAACCCCGAAGTGCTTCTCGGCGAGATGCCCGGCCAGCAGCCGGGCGTTGTATCGCGCACCGTGGACGGCCCCGGAATTGGCCGGCATGCCGTGTTTCTTCAGGCCGGCGGCGCCATGGCTGATCGTCCCGGCGAAGTAGATCCCCGGCAGCGTGGCGCTCTCCCAGAACGGCGTCTGGGCGGGCAGCCTGCTCGACCCATAGGAGGCCACGCCCAGGGCCGGCAGGTCGCGCAACGGCGTCACGAAGCCCGTCGCGGCGATGGCCTCGTCGACTTCGAAGGTCACCGGATCGCCGCCCGCGGAGGGCCGAACCGTGACCCGGAGAGTCGCGCCGTCCGGCTCGATGCGGTCTATCGAAGCCTCGAGAACGGACACGCCGCCGGCCAGGACATGGTCCTCGTACGGCTGGAGGTAGCGAGCCCGGATCCCCACGAGCGAGCGCGTCACGACCGACATCTTCGCCGGGCTCGGGGAGGCCAGGACGATCGACCGGGCCCACGGCAGCAGGCCGCTGGCCAGCTCGAAACCGGAGTTCTGCTTGCCGACGATGAAGATGCGCTTGCCCGCGTATGTCTCCGCGGGCCGGGTCTCGGCGTAGTGCGGCACGCGATCGAGGCCGGGGGTGGGGGGCGTGTACGGCTCCGCGACGCCGACCGCGAAGACGGCGACGCGACAGCGGTATTCTTCGTCCGAAGTGGCCAGGACGAACCGATCGCCGTCCGCGCCGGATTCCCGCCGCGTCGATTCCCAGCGGCAGTCGTAGCGGACCGCAGTGCCCGTGCGTTCGGCAAAGCTAGCGAGATTGCGCTCCATCTCCGGGCGCGACGGGAAGTAGGAGGTGCCGTCCATCAGGCCCGCCTGAAGGGCCCGGTTCTCCGGTTCCTCCGCCAGCAGGCTGTTCCAGTCGTAGCGCTCATAGGCCCGGCTGCCGCGCTCGACGGGGGCGTACGGCTTGGTCCAGCTCAGCAGGCGCTGGAAGAAGGGCCAGCGCCTGAACATGCCACCCGGGGCCGGATCGGACGAAATCACGGCGTGTTCGACGCCGAGCCGGCTCAGCGAGTAGCTCAGCTGCAGCCCACCAGGACCGCTGCCGACGATGACGAGCGGGTAGTCTCCCGGCGGAAACGGCCGGTCGGCGCCGCCGATCGCCGTCGCGAACCTGGTCGGCGTCGCGCCGCCGGTCCGGTTCGCGTTGCCGGGGCGCCGATTGGCGCGGTCGCTCATCGTCGGCCCCTTCGACCCGTTTCCTTGCGTCCCTGGCGCCACCGGAGCTAGCCGCGAGCCCGCATCGTGTTCCGGAGCCTGCGCGTCTGGTCGAGCAGCATCCGGTAGGTGACGGCCGGATGAGCGACCAGGAAATCCCGCAGTGCCGGCGCAGCCAGGTGAAGGCAGCGCACCGAATGGAGAGCGACCACGTCGGCCGACGGCGGCTCACCCAGCAGCGCCGAAACCTCCCCGAAGAAATCGCCGCGCCCGAGAACCGCGGCCTCTCGACCGCCGGCGCGTATCGCGACCTCGCCGGCGAGGATCACGTAGAAGCCGGAGCCGGTAAGCCCCTCGCGCAGGATCCGTTCTCCCTCGCCGAACCACACTTCCTCGAAGGAATGGGCCACGGCTTCGAGCCCCGCGCGCGAGAGATCGGAGAACAGGGCGATCGACCCGAGCTCGTCCGCCAGTTCGATGAGCTGGGCCATGGAACCTCCTCGCGGGCGCGGCGCATGCCGCCAGCCTCGCGATGTTTGTATCCCACGCCCGTTCGAAGCACAACCGATCGACCGCCACGCGGCCCCGCCGTTCCCGTGGGTGCGACTGCGTCGATCCCTGGCGCGACGCGCGTTGACACCGGGAGGGTCTCCGACCAGCATCCGGCCCCAGGGAGATCACAGGCGACAACAGGGAGGACCACCACGATGCCGCTCAGCGCGGCGCAGAGAGCCCGCATGCTGGCCGGCGTCGGGCTCTTCTCGGCTACGAGCGCGAAGGGCCGGACGGCCATCGCCAGCCGCGCCGTGGAGGTCGACTTCCCCACCGGACACCGCATTGCCCGGCAGGGCGAGATCGAAACCGGTTTCTTCATGATCGTGTCGGGCGCAGCCACCGTCGTGCGGGACGGAGAGGTGCTGGCCAACCTCGGCCCGGGGGACTTCTTCGGAGAGCTATCCCTGCTCGACCGCCAGCCGAGGATGGCCTCGGTGGTCGCGGCCGAACCGACCACCTGCCTGGCCCTCTCATCCTGGGATTTCCAGGCTCTGCTGGAGACCGAGCCCGGCGTCGCCCTGGCAGTCCTCAAGGAAGTCGCCCGGCGGCTGCGGGCAGTCTCGGCCGACCGCCGTGGCTGACTCGGTGGCCCCGCGAGAGCTCCCAACCGGGACCGTCACCTTCCTCTTCACCGACATCGAGGGCTCGACGAAGCTGCTCCAGCAGCTGGGTGCCGCCTACCCGGACCTGTTGAGCGAGCACCACCGCCTCCTTCGCGACGCGGTCGAGAGAGCCGGCGGAGCCGCCATCGGGTCCGAGGGCGACTCGCTCTTCGCCGCCTTCGGCAGCGCGTCCGCAGGCATCGCCGCGGCCGTTGAGGCGCAGCGGGGCCTGGCCGCTCACAGCTGGCCCGAGGGCTCGGCAGTCCGGGTCAGAATGGGCTTGCACACCGGCGAGGGACTCGTTCGCGACGGAACTTATGTCGGGCTCGACGTCCACCGGGCAGCCCGAATTGCGGCGGTCGGCCACGGCGGCCAGGTCCTCGTGTCCGATTCGACACGCGCCCTGATCGAGCAGAGCCTGCCGGCCGGCGTCGGTCTCAGGGATCTCGGCCGCCACAGGCTCAAGGACCTGGCCCAGCCGGAGCACATCTACGAGACGGTGATCGCCGGCCTGCCGTCGGAGTTCCCGGCCCTTCGGTCGCTCGAAGCGGCGCCCAACAACCTGCCGACCCAGCTGACAAGCTTCGTCGGGCGCGGCCGCGAGGTTGCCGAGGCGAGACGCCTCCTCGGTACCACACGCCTTCTGACCCTGACCGGCCCGGGCGGAACCGGCAAGACCAGGCTCAGCCTGCAGGTCGCCGCCGACTCACTCTCCGACTTCGCCGACGGAGTCTTCTTCGTGCCCCTGGGCCCCATAGAGGAGCCCGACCTGGTGGCGCCGGCGATACTGACGACCCTGGGCCTGCGCGAATCTCCGCACGAGCCGCCGGCCGACAGGCTGGTCGAGTACTTGCGCGACAAGCACCTGCTTCTGATCATGGACAACTTCGAGCAGGTCCTGCCGGCCGCCGGGCTGGTCGCGGACCTGCTCAAAGCCGGCCCCGGGCTCTCGGTCGTCGTCACGAGCAGGGCCACTCTCCACCTCTACGGGGAGCGTGAGTACGCCGTCCCGCCGCTGACCCTGCCGGGAGCCGGCGCCGATCTGGACCCCGCCTCGATCTCGCAATACGAGGCGGTTGCTCTTTTCATCCAGCGGGCCGCGGCCGTCCGGCCCGACTTCCAGATCACCGCCGCCAATGCTCCGGCCGTGGCCGAGATCTGCAGCCGCCTCGACGGTCTACCGCTGGCCATCGAACTGGCCGCCGCCCGCGTCAAGCTCCTGCCGCCTCAGGCCCTTCTGGCCCGCCTCGGTCACCGCCTCGAGGCGCTCGAGGCCGGTTCGATGGACCTGCCGGCCCGGCAGCGGACGCTGCGCGGAGCCATCGCCTGGAGCCACGACCTGCTCGACTCCGCCGCCCGAAGGCTCTTCGCCCGCTTCTCGGTCTTCGTCGATGGCGCGGGCCTGAACGCGGCGGAAGCGATCTGCAGCGACGCCGGTCTCGACGTCCTGGACGGCCTGGCCGGACTCGTGGACCAGAGCCTGATACGCCAGGAGGAGGCCGACGGCGAGCCGCGATTCGCCATGCTCACGACGATCCGCGAGTTCGCGCTCGAACGACGGGCCGAGAACGGCGAGGCCGACGTAATTGCGGCGCGCCACGCGGCCTTCTTCCTCGGCATGGCGGAGGGCGCGGCTCCGGGTCTCACAGGGCCGGACCAGAAGCGGCTTCTCGACGAGCTGGCCCGCGAGAACGGTAACCTCCGGGCCGCCGTCGGCTGGTCGATCGATAGCGGATCGGCCGAGACGGCCCTGCGCTTCGGCTTTGCGCTGTGGCGGTTCTGGCAGATGAGAGGCATGTTGCGAGAAGGTGCAGCCGTGATGGAGCGGATCCTGGCCGTGCCGGATCCCGAGGGCCACGCGATGCTGCGGGCGAGGGCACTGGAGGCGGCCGGCAGCGTCGCGTACTGGCGCGCGGAGATGCCCACGGCCCTGAACTACTACGAGGCCAGCCTGGCACTCTGCCGCGAGATCGGCGACAAGAGCGCGATAGCCAACGCCCTGTACAACGTCGGGTTCCCCACGCTCGTCAGCAGGGGCGACGTCGAGAAATCGCGGCGGGCCTTCGAGGAGTGTTTGGCCCTATTCCGCGAACTCGGCGACGAGAAGATGATCGCCAGGGTGCTTTGGGGGCTCGGCAACGCCCACTACTTCGCCGGCGACAACGAGGCGGCGCGAGACACGCTTCTCGAAGACCTGTCATTACTGCGGTCTCAGAACGAGCCGTTCAGCCTGGCGTGGGTTCTCCACACCCTCGGGCTGGCCTATTCAGGTCTAGGCGAGACCGTTACGCAGTCCCAGCCGTTGTGGCGCGAAGCGCTCGAGCACTTCGCCGCCGTCGGCGATATCTCCGGGATAACCATCATGCTCGGCGACTTCGCTATCCTGGCCAACGCCCAGGGCGATCCCTTGCGGGCGGTCCATCTCAACGCCGCTTCCGATCGACTCGCGACCTCGGGCGGTACGGGGCTCGGACAGATGGCCACGGGCATCATCTCCGTCATCCCCGACGTCGCCGGCCTGGACCCGGCCGTGGTCGAGACCGCGGCCGCCGAAGGCGGACGGATGACCGTCGACGCGGCCGTGGCCTATGCGCTCAAGACGGATGACCGGCGGTGAATCGCCGGACCGGAACGCTGCTCGCCGCCATCCTGGGCTCCGGGATCGTCTTCCTGGACTCGACGGTCGTGAACGTCGCCCTGCAGAAGATCGGCCAGGACCTCCCGAGCGGCACCTTCGGAGTGCTGGAGGGGGAGTCCTACGTCTACAACGCCTATCTCCTGAGCCTGAGCGCGCTGCTGATCCTCGCCGGCGCCCTCGCCGACGCCTACGGCCGCCGCCGTCTCTTCGTCATCGGCCTGGCCGGCTTCGGGGCGGCGTCGATGTTGTGCGGCCTGGCCCCAAACATGGAGATCCTGATCGTCCTCCGAATCGTCCAGGGCGCCGCCGGGGCACTTCTCGTTCCGGGCTCGCTGGCACTTCTGACGAACACGTTCGAAGGACCCGAGCGAGGCCGCGCCTTCGGCTTCTGGGCGGCCGCCTCGGCGGCAACGGTCATCCTCGGCCCGGTCGTCGGCGGCATCCTGGTCCAGACGGTCTCGTGGCGCGCCGTCTTCTTCCTCAACGTGCCGCTGGTCGCAATCGCCCTCTGGGCGAGCTGGCGGTACGTGCAGGAGAGCCGCGACCCGGATGCCGGCCGATCCTTCGACTGGCTCGGCGCGGTAGTGGTCGCCGTGGCCGTCGGCGGCCTGTCGTTCGGGGCGATCTACGGCCAGCAGCACCAGTGGCGCGATGGCATCGGCCAGACAGCCGTGCTCGTGGGGGCCGTCGCGGCAGTCATGTTCGTGGCTTTGATGGCGCGCGTTCGAAACCCGCTCGTCCCACTCGGCCTGTTCCGTTCGCGCAACTTCGCCGTCACGAACCTCTCCACGTTCCTCATCTATGGGGCGCTGTACGTGGTGGGCTACCAGCAGTCGATCTTCAGCCAGGGGACTCTCCAGTATTCGGCCGCCGCCGCGGGATTCATAGGCGTCCCGGGCGCCCTGATCCTCGTGATCCTGTCGTCGCGCGTCGGCGCGCTGTCCGTCCGGCTCGGGCCGCGGCGGTTCATGGCGGCCGGTCCGGCCCTCATGGCGGCCGGGATCCTGTGGCTGACGCGGCTGCCGGTGAGCAGCGCGGCCTGGAACCTGCAACCCGGCGATCCCGCCAGCTGGCTGCCGTCGGGCGGCTACCTGGTCGACTTCCTGCCGTCGACGCTCCTGTTCGGATTGGGCCTGGCCATCACCGTGGCACCGCTCACCTCGGCTCTCATGGCGTCGGTACCGGAGAATCGGGCGGGCCTGGGTTCAGCCGTGAACAACGCCATCTCGCGCGTGGGCCCGCAGCTGGCAGGGGCACTCATCTTCGTGGCCATCACCGGCGCCTTCTATGCCGACCTTTCGAACCGGGTGCCCGGAATCGACACCTCCTCAGATCAGCTCCGCGCCCAAGTGTCGCCGCTCAACAGGCCTGACCCGGCCGCCGGTCCGGTCCTGGCGCTGGCCGCCGACGAATCCTCCACCGACGCCTTCCACCTGGCCATGGGCCTTTCGGCCGGCCTTCTCCTGGCCGGCGCCCTCGTCAACGCCGTCGGCATCCGCGACCCGGCCCGCGCCGGCGGTTCGATCGCGGTGCCCGCCGCGGCCTCGACTGGATCGGCCATGGCGGTCGACCCGGAGAGTTGAGGAGCCACACGGCAGAAACCAGAAGCGGCCCGCCCGGTTCGGGGCAGACCGCTCTTTCTGGCGCGAGTATCGATCAGACGAAGCCGTTGGCCGTGAGCCACTCCGTCGCGATCGTGGCGATGTCCTTCTTGTCGAAGACGTACTCGGCGTTGAGGTTGGTGAGCTCGGCTGTGGTCATCCTGGCCGAGACGTCGTTGAGGATCTTCTCGAAGCTCGCCTTGTCCACCTTGGCCAGGTAGTCGTCGCGGACGAGCGGGGCGATGTTGTCGGCAGGCTGGGTGTGCTTGTCGTCGGTCAGGACGACCCAGCCGTTCTGTGCGATATCGGGTTGCGTCGAGCAGAGCTCGCCGACGTCGATCGTGCCCGCCTTCAGCGCGTCGACCATCGGCTGGTCGCAGGCCGATAGCGGCAGGGCGCTGGACAGGTCGATGCCGTAGGCGGCCTTGATCGCCGCCGCGCAGACCGGGTTGGTGGAGCAGTCCGTCGCGACGCCGAACTTGAGCTGGCTCGCGACCGCGGTCAGGTCGCTCATCGTGGTCAGGTGGTACTTGGTGGCCGTGGCCTGGGTCACGACGAACGCGTTCTGGTCGGCCGCGGGCGAGTAGTTGAGGACGGTGATGCCACCGCCCTTGCCTTTGAGGATGGCCTGGAGGGCGGCGGCGTTTGTGGCGGGATCGCCGGTGGCCTTGGTTGGATCGTAGAAGGCCAGGCCGCTGCCGATGTACTCGGGCTTCAGATCGATCTGGCCGCTCTCCAGGGCGGCCGCGGTGACCTTGCGGGTGCCGAGGCCCATGCCGGTCCGATCGACCGTGTAGCCGTTGTGCTCGAGCGCCTGGGCGTAGATCTCGGCCATGAGCTGGGATTCGTAGAACCCGTCCGAGCCGATCTTGATGGTTGGCTTGCCGGCGCCGCTCGACCCGGCAACGGATGGCGAGCTGCCCCCACCCGTCGAGCAGGCGCTCAACAGCACCAGCATCGACGCCCCGAGGGCGAGCATGCGGAATCGCCGCATTGGGTATCTCCTCCCGAATTCGTCGTGCAAGCTCGGAGCCGGGCCGCTACGACGCTCGACGACTATAGAACCGGCAATGTCGACAGCCGAACTTGCGCTCGCCTGACGCGTCGCCGATCGCGCGGATCCGCCGAATCGGTTCAGCCTGCGGTACGACTCGACAGCCCCGGCGAGGTCAGGCGTCGTTCGAGGAGAACGAAGAGGCCCAGCGTCGTCAGCGCCAGCGCGGCCACCAGCACGACTCCGCCGAACAGCTCGCCGTCGTCCTGGTTGGCGTCGCCGAGGACGATGAGCCGGCCCAGGCCCCCGAACCCGAACGTGGCTCCGAGCGTAGCCGTGGCGATGACCTGGACGGCGGCCGCCCGCATCCCCGTCGCGAGGACCGGCAGGGCGATGGGGATCTCCACGGCCGTCAGGATCTGGCGCTCCTTCAGGCCCATCGCCCGCGCGGCCTCGACGAGATCGCGGTCCACGCCGGCGACCCCCAGGTAGGCGTTGACGAGTATCGGCGGCCCGGCCAGCACGACCATCGCGATCATGGTCGGGTAGAGCGTGAAGCCCAGGTTCGGGTCGATCACGGTCGTGAAGGGCACGAGCAGCCCGATCACGGCGAACGACGGCAGCGCCCGCCAGGCGTTGACGGAGCCCACGATGAGCCAGGAGAAGCGGCCGGTGTGGCCGATCCAGAGGCCCAGCGGCAGCGCCACCAGGGCGGAGAGGATCAGCGAGACGCCGCTCAGGGCCACGTGCTCGTATATCCGGAGAGGGATGCCGTTGGGCCCCTGCCAGTGCGCCGGGTCGGCCAGCCACGTCGCCGTGGCGGCGATCAGGTCCATCGGACCTTCTCGACCCGCCGCGCGGCCCACGGCGTGAGGAGACGCTGGAGCAGGACGAAACCCAGGTCGGCGATGACCGCCAGGGCGATCGACAGCAGGCCGCCCACGATGATCTCGGTCGGGAAGTCGCGATGATAACCGTCCAGGATGTAGTAGCCCAGGCCGCCGAGGCTGTTGCCGAGGATCGCCGACACTGTCACGAGGCCGATGGTCGAGACGCTCGCCAGGCGCAGTCCCGCCACGACCAGGGGGACGGCGAGCGGCAGCTCCACCCGCCACCAGCGCTGGCCGCGCGTGTAGCCCATGCCATCGGCGGCGTCGAGAACCTCCCACGGGACGCCGTCGAACCCGGCCACGATGTTGGGCACGAACAGCACGATCGTGTACAGGACGAGCGGGATCTCCGCGGTCAGTACGGTGATGCCGGTCACGGGCACCAGGGCGGCGAAGAGGGCGAAGCTGGGGATCGTGTACGCGGCCGTGGCCAGCAGCGTCACGACCGGGTAGATCCTGCGCCGCCGGATCGATATGGCCGCCAGGGCGAACGAGACCGCGAAGCCGACCCCGACGGCGATCCCGGCCAGGTAGAGGTGCTGCCCGACCCGATCGCCGATGGGGCCGAGGTGGGCAAAGAGCCAGTCCCAGCGGACCAGCGGCTCGCCGCTCATGCCCGAGGCGTCCGGCCGGGCTGCTCGTCGGCCAGAGCGCTGGCGATGGCGTCCACCGTCACGAAGCCACGTGGTCGGCCGGCCTCGTCGAGAGCCACGCCGCCTCGTGCGTCCGCCACGAGCAGGGCCGAGAGCGCGTCCCGGAGCTTCGTTGCCGGAACGAACGTCGGCAGGCCGGGCCGGGCCGGCGTCGACGGCAGATCGAGGTCGGCGACCGTGACGAGCGAGAGGCGCTTGAGCCCGCGGTCGGCGCCGACGAAGCGAGCGACGAAATCGGAGGCGGGGTGGGCCAGGATCTGGTCGGGGGCTCCGAACTGGGCCAGGCGCCCGCCCTCCTCCATCACCGCGATCAGGTCGCCCATCTTGATCGCCTCGTCGATGTCGTGGGTCACGAAGAGGATCGTCTTGGCGAGTTCGCGCTGGAGGCGGAGGAACTCGTCCTGGAGCCGCTCGCGCACGATCGGGTCGACGGCGGCGAAGGGCTCGTCCATGAGCATGAGGGGCGGATCGGCGGCCAGGGCCCGGGCCACGCCCACCCGCTGGCGCTCGCCGCCGGAGAGCTGGGCGGGGTAGCGGCCGCGATACCGCTCCGGGTTGAGGCCCACCAGCGAGAGAAGCTCGTCGGTCCGGGCCAGCTGGCGCGCCCGGGGCCAGCCGACGAGGGCCGGGACTACGGCCACGTTCTGCCCGATGGTGAGATGCGGGAAGAGACCGACCTGCTGGATCACGTAGCCGATCCGCCTTCGGAGGGCCGTCACTTCCTCGGCCATCACGTTCGCGCCGTCGAGCAGGATCTCGCCGGAGGTAGGCTCGATCAGGCGGTTGACCATCTTGAGGCTGGTCGTCTTGCCGCAGCCGGACGGCCCCACCAGGACGCAGATCGTTCCCGCCGGAACCTGGAACGACAGGTCGTTGACGGCCCCGGGAGTCCCCGAGGCGCCGGCGTATCGCTTGGTGACGCCGCGGAACTCGAGCGAGGCGGCGCGCACCGGACCGACTCCAGCGTGCGTCACGCGACGTCCCCCGGGCGGCGGCTGCCTGGGCGATTCAAACATGACAGCAGATTAGCGCCCGGCACAACTGCGAGCCCCGGGGTATCGGCGTCCGATGCGCGGGCCGCTTCGCCGGCGTCAATCCTGCACGGCTCGACCTCTCGATCAGGCCCGTCGGGGCGCGGCGGATATCGACCACGTGTTGCGTGGCTCCCGGCCATCGCCGCAACCGACCTGAGGCTGCTCGGCGAGCTTGAGCGCACAGGCTGCACTTTGACTTCCACAGGCCTTCGCTCCGTGTCAGACTGATCACGAGGAGGAGCAACCGATGCCGCCGTTCGTGTCGCCCAACGTGCGAGGGCTCAGGGTCAAAGGGGATGCCGCCGGACTGATCAAACTGCTGGGCCAGCAGAAGAGCGAGGTGCGAGAAGCCGCGGTAGAGGCGCTCGGCCAGATCGGGGCGCCCGCGGTGGAGCCGCTCATCGGCGCCTTGGAGGAATGGGGCGTGCGCGAGGCTGCAGCCGAGGCGCTGGGCCGGATCGGGGCGCCAGCGGTGGAGCCGCTCATCGGCGCCCTCAAGGACGGAGACCAGGACGTCCGCAGGTACGCCGCGGGTGCGCTCGGCCAGACAGGCGACGCCGGCGGCGTGGAGGCCCTGATAGTGGCCCTCAAGGATCAGGGCATGTTGGTCCGCGCAGCCGCTGCCGAAGCGCTCGTCAGCATCGGCGGCCCCGCCGTGAAACCGCTGATTGCCGCCCTCGGGGATCGGGACGCGGATGGGCGCATCGCCGCCGCCGAATCGCTCGTCAAGATCGGTTCACCGTCCGTGGAGCCGCTCGTCGCCGCCCTGAAGGACGGGGACGTTCGCGCGGCTTCCGCCGATACGCTCGTCAAGATCGGTTCACCGTCCGTGGAGCCGCTCGTCGCCGCCCTCGACGACCGCGACCCGGATGTGCGCACAGCCATCGCCGAGACGCTGACCCTGATCGGCGCCCCTGCCGTGGATCCCCTCATTGCCGCCCTCAAGTACGGGAACCTGCGCGTGGCTGCCGCCGAAACGCTCGACAGGCTCGGCTGGTGGCCGGATCGAGCGGAGGCCGGGGCCGCCTACCTGGCAGCCAAAGGCGCGTGGGACGAGTGCACGGATCTCGGCGCCCCTGCCGTGGTACCGCTCATGGCCGTCCTCAGAGATTCGGATCCTTATGGTCGCGAGCACGCCTCGTATGCGCTCGTGAGGATCGGCGGCCCGGCGGCGGGAGCACTCGTCGACGCGATGATAGATGCCGATCAGAACGTCGCCGGGCACGCTACGGAGGCGCTGGTCAGAATCGGCGGCCCGGCGGTCACTAGCCTTGTCGCCACCCTGGAGGACGGCGACCGGGACGTTCTCGTGCGCATCGCTGCCGCCGAGACCCTCGGCCACATCGGCGCACCGGCCGTGGAGCCGCTCGTCGCCTCGCTCACGGATGCGGGGGACGGCGGGTTCGTGCGGACATCTGCCGCCAGGGCGCTCGTCCACATCGGCTACCAGGCCGTGACGCCCCTCATTGGCACACTCACGGACGGAGACCCGGACGTCCGCAGGCACGCTGCGAGGGCCCTCGGCCAGATCGGCAACTCGCGTGCCGTCGGACCTCTTGTCGCCGCCCTGGAGGATAGGGACGAGCGCGTTCGAAAAGACGCGACCGATGCGCTCATCCGGATCGACACGGCCGCGGTCGGACCTCTGATCGCGGCACTCGAAGATGGAAGCCTGGGGCTTCGCAAGCCCGCTGCCAGGGCGCTGGGGCAGATCGGCAACAGGCGTGCCATCGCGCCGCTCATCGCCGCGCTCGACGACGCAGACCGGGGGCTTCGCAGGTACGCTACGGAGAGCCTGAGCCAGATCGGCGAGCCTGCCGTTATGCCTCTCATCGTCGCGCTCAGACGCGGAGGCCACGACGTTCGCAAGTGCGCCGTGCGAGCTCTCGGCCGGATAGGCGACCCGCGTGCCGTCGAGCCCCTGATCGCGACCCTGAAGATCGCGAACGGCGATGTTCGCCTGGCTGCCTCGGAAGCACTGGGCCGGATGGGAGCCCCTGCCGTGGAGCCGCTCGTCGCCGCCTCCGAAGACCGGAGCGTTCGCAAGTACGCGGCCGATGCCCTGGCCAGGATCGGCGTCCCGGCGGTTGAACCCCTGATCGCCGCCTTCAGGCAAGAGAACCCGGCCGCGCGTGCGTCCACCGCGAAGGCGCTCGGCCGGATAGGCGACCCGCGTGCCCGCAAGCTCCTTCGGGCCGCCAGGTCGGACTCGGATCCCGCCGT
>Ga0182027_10006571_pt1 | contig 17355 bp, 9 predicted proteins | sample 712E1DmetaG_FD_121300 | JGI IMG/M metagenome (GOLD analysis project Ga0182027, IMG submission 121300) | Permafrost microbial communities from Stordalen Mire, Sweden - 712E1D metaG (Illumina Assembly) | ecosystem: Environmental > Terrestrial > Soil > Wetlands > Permafrost | place: Sweden... | reverse complement strand
CTACGGAAATATAATCAAGAGGAATTTCTCTGGCAACAATCATGGCTACTTCATAAGGATGATTAAAATAAGGTTCGCCGGATGCCCTAAAATCATTTTTATGCGACTCATAGCTAAGCTGAAAAGCTTTTTTAATGAGCTCTTCATTAACCACCGGAAGATTAGTTTTGCATATTTTCAACAAATCTTCAAGCATACGCTGATGTTTAATGCTAATCGTCGTTTCCATTTTTAACTTTGTTTATCTCTATTTTTAAACAGCAAATTTTAATTTATTGTTCTAATCTATAAAGTACCAAAAGTTCTGTCTCCTGCATCCCCCAGTCCGGGTAAAATATAACCGACAGGACTCAACTCACGGTCAAGTGATGCGCTAAAAATATCTATATCCGGATGTTCTTTACTCATTTTTATTACTCCTTCAGGCGCTGCAATTAAACAGGCAAGTATACATTTACCAACACCCTTTTTCTTTAATGAATTAAAGGATGACACTGCACTACCTCCTGTTGCAAGCATAGGATCCAATAAAATTGTGATTGATTTTTCTAAATTTTTCGGAGTTTTATAATAATAATTAATCGGTTGTAAAGTTATTTCATCTCGCTGTAAACCTATATGTCCAACTCGCGCATCCGGGACCATCTTAAGAAAAGAATGTACCATACTCAGTCCGGCACGCAATACAGGGATTAGTACAATTTGCTTTGATAATCTAAACCCTATTGTTTTTTCGAGAGGAGTTTCAACCGTGTATTCCAAAAGTTCAAATGTTTTACCAATCTCAATTGCAATTGAAAAAGAAACTCGATCAAGCGCAGCACGGAAACCAGCTGCATCGGTGTTTTTATCACGTAAAATAGTTACATCTCTTTTAACTAGAGGATTCTCAACCAATAATAAATTTTTCATTTATTGTCTTTCTTAATTTCGCTACCTGATTTTGACAATGTCAAAATAATATCACGGTAACCAATTACTCCAGTATTTCCTAAATAATTAGCACCTAATATCAGTCTTAAATTTTTATCGTAAATTATTTAACCGAACACATTTCCTGACTTTGCATTACTTTTACTAAATTTGAAGTCGTAACTATTGCTTAAACAACTTGAACTCTTTGTGTAAAAGCTTTAGTTGAGGAAATTCCAACTGAAGTTAACGATTTATTAAATATTTTAACAGCGAGATTCTTTGCAAACGACTTGATAAATTTATTCCTCCCTCAGCAGTTACCCCTGCTGCATTTTCCCCTTCAACAATCATTTTATTAATGAATATTGAAAACAATTTTATCCGGGTTAATTCTTCTAAACTAAATATAATTATTTTAGAGGTGCTAAAATAATCTGTGAATATGATTTATTATTTGTTTTCAGATAACTACTTACTTAATTATAACTCTTTATATTTCGAATAATATTTATAATAGTGATCAAACTCATTATATTATAATTAATAAGAATGATGAATTTAAAACAATCTTGATATTTTATTAAGATAATGAATCTCCTCGCCGCAGAGCAGCGAGGAATTGACCCTGCTTACTCGCCTCGCTAAAGCCGAGAGGCGAGGCGGATTAATATTTTTATTTGAGTATCTGAACAAATCTATTTTTTAGCTATAAAACCAAGTTGAGCCAATAGTTAGTGAATTGTTGATTATTTCCTTAATTGGATAATTTGAACGGATGAGTCACATACATATATTTGAAAAAAGCTACCACCTTTTTACCTTGATATTATTAAAAGATTTGATTAGATTTACTTATAATGTTATTGAGTTGATTAATTAAGGATATAATTTTTCATTTACTGCTAAATAATAAAAGAGATTGACAAATTTATTTATATCCGGATCTATTTTTTGTAAAACCGCTTAAGTTACCCACCTAATACACATCTAAAAACATTATTTTAGACGTATTCAGGACGATTTTAGAACGTTTCAAGGATGTTTTACATTAGGAGTATATAAGGTATCTGAAGGGTACAATTTAGATGTTTCACAAAGAGTTTTAAAACTGCTGATTTTTGAACGGTCAATCATAATCGAAAATTAACAACCTGAAATCCCGTATATAAATAATTTTATATAGACTAGAAAGGATATTATTTTTCTTTAAATGAAAGAGTCATAGGAACACCTTCAAATCCAAAATGCTTTCTGATCTGTCTTTCTATAAATCTTCTATAATTGTCGGGAATGAAACGAGGTTCGTTTGCAAAAAACATAAAAATAGGATAATAATCCCCAACCTGGGTAATGTATTTTATCTTAACTTCTTTTCCTGTTGGAGATGCAGGCGGCGGCATATTTTCAATTATCGGTAAAAGTATATCATTTAATTTATTTGTAGGGATTTTTTTACTTCTCTCTTCATACACTTTTTTTGCTACTTCTATCAATTTGAAAATTCTTTGTTTTGTAAGGGCAGAAATGAATATTATGGGCACATAATCAATTGATCCTGTTTTATACCTAATTTCATCTTCATAATTTTTAGAGGTTTTTGTATCTTTTTCAATTAGGTCCCATTTATTAACTGCTAAAATTAATCCCTTTCTTCTTCTAACTGCTTCATCGATTATTTTTTGGTCCTGATTCTCAAGTCCTTTTTCCGAATCCAGGAGTAAAACAGCCACATCACAATTCCACAAAGCTTTGTATGTACGAACATTTGAAAAGAATTCAATGTTTTCTTTTACTTTGGTCTTTTTCCGCAACCCGGCAGTATCAACTAATATTATCTCATCGCCATAATATTTCAAAGTTGAATTGATACTATCACGTGTTGTACCGGGAATGTTTGTTACTATACTGCGGTCATAACCTAACAGGGAATTTACAAGAGATGATTTCCCAACATTTGGTTTGCCGATAATAGCGAGGTGTAACCTTGGATCCTCTTCTTCTTTCCCATCAGGAAATTCCAGATTATTAATTAAATCATCAAGAAGATTCCCAAGATTCCTGCCATTAAGAGCAGAAATATCATAAACATGTTTTAAACCCAGTGCATAAAAATCTGTTTTTGTGATTTCAAATTCAGGGGTATCACTTTTATTTACCAGAAGAAAACATGGTTTATTTGCCTTTCTTAAAATGCCGGTTACTTCTTTATCAATTGGAGTAAGTCCTATTCTCCCATCAACGACAAATAAAATTGCATCACATTCATCCAGAGCAAGTCCAATTTGTTCACGTATTGCAGCTTCAAATAAATCTTCAGAATTCGGGACGTAACCCCCGGTATCAATTACACGAAAATATTTACCGTTCCAATCCACATCGCCATAATTCCTATCGCGAGTTACTCCGCTTTCGTCATCAACAATAGCAGTCGTACTTTTCGTTAATCTGTTAAATAATGTTGATTTACCCACATTGGGTCGACCAACAATTAAAACCAATGGTATATTCATTCAGGTAATCAGGTTGTTAAAAATTATATTGAATATTTATTTGAGGGTAATATACAACATTAAAACCGTAATCGTATTTTTCCAGACTGGTATGAATATCCAGGTTTTTATTAAATCTTGCTGCAGTCCAGGCAGCATCAATTGCACTTAAAATATGATTTGCTACAACGACTAAAACAGCTTTAGAGGCAACATTATAGTAATCATTAGCTTTACCCCGTTCAATTGAATAATATTTAAAATTTGCAGTTAAATTACCTCTGGTTGGATCATAAGTATATGGTTTTGTCGGGTCATCCCCAAAATCATTCCATCCGACATTATATTGTGAATATTTACCAATAAGTTCATAATACTGTTGTTCACCATGTGGCGGTAATTGATGAGAATAATAACTGCCGGTAACTTGCTGTCCGTTGCCGGCTACGTCTATTTCCAATTTGTTTAGTGTTTTCCAATTAACTGTATGAGTTGCAGCGTTAAGTAAATCGCTATAGTTCTTTGCGTCAAGCGCAGGGTTTAATTTAGTGATATTTGTTAGTGTCCAATCAGCGTAGCGGTAGACGTCCCAATTTTGATTAGCAAAATTCTGAAAATAATTAGTCTGATTATTTCCTTTATTGTTATATATAAGACCCACAGCAATTGCAGATGCTTCAACAGCTACAAACACAGCAGTTTTTATATAACTACCATCATATAATTCGCCTGCCCCGGGTACAACGAATGATAATGCTGCAGCCAGGTAAGGAGATTTTTTTGATTCAATGTTTATATTCTGCGTTTGGGACACTACATTTTGTAAATTATCAAAAGATGATTTGGAATCAAGACTTAATACACCGCATAACTGTTTTTTATTTTCTTTAATTTCTTTATTATCTAAGCACTGTCCATATAGAAATGATAATTGTAAGCCGATTGCAATTCCAAATAATAATAATGTTTTTTTCATTTCTTATCCTATAATTTAAAAACTGAAGTCAAATAGTATACCGCCATAAAAACTCCATTCTTTGCCATAAGTAACATTTTCTTGCTGAACTTTACTGGTAAACCTATCAAATGAATAAGCAGCATTAAAAAACAAACTTGTAGGGAAAAGATAGAAAGAATTCATTTTTATTCTGACTTCAGCACCAGCTCCTTTTTTAAAATTATTCAATGACGGAAAATCCCCGTTCCAGGCATTCCCATAGTCTCCATAAACTGAAAAATAAACTTTGTCCAGATACAAATGTCCTATTCGAGTATCAATTCCCTTGAAAAGTGGAAACCGGTAAGTAAGATTCAGCCACCCAAGTTTGTTTCCGCTAACAGCATAAAACGGATAACTTTTCATACCAATCAATCCGCCAAGATAAAAATCAAAAAAGTCAGGCTCTGTAGTTCCGAGGATTGATGCTGCCCTAAATTGCAAAGAGAGTGTCTGATCTTTGAATAATTCTATATACTCTTTCCAATTCAGTTCAAGTCTGTGAAAATCAAAATTACTATAGATTGGGTTTGGATATCCTTTGGAATAATCATATTCCCCCGTGATATTATATTTATTGAATTCATAATCATAACGAAGTTCTATTCTCCTTCCAATCGGATTGATATCGGAATCAATTGTCGGTTTAATAGCATCAAAATTATATGTTATTCTCAAATCTCTTCCAATTAGATACGGATCATTTGTAGTCGGTGATAATTGTTGAGAGGCAGGTACAATGAAACTGCCAATAGCAGCTGTATAACCGCTATAAATAAATCTTAATTCAATTTTATTTGCATTATTAAATAATTTATGTTGAGCGTAAATATCAAATTCGAAAAGATTATATGTAATATCTGTCTGAGTATTCTGATTAACATCAACTGAATCAAAAATTATGGGAGTGTTATTTATTCTGCTAATACTATAAAGTTCAATTCCCATCACAGGATTTAGTCCAAGGTTGTATAAAAGTGGAAGTTTATCTCTATAATCAATACTTAAAAACAAGTCCCTTTCCAATCTTTTGTTAATTGCGCCTCCGCCGAAAATACTGTAACGGTTTAAGTAATCACTTGATGTAAAATATAAACCCGGCTTAATTTTATCCAGATCGTTATTAGACGTATTATAATTGTCATACCGAATAAATGGCACTAAACTTATTCGTGAAAAAACGCCGGAATATTTTTGTGATTGGTAATCCGGAATCTCTTTATCATTATAGTTTTTCAATGATTTCAAATCAAATTTACTTAAATCACCTTTAGACTTATCTGATCCAAGAGGAGGATCTTCCAGCCTGACATATTTTTTTTGCTCATCAATATTAGATCGGTTTTCTTTAGGTAATGAATAAATCTTAAATCCCGTTGAGGTATAACCTGAGTAAAAAATATTCCCATTTGTGTCAATTGCCGGCATAAAAGCTCCGCCGATAACGTTGGTCAGGCGCATTGAACTCTTGGATGCAAAATCATAACTATAAAGATTGAAAATTCCGGTTTCATCCGACGAATAAATTATTCCCCCGTTTGAATCAAATACGGGATCGCGGTTGTCGAAACCGTTTTTTATAACAACTTCATATCCGCTCCCGTCGGAATTTACTTTCGCAATTTCACGTGTATTGTTGAATGAATATCCAAATAAAATATATTGCCCGTCATTTGAAAATTTTGGATTAAAAACTTGTTCTCCATTATTAAAAAAAGTCAGCTGCTTGAATTCTTTTCCATCAATATTAACCGTACCTATATTTGTTGAGCCGTCTTTCTGAAAAAGAAAAACAATCTTACTTCCGTCTTTAGAGATGTTTGGACTATTTGCACGTAATCCGTTAGTGATTCGTTGTTCTTTATCTTTATCAATGTCGTAAATATACAAATCATGAATATTTGCCATTTTCGGATTATCTTCGCTAAGCTTTGCATAAAGTATTTTATTTTGACCGGGTAAATAAGAAGCTGTAGTTCTGACCTGGCTTACAAGAGATTTTTCTTTATGTGTTTCAAGATTTAATTCATATATACCGCAGTAAATCATATAATCGTTATCTTTATTAGAGATGTATAATAATTTTTTACCGTCGGATGAAATTGAAGGATAAAAATTCCCATATCCTTCGCCTGTAATTGCCTTCCCTTCAATTCTATTTGCCAATACATCTTTACTGCGTTCTTGGTAGTTTGATTTTACATAATTACTCCATTCATCATAAATTTGATTTCCATCTTTGCCCAATACATCTTTAAAAGCAGCATCAATTGTGAAATTTGTTAATTTACCTAATTTGCGGGTAATTTCTCTTAATTTATCTTCACCATATTTTTGTGATATATACCTTGTTAATGCAAAACCCGCATTATATACCGATTCATTACCAAGTGAATTTTTGTCAAATACGCCCATCTGATTCCAGGTCAGCATTTTATTATCAAGCGCATAACATCGTAAAATCATATCCCTATGTGTATCCCAATTATCATAATCAAAATCTTTTCGCATATATTGAGCAGTACCTTCCGCAAACCATGCCGGAATATTTATCGTTGCAATCGGATAGGATCCAATAAAATTTGGGAACCCATAAAGTATATCCGGTCTCCGTTTATCCTCATAATTTAGAAACTGGACATAAAATGCAGGAATACTTCTGCCTACTTTCATTGCAGATTGTATCTGAACCATATGAGTAAACTCGTGAGAAATTACATTTCGCAGCCAATTGTGCGAACCTCTCAGATCAAAGTCCAAAGCACTAGCCCATATTTCAATTTTATTATCAAAGAAATAAGTGGCGCCATTAGAATAGTCATCAATATCCTTAATAACAAAGTGTACGGCTTCGGGTTCATATTCATATAATGAAGTTATTGGTCCCCAAACTTCATCAGCAATTTTGGCAACTGTCCTGGCTGTTCTTTCGGCTTCAGGATGATAATGAACATATATTTTTTTGCCTCTGATTGTTAACCATTCATAACCGGGCTGATATTCGTCGAATTGAGCGAAAATAATTAACGGCATAAAGATAAAAACCAAAAGATATTTTTTCATAGGTATGAGTTCAAGATTAGGTGATGATTATTTAATAACTGCGATTTTAATGTTTTTGCTTGCAGATTTTCCGCTTTGAGCAGAGACTTCAATATGTGCATAGTAGATACCGCTTTGTATATTACTAACATTCCAAGTTGTTTCGTGGTCAAATCCGCCAATTGCCTGATCATTTAATTCAGCTACAAATCCACCGGCAATATCAAATATTTTAATATTAATATTTGAGGTTTCACCAACGAAATATCGGATTTTAGTCTCGGCTCCATAAACAGGATTAGGCCAGTTATAAGCGCGGTTAAGAGGGAAGAAATCTGATATTTTATTGATACTTAAAGGAGCCGGGACAAAGGCATTGTTCATGGAATTTCCGGCCGGACCACTCCAATAAGAATTACCTCTTTCTTGAGACAAATTCCAGGTCATAAGTTGCCCATTATAATTAAGCGATGTCAGGAAAGGTTTATAATGCACTGCTGAGCCATTTACATTGATCTCTTGATCGAATAATAACAACCCAATATTGTCATTCCCTCCTGTTAATGGAAATCCGTCAACAATTTTACCTGTCAAAGGATTTATAGCATATATATTCCCTTTTCCAGAAATAGCAATTATTTCTGTTATTCCGTCATTATTAAAATCAATTGCCAAATAACTATTTACAAAAATATCACCGTTTGGTTCTTTAAATGGGAAATGTTCTGCCATGCTTCCGTCATAATTCAGAACTCTAATGGAAGACCCATCGTTGCAAATAATATAATTTTGCCCGTTCTTGAATAAGTCTGCGACTGAAAAATTGTAGGCAATATTCTTAACTATGAATTTATTAATTATCTTCCCGCCTTTAATGATGTTAAATTGATAACCTGAATTATAATCGCCATACATCAGTATATTGACAAATTGACCATCAATATCTTTCGTTAAAACATTTATACCCATTCGTTCAGCATTATTTTTTAGGGGTAGTTGTAATTGTAACTGTGCGTTATCAAAGATTCCGGTATATGTTGTATATGAATAATAATCAGAATTGTCATCAAAAGGTCTGTAAATTTCCCATATAGACTCATTACTAACTTTTTGAAATGCGGATTGAAGTATTTTACCGGTTGAAAGAATATTATTCAAACTTGCCTGTAATATATAACCCTCATTTGTACCTGCAGTTATGTATAGTTCTCCATTCTTTTTATAAATAACAATTGGTGTTGATATTGAATAAGGTATTGTAATCGTTCTTAGCGAATCATTATTAGAATTATACATAGCAGAAGTAGAAACATCTTTATCATAGATGTTAATAGTATTCCCGGGTGAACCAATAATTATTTGTCTCCCGTTATAATTTATTGAAGCTACTGAAGGATATGAAAAGGCAGCAGGTAGCGTATATGATTTAATAAAAGTCCCGTCGGATTCAAACCTATTCAAGACTTTAAATTCTTGAGTAAAATAATTTGGTTTATCGAATCCAAATAAAGGTATAATGTCAAAACCATTAGTAAAGTCAACGGGTAATTTGAAATTAGCTATTAAAGATGCCGATCCGTTTTCAAATGAAACATTAAACGACATTCTGTTAGCCTGAGCTGAAATATTTTCAATTGTGATAAAACTATTTGCTCCTGAATTGGAATTAGAACTTGGTTTTGTATCGTTGCTGAATTTATTAACGAAATAATGTGCTGTGTTACCTGCAAACCACATATCTGCTTCTTCACCTGACGCGTACGCAAATTCACCCGTTAATTGACGAAATACCTGTCCAATATCTTCTATTCCATCCGCTTCTACTACAGCGACACCTTTATGATTCAAGTCTGCATTTATTTGATCACTGGCTAATCTTGCATTAATAATATTTTCATCAATATGCCAGATTACAATTCCGTTCCCATGAACAGCCCAATCAAACTCATCGACATCAGTTATAACTCCTTTTAAAGTATCCACTCCATACCATTGGAATCTACCTTTGTCTTTATCAAGTTTGAATAAGTTGGTTTGTCCATTAATCTTATATGTAATATTAATTCCGTCTTTGTTTACATCTCTTTGTCGATTCTCTATTAAAAAATACTCTGAAGAATTGATCGGAATTTTCAATATTGTAGTATCATTTAATGATGCTGCAAGTCGGGCGACAAGATCAACTTTGGTATCTTTAACTGACAATGTAACCGGCTGCGCCCATCCCAAATATATTTTTTCCCAAGCACTTGGTTCAGGAGGAAATATTCCGCTATAACCAAAAATTGCATCTGGATCCATTAAACCGAATCTTGAAATAGCTGTTGTCCCTGTGGATGTATTAAACAAATCCGGCAATCCAAGATAGCTCGCTATACTTGAAACTATTAATCCATTAGTAGTTAATTGTAATAACGTGTTCACCCCCAATGATACAATTTCCCTCGATTCCGTGCAAGGTAAAATCATTGTATTCGGAATTTGAAAATTTCCATTTGCAGCAAATCCGCTAAAATTATTACCGAATATTTTTTGTAACGAATTAATTCCTAAGTAAACAGAAGACAAATCTCTTTCCGTACCAAGACTTCCCGGCACGCTGAATTCCCTTCCTACACCTGCATGAAAGATTGTGAATAGATTGTATTTTGAAAAATCAACATTTGGATTTGCTGCAACAGCCAATTGCCAAACTTCTTCAGCAAATTTCCCCTCATTTGTTAAATCAGATGATTTAGGTTCCGGAGAATAATATCTCATAGCTAGAGAAACAGTAATAACTTGCGGTAAAACATTATAAGATACGTTTAATTTATTCCCGGATACTTTCCTGAAATAATTCTTTGCAAATTCAAGATGATTTGAAAAATAATTAATATCAAATGGCAAAGGGTCTAAAATAGTATCGGCATAAGATTGAGTATATATAGAACCGAATTTTCCAGTGCCATAGGTATTAGGATCAGTGTCAGCTTTAAATTCAACCATTACTGCTAATATTTTTAAGGAATCTGAAGAATCATGAAGTTTCGAAAAATTAGCGGGAGTAAGATTGAATTTCCCTTTAAAGGATTGGGCAGATATAATACCCAATCCAACAATTATGAAAATGAGAATATAAATTTTATTCATTTTATATTATATCCCGCGCGGAAAACCTTGTGATGTTTTAGCCTGATTGCCCCACCCGATTGATAATGTAAATCGTAAAGTGTTAGATAAAGGACTGTTATCTGCACTTTTTATAATATCAGTTGTTAAATAACTAAAATCAAACCCATAAATATCATATCTGATTCCCGCACCTAAAGTAACGAATTTCCTGTTTCCGTAATTTGGATCCTCATAAAAGAATCCCGCCCTCAAAGCAAACATAAAATCTTGAGGTACTCCATACCAGTATTCAATTCCCATTGCAGTATTAATTGATTGTAAAACTTGGTTAAAAGGTCTGTCTGTCCAAGAGGAGAAAACTGCTTTATAAAAATCCGGACGCTGGTTTGTAGTAGTATCTTTTATCACTCCTACTAATAATCTGCTGAAATCAATTGTGTAAGTCAATGAATTGTATTCATCTTCAAATAATCTTGCCGCAATACCCACTCTCAAATTTGTTGGAATCGGGTCTGCCTGGGCTTTATCTATATAATAGATTTTAGGGCCGAGGTTGCTCAGATTTATTCCAAGACTGAAATTATTTCCAACATCTCCTAAAAATGGTAATTCAAGATGTGAAGGCCTCCACATTGTTGCAACATCGAAACTTAATGTAGTTGATACACCCGAACCTTGTTCCTGTGCTGTAGGCTGAGTAGATAACAAGCTATGAATCAATCTAAAATTAAATCCAAGTCCCCAATCGCTACTTACTTTTGTTGCATAACCTAATGTTAAAGCAGCATCAAATGAATGAAAAGTCCCAAGAATTGTTGGTGAATCCTGACCCGTTAAAGCAAATTCTCCATAATTCATATAGGTTATGCTTGCGGTTAAACTTCCGCTTAACTCTTCGATATATTGCCTGTAAGTTGCATAATCATAAAAAATGTCAAGTTGAAATTGTGGAAGCCAATTACTATGGGTTAAGCTAAATTCAGATCCGCTTAAAAATGCTATCCCAGCCGGGTTCCAAAAAATTGCTGCTGAGTTATCAGCAAGTCCTGCGCCAGATTCGCCAAGTGCGCCTGCTCTTGAGTCAGGGGCAAGTAATAAAAAGGGAACTGCAGTAGCACCGCCTTGGGCCTTAATATTTATATTTAATATCATAATCAATGTGCATACGAGCAAAACCAATGGGATTTTTTTCATTTTTAATTCCTCCAAATATTCATTTAGTTATCTATAATTTATTTATCTGATTATCGCTATTTTACCGAGTGCAGTATTCGTAAAATTACCGTCCGATGATTCTACTATAAGTTTATATAAATATGTTCCGTTAGCAATTTGATTATTATCCTCGTCTCGACCATTCCAATCAATTTTAACAAACCTTTCAAGAATATTTGATTCTTCAATTTGTTTGATTAATCTGCCTGCAACAGTATAAATTTTAATCTTTACGTTTATTGGATCGGAATAGTTATGCTGAAATGTAAATGTAGTCCGGGATGAAAATGGATTGGGATAATTATATATATCACTGATCACAATCCCGTTATTCTGAGACACAACTTTAAAGGATACTTCCTTTATCGAAAGATTATTAAAAACATCCCAGGCCTGTACTTTTATTTTATAATCACCGGGCTGCATATTGATAAAAGGATATTGAACCGTACCGCTTTTACCGCCGGAATTAGCATCGCCGGTAAAATAGTTCGTGAAGTCAACAGCATTCGTAACATCATCATTGAGAATCCCTTCCAGTTTATGTCCGATCCCCGTACCCGTTGTATTTAAACCCGTTTGATCAGAAAGCTTTACTATTAAAGTAAAATTGGGGTTTACAAGATATGAATCTGCAAAATTAATATTGTCAAAATATATTGATATGTCCGGACCTTTTCCGTCATTTACAGCATTAGGATTTGTTCCGCCAACTATTATATTTTTTGTATATCCAACGCCGTCATCGGAATTATTCGAAATGTATGCAATTATTTTCCCGTTTTTATTTTCATAAGAGATATCCTTGGGCACAACAAAGTCACTTAAAAATTCTCCATTTGTCACATTGGATTTTCCCTGATAAATTAAACCGCCCGGCATTGTAACTGAATAATTCATCTCCGAAAAAAATAATGATTTATCAGAATCGAATACACTTAAATTAACCGAGCCTGCAAATAAATTCCTGGATCCATCGGCATTTCTAACCGACCCTTTTATTTTTGCTTCACCCAGAGCATTAATTTGAATCACATTTTGTATTGATTTATTGTTAACAGAATCAATTACCGATCCTAGATGGGGCTCATTCAATCTGATTGCGGGATCTCCGAATAAATGAAATTTTTGATCATTGACTTCTGTCAAATTTTGTTTCATAAGAAAATATGCATTACCAACTCTTATCGGTAGATTATTCGCATCACGGGTTCTAAAAAGGTTAACATAAAATGAATCATTCAATACTGAATTGTTATATGAAATTACTACTCTTGCAGAAGATAAAGCCCCTATTGCTCCTGCATTTTTCAGATTGATCAATAATTCAGTTGAGCTTTGTTCATCAGGGTTATCATATCTCCCAAAATCACAAGTTGGCGCTGTAAGGAAAAAATAATTTTCGTTATTTAGCTGTGGGATTGTAGTAGCTTTTACAAAGACATTTTCATGTGCCCATACATCCGGATTTCCGTGCCCAATCCAGTTGAATATTAAAGTCCCACCGTTCATTGCATCAATAATAGCTTTATTTACACCGGGTTTTAATCGCCCGTTTCCGGAATATGTTGTCGGATATGCAGCAAGAAATATTTTATTCAATTCAAAGTGCTTGGGGATATAATTGTTTGCAAGATCTTCTGATTGAGCAGTATGGAGATCACCATCAACCGGTCCTGCATTAGTATAAGCATCATCTGCCGCCAAAGCGATTCTATTCTTCCAGATATCTTTACTGAAGTCCGTTTCATATTTTATTATTTTGTCAACAACAATTGTAGCGTCATCTATATTCTGAATATCAAGTCTGCCTATCGCTAAATCAATTTTTAAATCATTACCGGAAATACGGGCATAGTAATCATCAGTCGGGTAAGAATTAATTAAGTCAAGTGACTCATTGGTTTGGAATGTAGGTACAAAATTCAAATTCAATTTTTCCACATTTAGGTAATCGTAATCCCCATCTCCAAATAAAAGTACATAAAAAGGTTTTATCAGCCAATTGTCATATGCAAATTTTAAGAAATCTCTAATTGCTGTCGGGTCAAGTAATCCTGCTCCGAATTCATTAATGATATCATCTATATAATAGATCGATGTTGAAAGTTTATTTGGTGATGTGTTGGCTCTGTAAGACGCATAACGTTCGGCTTGCGCTTGAAAATTTTTCGCAGTTATTATAACCATTTCACTGCCGGATAAGTTTTTGCGAATTCCTGCGAGACTTACTGAAACAGGATTTATAGGAGTTTGAAAAACCGAATCGATTGCAATATACTTACTAACTTTATTTTTTGTTTCAGATGATTGAAATATGATTTGTCCGCCGCTCTTCTGCCCGTCGCCGATTGTCTTAACATTGGCAAAATCGGTTACGTCAAAAACCTTAATATTACTATTTGAAAAATTATTCAAAGTATATTTAATAACCGAAGTAGTGTCCTTCGAAAAAAATAAAAGAAAGTCCGAATATGCTTTCAACTGTTTTTGATATTGAATCTCGAAATAATCGAGATATGCTATAGCACTGCTGCTGGATGTATTTATGCTTATTTTTAATGCACTTTGTGCATTACCATTTTGATCATTTTGTAAATTACCGTTAAAATTTACTATGGTGGAATCTGATGTTCCTAACCATAATTCCGTTTCAGATATCTCTGAAATAGTATTAGAATAAATCGGGATTCCGTTCTCCTGAACAACTATTGGTATCGGAACAGTGGAAGCATTTACTGTTTTAATTTTATATTGAATAGTACTTGATGGGACTATTCCACTTAGCGGCGTAGGATATAATCTGCTCCGCACATCACTATTGAAGCTATCGCTAAAATATGTTCTGCCTGTATGCCCTATATTTATTAAATCTCTATCATTACTAGCAAAAGCTAATGTCGAAGTCTGTTCATAAAAACTCTGCACATTTAAGGATGATTTCACATCCATTCTTTTTCCTTTAGCATTTCCAATTGTAAGCCAATAATAATTTGTCTTTGTGTAAGGCTGCTTAATCCGTTCAATTAAATTATCCGATGAATTGTATTCCCAAAATTCCGGTGGTCTCCCGTAAAAAAGAATATAACCGGAGTTGCCCAATATTGTTGCCGATTCGCTATAAACATATATTGCATTTTCAATCAACCCGTTATTATTTGACTTACTTAAATCCTCCGGTAATGAATACCCTCCATTTCCAAATATTTGAATTGTACTCGGGTCCAATGTATTTACGTCAATTCCTAACCCCTGTAAAAATGTTTTATCTATTTTATAAATCCCTTCGATTGGTGTTTCAAATTTATACAAGCTACCTGATGCGGCTAACGCTCCGCTATTCTTTTTTAGGTTCGACTGATTGGCTATTCCCCAATTTTTAGCTGCATCCCAGTTAATAACTACCGGCTTTAATTTAGTATCCGTAATTACTTCATGTGCAGTTTTTGCCTGACCGAATGTGATTTTGATCACGGCTTTTTTTAATAGTTTAATTGAATTTGTACTTGGAGAAAACTGTACGGGGCATATTTTAATTGTTTGTACAGGTAAATTCCTTACCAGCCCATAATCTCCAAAACTTACTAAATCATGAAACTGCTGAATTGAATATTTATCATTCAAAACATATTTCTCGACACTTACGTTTGAATCTTTTACCAGTTTTGGCACAGGTTCATATTTGCCGCTCATTGTTGAATATTCTGCATTGATAACCTGGATAGAATTACCCGTACTAGAAGATACGCCAATGTTAAATTTCCTGACTTGAAGTTGAGAGGCTCCAATTATTGAAAGATTATCTATAATTTGACCGGCAAAATTAACCTTGATATATTTTTGACTTTGAATAGTAATTGTTGAAGTGTCGCGGTATACCGGTTTAAATTCGATAACAATTGATCCGGCATCTGAGGAAAGTATTTTGATATCTTGAGGAAAGATCAAAATATTTAAAACAAATAAGAAAATAATTATAGAGAATTTCATAATCGCTATTGAAGTATAATTATAAATTTGTAAAATAATCCCTAAATTCGGAATTCAAAAGCGGTAAAAAATGTCCCTATATTAATTCTCCATTTTTCATTGCAAAATTTAGGAAAGATATATGTACTTTGTCAAGTGAATTTAAAATCTCATTATTAAAAATTAACGTTGTTCATTTATTCATACAAATCCGGTTATACACGATTTGCTCCCATAAACTCAAAATGCAACCATATATTTCTTGAGTATTCCGGTTAAAATTCAGATTATAATTTAACATTGGCAACTTAGCGTTACAATAAAAACAACAAGAAAATTTCTTAAAATGTTAGCTGCAATACATCCCAGGTCTAATCTAAAATGCATTAAAAGAATGCTCACTATAAACAAGGGTACTCTAAGTTGGTTATTTAATCCGCCGAAGGCGGTTTTAAGCCTGTCCCGCTTTTGGCGGGAGTCAATTCCTCGCTGCGGCGTATAAAATAAAATTACTTCAAATATAGTATTCCAATCACAAAATGCCGGATTGACAAATAATTATCTACGTTAGAATTAACAAAATTCGAGAATACTATTTTATACTTATGTTAAAAATTTATACTGTTATTACATTTTCTTTTGATCTGTTCTTAATCAAAGACCTAACCCGTCCTTATTTTTTTTCATTGCATCAATACAAAATTGAATATGTTCTTCCAACTGAATTCCAAGGTTCTGTGCACCATTAATAATATCTTCCCGGTTAACCGCTCTGGCAAAAGCTTTATCTTTCATCTTCTTAGTAACAGATTTAATTTCCACTTCATTAATTGAACGGCTTGGTCTTACATAGGCAACAGCGGTTATAAAACCGGCTAATTCATCACATGCGAATAATGTTTTTCGTAATAACGTATCCCTTTGAATTCCGGTATAACCGGCATGTGACATTATTGCATTGCGAAATTCTTCATTAAATCCTCTTTCTTTTAAAATTTCAGAGCCTTTATAAGGATGCTCTTCGGCACCTGGATACATTTCATAATCAAAATCATGAAGAAGTGCGACGTTGCCCCATAATTCAATATTTTCATTAAACTTTAACGCATATTCCCTTACACATGCTTCGACTGCTAATGCATGCTTCAAAAGACTTTCACTCTTTGTGTATTCTTTTAGAATTTCAAAACAAATATTCCGGTTTTCAATAATATTATTCATCATTTTAACTCATATTATTTTCTAGTTAGTTTTGTATGAAGGACATAATTTTCCCAAAACACATTTTGAACATTTGGGTTTTCTTGCGATACAGATATTTCTCCCATGCATAGCCAGCCAATGCGATGAATTTATCCAACGGTCTTCAGGTAATAATTTCTTCAATTGGTTTTCAATTATTTCCGGATTTTGCGAATTGATAAAACCTAATAAATTCGATAACCTTTTTACATGAGTATCAACCGCAATGGCCGGTATGCCAAATGCATTTCCCAAAACAACAGAAGCAGTTTTTCTTCCAACTCCCGGGAGTTTAATTAAATCATCAAAATTCTTAGGTACTAAGCCATTATGCATTCTTATCAGTTGATCACAGCATCCTTTAATACTTCT
>Ga0182027_10006570_pt1 | contig 17355 bp, 10 predicted proteins | sample 712E1DmetaG_FD_121300 | JGI IMG/M metagenome (GOLD analysis project Ga0182027, IMG submission 121300) | Permafrost microbial communities from Stordalen Mire, Sweden - 712E1D metaG (Illumina Assembly) | ecosystem: Environmental > Terrestrial > Soil > Wetlands > Permafrost | place: Sweden... | reverse complement strand
TGCTCAAATCAGCCGGTAGAAACTGGCATAGATACTTCCAATCGTTCCCGATTAAGTTTTTGTCCATGCCAGAAGCATACATAAGTCGCAACAAATGTCAATTCCTTATTCTAGCGCCTATGGATTCCACGCCTAGCCTTGTCGATTGTCTCGGAAAGGTCTACGTAGGGCCTGCCGGAGCCCTGTACCGTCCGGTACCGGGCAGGGCCATGCAGCGTATGGTGCTTTGGCGGAGCCACGTACCGTACGGTACGTGGCGGAGAGGGTGGGATTCGAACCCACGTCACGATTACTCGTGAACACGCTTTCCAAGCGTGCTCCTTCAGCCACTCGGACACCTCTCCGTGGCCGTGAATCGCAAAATTGCGTCAGGGTTCGGCGCATCTGCGATCTTCAAACTGCTGGCCGAATTCAAACTAGTATAACATCTCACCTTGGAACTAGCCACCAGCCGAATAGGCAGTCGTGGGTCAATTTAACGTAGAGGCGGCTTTATGCCGCCACATGGCGAGGTAAACTCGCCGCTACAACCTCAACCTGACCCACTACTGAGTAGGGAGTCGGCAGTAAGCAGGCTGCAGAATGCGGAAAGCGTGGGGGACCTCTTGACGGGCGCTCTATGCCTGCTACTATCAATCAAGGACCATGACGAAGCATTTCAAGGAGGCGTCCTAGATGCAGGACATTTCTTTCACTGTCCATACGTTTAAAGAAGGGAAGACGTACGTTGCCTACGTGCCCGAACTGGACCTATCAAGCTGCGGGGCGACCGACGAGGAGGCGCGCAGGAATATCCGAGACGCCGTCCGGGCTTTCCTGGAAACCAGCACCGAAATGGGGACACTGGCGGAAATTCTCGAAGAGGCCGGCTACCAGCGGACAGGCGATGCGTGGCGACCGCCGGAATTCGTATCCCTCGCACCGCAGGAATGAGCCGCGAACAATATTTCGACCTCCTCGAGAATTGCTAGAGCCTTGGAATTTGGTGTAAATGAGTTAAGTCCTGCGTCCATTTCCAGGGGAATGGCGGGGCTTCAGAGTCTGTGTGAAAACCTCGTGTGGTGAGACAGGTCGGGACCCCCCCCCCGTCCCCCCCCGGCTGGTGAAAACGCCGGCGCGGGCCACCCTCTCCCCCAAGGGGGAGAGGGCTGAGTTTTCACACATACTCTGAAGCCCCGCCCTTCCGATCCCCAAGTTGGTAGTAAGCAGTGGGCGGCAGGCGCAAGGCAGGATAAGGAAAGCACGAGAGGTGGTCGCGCCGTGGCGGTTTCACTTGAAGCGCTGGCGGCGCCTCAACTCGACGCCAAAGATTCCGTTCTGGTCGCGAATGCCGACCAACGAAAAGTTTTCTCCGGCCGCCCATTCAAACTGAATGATCTTGTATTGTGATGAAGCGGTATTGGTGATGTAGGTGAGGGTCAAGGCCCTGGTCACTTGCTCTTCGACGGTCACCCGCGCGCCGGAACTAAACCCCGGCAGTCCCACATTCGGGTCGATTTTGATTCGACTCACTCCAAAGAGCCGCTGGATGCGTCCAGTCATCTGGCTGGACAAGGCTTGAGAGAGCAGTGCGCTTTCGCCCACGCTTTGTAAGGGGTTACCCCCAGTGAATGAGCTGACTAATCCTGGTGTGGACATCTCCTGTTGTTGGCGTGCGTACCCCAGCGCCAACAGCGAAACCACATCCTCAGTGGAAAGCGGGGGGTCGGAACGATAAGCCATCTTCAGGCGCCCGACCGGGCCTGAAACATCAACTGTCAGGTCGTACTGTTGCACGACGGTATGAGCTTCCAAATCGAGCGTTGCCTGAGTGCGAATGGGATTCGTCAGGCTGAGATCACCGCGGTTGAGCGTGAAGCGATTTCCACGGAAGATGGCTTCGCCACTCAGAAAGTGCACGGTTCCCAATTCCACGGGGTTTGCAAGGCTTCCTTGCAGGCGCACATCAACGTCGGCAGTCACGTGCATATCCTGTACTTCCAGCCCCACCGGCGTCGCCGACCCCACTCGAATGTTCAACCGAATGGCATCGGCAAGTGGGGAAGGTGTACTGGGTCTTGATTCCCCATAGGGACTGCCGGACTCCATTATCTGTGCAAGCCAATTCTTGTTCTGGCTTGCAAGCACCTGGCTGAGGGCCAAGTCGCCTTGTAGTTGAGCACGATCCGATGTTCCCACCAAGCGCAAAGTCCCGCTGAGGACGGAGGTGAAATCAAAGGGATAGCGCACCCTCGCCTGATCGAGTTCGGCTCGCAGCTCAAAACGGAGCGGCAATGCCAGGGTCACGAAACCATCCAAGGACAGGGTGCCGCCACCACTGACGCCCCGTAATGATTTCACCGTAGCTCTCTCCCCCTCGAGCTGGATTTCGCCATTCAGGCTGCTCAAGCGGAAGGGAAGGCCCTGGTAGTCAAGACTGACGTCATGGATCTCTACCACACCATTCAATTGGGGTCGCGCGGGTGAACCCGACATGCTCAGCTTGATTCGGGAGTGCCCGGATGCTTGCAGCTTGGGGTCAAGCAAACTCAGCACTGTGGCATCAGCTATTCCTTGGACTGCGACAGAAAGAGAAGCTGGGCCGGAAAGATGAAGAGAGCCATCGATGGTCAGGTTCGTGGAGGGGCCTTGCATGCGGAATGGTTTAGCGGAGAGCCGGTTGGAAGCAAGCCGCAATTCCACGGGATGTTCGTTCCTCCATTTCAAAGAGGGGAAACTGACCTCCAGAATCTCGATCTGACTCTGCATTTGAAGTTTCGACGAATCACGCAGGGGACCATCCGCCTCGAAGGAGCCACTTGCAGTCACTTGAGCGTTGAGCTTGTCATTAAGGAACTGGCGAGCCCATGGATCCAAGCGCAAAGATACGTATTGCCCTTGGAGTCGGAGCGGCCAATCGCCGGCAGTCTTGGCGTCCCCGCTGAAGCTGAACATCCCTCCGGGTCCGGAACTTATGCCCCGAATTTGAACGTTTTGGCCTTCGCCATCCAGTTGGACATGGAAGTCGCCCACCTGAGTTCCGCCGATGCTTATGCCTTGCAGGAGGCCAGTGGAGTGAAAGAGAAGATGCTCAGGAGTGCCGCTTCCCTGAAGGTCAAAGCTTGCCTGGCCTTCTAATTGTTGGGGAAGGGGGGAATTCGGAAAAGAAAGTGCCAGTCTCTTGAAATCAGCGAGAGAAAAGCCCGCGCCTTGAAGTCGGCAGGTTAGGGAGCGCTTGGAAGTTTCTATCTGTGCCTTTCCGGTTATCCTGCCGTGACCTTTCACCATCTCGATCGTATCAAGGTCCCAAGTGGACTCGCTGACCCGAAAACTGGTCGAGAAGGAATCGAATGTCTCTCCGGCGATGGCACCGTCTTCCACCTTGATTTCGCCTGTCCCCTCAAGGTTCGAAGCTGCCCCCGCCAGGCTGATCTGCCCGCTGACCTGACCGTCGACGGGGTAATTAATTCCCAGCGCCGCTTTGATGCCCTCCAGGGGTGTGCGTTGAGCGCGGGCGGAAAACCGAATCGGCGAGGTCTTCGTAATCCCCCAATCCTCAGGCTGGGCTGAAGCCTCAAGACTAAACACGCTCGTCCCCAGTGAAAGTCGTCCGGAAGAAACCTGGTAATAGTTCGGTCGGGCGACCACGTTTGCCTCGAGGCCGTCCCAAGTCCAGCCACGATACTCGAACTTGCCCACCCGCAACGAGCCGCGTATTTCGAGATCCCTGATCGAACCAGTGACTTCTCCAACCAGACTCGCTGGCGACTTGAGTGAGAGTGGCAAGTGTGGGGCTGATTCGACCAGGGTTTCGAACACGGAACGCCATTCCTCGATTTGCGTCGTCTCCAATTGGATTTGCAGGCGGCTGGGGGATTCGTCGCGCGCCGCTGACTCGACCAGCGTTCCCTTTGCTCTGAGCGAGGAATTGGGAGTGTGGAGGTTTGAGTCCTCCAGGGTTATAAACAAGCCCTGATTCGCTTCCAATGATCCCCGCAGGCCGCCGCTGACGGGAAGGAAGCCCGGAGGAGGTGCGGCGGGGGCCGATAAATGCAGATCGAATTCGGACTTGACCTTTTCGAACCCACCTGCCCAGGTTAGATCCACCGCGCCGTCGAGGAGAGAGGCAGGGTGAAGCTGGGTGATTAACAGAGGTTGGCGTTTGGAACTATGAAGGAGCGCGACCAGATTCATATCACGAAGCCGGGCGCGGACGTGGAATTCGGGAGTCGCCCCTGCAAGACCAACCTGGCCATCGCCCAGCGCACTGCCTCCCCATCCGAGCACCTTCAAATTGGAAATTGCCACTCGCGATCGATCCAGTGAGTAGTCGGCCGAGGCCTCGAGCGGGCCTGAGTCGAACTGAGAATCACGGACCAGCATTTGCCGGGCTTGCAGTCGCCCCTGCACGGAAATCTCCCCATGGCGGTAGATCCCCTGACCCTCGAGGCGGAGGTTCCCATTCTGCAAACCGGGAAGATGCAGGAGTGGAATCAGGGTCGCCACATCAAAGCTGGTCTGGAAGGAGAAATGTGCTTCGGGTTCAGGGGCAGGGTGAATGGTGAAGGAACCTTGTCCAGTCATTCCGCGGGACTGCCAGGCGAACGAGGTAACGGCAAGCTCATTTTGCGACAACACGAAGCGGATTGAAAAGGTAAGGGGCGGCGCCGAGTGTCCTGGTATATGGGTCGTTACAGCCGAGGCCGCAAGGCTGCCCTCATAGTGGGAACCGCGCCGGAGGCGCAAAAGGAGCGCCACTTCTCGGGCACTGAGATCCAGGTTTATTGGCTGGTCGTTCCAAAAGAAAGTGGAGTGCGCTAGCGTCACCCTTCCAATGCGAAGGTCCATCAACTGTTCCATGACTTGCCCGGCGGAACGGCGGGTTGCGGGGCCTGGCAGGTTCGTCGAACCATCGGCATTTGTCTTGAGATGCACTTCTGCTCCATCCCAGTCGACGCTCATGAGTCGGATTTCGCGATGCAGCAAATTGGCCGGGCTGAGACGGAGCACTACGGTGTGGGCAGAGAAGAGAGGGGGTGCTTGGGGCGGTTCGCTTCCGTGAATCACAACTCCGTGGAAGATCACCTGAAGGACTAAGGGGTGAAAGCGAAAATCCTGTACTTCGACTCGTCCGCCAGTCGTGTCCTCCAGCGCCAGGATGAGGCGGCGTTCCAGAGCGCGGCGGAACCAGGGGGTGCTCATGACACCAATCGCGGCTGTGGCCAGCGCCACCAGCGTCCCGATTATAGCGAGCGTGATCCAAAAATGTTTCGACATTCAGATCTTCTTATCTTCTTACTGCGCAGCGCCGCCGTCCCGGCGGTCCCGCCGCGCGGGACCGGCAAGATGCCGGGGTTACGGCGGAGCCGACGGGCTAAAGTCAGAAAGAGTGAAGACGCACGCGGTGGCCTGGCTTCAGTTCCTCCAACCAACTGGCAAGAAGCTGATCGATTCTTTTCTGCACCAGGATTTCCTGAATCTGCCTTTGGACTTCGGTCAAAGGGGGAACGGCGGAGCGGTGCGTCTGCGTATATTGGGGCGTGAACACGTCTCGGTAGTAAGATTCAACATCGGTTGTCCCAGGGGCCGCCCCCGGCCGCAACCGCTGTTCGACAATCCTCAGAATCCTCTGTTGTTGGACGAGCGTTGTCAGGATCTGTTGTTCGTCCATATGCAGCGCGTGGAGAGCAGATTGGTAGTCCGGCTCAGATGAGAACCCTTTCCGAACAGCATCCAGTTCTTCGGCTGACGTCTTTTCCAGCGCGGCGTCGTGGGAAAGGTCCTGGGCTTCTTCCTCGAGTAAGAGCTTCTGGTCAGTCAGCCGCTCACGAAGCTGCTCCAGTGTCTCACTGTCGGGGGGAGGAGCCGGCCATTGCCCATCGAGGAAGCGTTCCAATCGGTATTCGCGCTCGAGGTCACTCTGGGTGATAGCGACATCCCCGATCGATGCAACCACACGATCGAGAATCTCAGCGCGAGAAAACGACGCGCCCAAGGTCAGCACCAGGAGTAGGGGCACGCCATGGCGTACCCCTACGGCCAGCCTCAAGCGGCATACCTTCTTTCGCCCCGCTGGGGCTTGGTGGAGATAGGGGCTATCTTGACCCCAGGGCTGGCGCCCTGGGCTAAGATCTTTCGGCCCTCCGGGCCTCTCCCCTTCCGCTAGAAGCTCTGACCGATGCTCAGGAAATAGTTGAACCGAGATAATCGTTGCACCTCCGCTCCCACTTGGTACCGCGTAGGATTTAAATTATAGCCCACATCGAAGCGTATGGGCCCGACCGGCGTCTTGTATCGGATACCCAGCCCCACGGCGTCTGAGTCATAATCTGTATCTGTCGGACTGCTTTGTCTGAATTTCAGTAGACGCATGTGCCGGATGGTTGTGAATACATTCCCTGAATCGTTGAATACCACGAAGCCAAGCCTCCGCTGTGCCAGGGGCACACGAAGCTCGAACGAATTAAAGAACATAGCATTACCACCGATGGGGTAGCCCGTTTCGGGGTCGCGCGGTCCCGCTTGGTTGATGGAGAAACCACGATTTGATTCGCTGCCCCCCATAAAGAACCGTTCCGGCAGAGGGAGGCTGTCGGTATAGATGTACTGGTTGGGCTCGCCCTGGTTTGAAACCAGAACCTTCTCCAGGCTACCGTAGGGAGACTCGAATCCGAATCGCGTGTTGCGGGCAAAAATCAGGTGCTCGCCCAATCGATAGTAGGTTGCAAGTTCACCCGTGAAGCGAAGGAAATTTGCTTGAGAGCCGAAATCTTTATAGGCAATGGACGCGTCGCCAAGCGCATAGAAGCCGCGGGTGGCGTCCACGGGATCGTCGCGATGGTCGTCGACAAAGCTGGCGCCGAACGCTCCCACACGCGCCGGCTGGCCCAACAGATTCTTCTCCGCCGCGGAAAAGCTATTGGAAAGGTCAAGAGCCTGAACTCGCGAGAAGCTATAGCGGCCCGAAATGACCGTCGAGGGACTGAAACGCTTTTCGATGGCGATCGACGCCACTTTCCGGTCATCCGTAAAGGTGAGCACGTCGTCGCTGAAGTCTACCAGACCATTGATGCGCAGGCTCAGGTCCCGTCGATTCGCCAGGTAGGGTATCACGTAGCTTGCGCCGGCGCCCGTTTCGATGTCCGACAGGCGGCCCCAAAGTGTAAAGGTCTGTGCGTGTCCTCCGACGTCGAGGCGGTTGAGGTTGAGGGAGAGACGCGGGCTCGCTTTGAACGTGCCCTGTGGTTCATTACTCCCCAGCCTCTGGACCTCGAGTCCCCCGCCGTAGCCTAAAGTCCATCGCCGGCTTTCCTCGACCGCCACCAAGACGGTTTTCTCCGTCTCGGAACTTGCCTGGTCCTGGGGAGCAATTTGAACCTGGTTGAACATTCCTAACCCATAGAGCCGGCGTTGTGAGTCAGCGACGGTGTCCTGGTTCAAAGGCTGGCCCGGGCGAATGAGGAGTTCGCGGTGGATAACCCCCACGCGGGTGTGTTCATTTCCCAGGACGACGATACGTTGGATTCGTTCTTGCTTTCCCGGCTCGATCAGGAATTCCAGGTCAACTTGGTGTTGCTCGTTGACAGGTGAGGCGTGCCAACTCACCCTGGCCTGAGAATACCCGTGGTCGGCAAGGTAGTTGGATAGGGTGTCGCGATCAGCTACGGCACGGTCCGGTGAATAAGGCTGGCGTGGCTTGGTCAGCAGAGAAGGCCAAAGGGCCTTCTGCATGTCGCCGGAGATGCCCTTCAATGTCAATTGGTGAACGGTTGCCTTGGGCCCTTCTTCGACCTGGAAGGTGACGAACCAGTGATCAGGATCGTTCCGGAAATGATCGTCCACTCGAGGCGAGATCCGAACATCCAGAAAGCCTTTTGATTGATAAAGTGCCGTCAGGGCGTTTAGCTTGTTCTCCAAAAGGGTGCGGCTGTACAGCGGGGGAGGGCTGTAAATTCCCTGTGCCGGAGGGGAGATCACCGCCACGAGTTCCGTGGTTGGAATGGCTCGATTGCTTTCAAAGCCATATCCCATGAATTTCCCCGGCTTGCCCCGAATCACGCTGATGGTAAGGTCCAGCGTCTGGGACTCGGCATGAAATGCCTGTTCCGCCTTCACGGTAGCTGAAAAGAAGCCGTGTTGCTGGAAGTGGTTTTCCAGAATCTCGTCGGTATGTACAAGACTGGGCCCATCCACTACGCCGTCTCGATAAACGGGGAGAAGCTCTTTAAGTTTGGAGCGAGAAATCTTGGCGCCCTCAACGCGCACCCGAAATAGGGGGCCGGATTCTACTCCTACGAGCAGCTTTTCAGTGTTGAGTTTATTGTCATATTCCCGCTTCAGAACGCTAACGGTTGCTTGAAGATGATTGCGCGACGCAAAGAACTGGCGGAGCTTGACCAAGCCCCGTTGTACATGCGCCGAGGTCAGTTGGATTCCGGGGCGCCAGCCGGCTACTTTTGTGAGCTTCACCGTAGGAAATCCGCCGTGACCCCGGAATTCCAGGCTGCTCAGGCGCGCGGGCTTTCCGGGGAAAACAGAGAACAACACCTCGGCCTCCTGTGTGGCCGGGTCAGGAAGGAGACGGTATTTGAGGATTGGCCGGTAGTAGCCGTTCGAAGCGAGCGTCTCGGAGATATGCCTTTGGGCCGCGGCAAGATCATCGTCCGAAACGGGCTGTCCCAACCGGAGGCGAGTGGAGGTGACCAGGACTCTGGGTCCTATGGGATTGGGAGCCCCCTCCACTTGAACAACGCCGATAAAGTATTGAGCACGCCCAACGAAGAGCAAGTGGACGCCCCCCTGCCCGGACTCAGCCTCCGCGCGCAACTCGGTAAAGCGGCCGGTGGCATATAGCTTTTTCAGACTCGCGGCAATTTTCGAGGCCTCGAGAGGTTGGCCGACCTCCTGAGAGACGACACCGGGGAAGTCAGTTATGGCCAGTCGCGCGTTACAACTTAGCCGGACGTCCAGGACAGGCTGTCCCCAAAGTTCAGCCCCGGGCGCGACGACCTGCGCCAGTGTGGGCCTTGGAAGGGCAAGCCAAAGGGCAACGCAAAAAACTGTGCCCTTGACTATCAAAGCCCTCAGGCATCGCCGAGCGTGGGCAAGCGAAGTGGGAGGGGCGGCTGGCAATCTCACATTCTCGTGGTCTGGGTCCGACCAGACTCTTTCAATTCATCTCGAAATTCCCGGAATTCCATGTTCTGCCCACCTATTATACTTTCCTCCGACCGCCCAGGAGGACAAAGTCCGTGCCTATGCGCAATTACTCCGGAAACAGGCGGTCCCCTCCGGGCGCCCCCGGCTAGCCGGGGGCAGACCCTTGAATCTGATTTGCCCGGCTGACCTATGCGACCCGTCCCGGTTCACCCGCAGAACGGGGATCAGGACTCCTTTTGCCAGGTCCTTTCCCACGGCTGGCTCGCCGTGGGCGATCCCGCCCTGCGGGATCGCCACTACCGTGGCTCAGACTTTGCCCAGTGCGCTTATCCTAGCGCCTATGCCCCCTTGGGGGAGAGGGGGTGGAGAGGAGGTTCCGGTTCGAGAATGGACCGGTTATTACGCGACGACGCCTAAGCAGGCTTGAAGGATGCGGTAAGGCGCATCTTACCCCAGGCGATCTCGATGACGCCTGTCCCATCTTTGTCGGTGACTTGTATGGTTACCTGTTCGGCCGAGTCGCTTGCTTCTTCGAGCGTCAGCGGGACTTCCGCGAGCTTTGCACTCGGCTCGTACTGGAAGACAGACTTGCTGGAAAATACGAGCGTCCATTTCCCAGGCTCAACCAAACACGCCAGCAGGATATGCTTGCCCTTGGGAACAATTGTTCCGCCGAAATTCAGGTCCTTGTCCGATTCGAGGGTCGTCGGATCACCGGAGCCGAGCCGCCAGACGTTGCCTGGTTGGATTTGCTTGAGCATGTCGCGGCCCTTAAGTGCGGGGCGGCCGTAGTTGATGGAGATGCGAGCGCCGCTGATTGTTGCCTTCACACTCCCCCGATCGGCCCCCTGAACCAGACTTGCGCTACTCATCACGATGAGAGTGGCGCCTGCCAGCCCGATCAACGTTTGCCAAATCTTCGTCATACAGTTCCCTCCGTTAATGAACGTTTTGCCGCTGCACAAGCGTTTGCAGGTGTCGTCACTACTCGTCCAACCCTGCCTCAATAGCAAGGCGCAATTCACTGGGTGGAACGTACCCGATCCAGTGGTGAGAAACCACTCCCTTTCTGTCAATGAGGAATAAGGCGGGATAGATTGAAATCCCGCCATAGGCTTTATCGCTTTCACGCGTCCACTGAACTATGGGGAATTCAATCTTCCGTTCTCGAATGTAACGCAGGCGCACTTGGTCATCGTACTTGAGACCCAGGAAGCGGTCGGCATTGGCGCCCACGATGTCAAACTCGCGCGCCGAGAGTTGGTGATAAAGCGAAACCAAATCCGGCGTCTCTTGCATACAGGGAGGACAGCCCGTGAACCAGACGTAGAGCAGCACCACTTTTCCCTTCAATTGCCCCAGGCTGACGGTGTCACCCTTAATGCCGCGAAGCTCAAGCTCCGGCGCCGCTTTGCCCTCCCAGCCTGCCAATTGCCGTTGTAGAACCTGGCCGAACCGAGCGTCGTTTCGAATCTCTTCAACGTCGACCTCAGTGATCTCCGCCGTTTTGGGATCGCGGGCAAGGAAATGTGGAACCCGCGGGTCAGATTCCATCACTCGGAGCAGCACATCGGCAGCGTCGGGGCCCCGCAAATCAAACTGTTCGGAGATTATTTTCAGACTCGGCGGCGAACCGAATTTCTCCTGGTACTGAGCCACGAAAAGTGGAATCCGAAAAAAGGCGTTATAGAGCTTGTCCAGGGCTTGACGTTCATCGGGTTTGGTAAAGACGTTGTTATAGAGATCCGTCACCACGAGGGGTTGGCCAGGGCGAAGGTGCTCCCGAATGTACTGTAAAATGCGCGTCTCAGCATCGGGCCGGGACAACGCTAGAGTTGCAGATAACAGGAGAAATAACCAAACGACTGGCGTCACTCTGCGGATGGGCAATCTCACCGTGTTTCTCCCTTGGCGTGGGTTGTCAAACTCGCCTTCTGAGCCTGCACAAATAGCTTGGAGTGGAATCGAAGGGAGAACGGCATGTATTGGTGTAAGTAGTCCCAACCATGCCCCCCGGAGCGGAGGGCATATTCGTGCGGGAAACCCTTCTGAGAGAGAATGTGGTCGAGAAGTTCAGCCCCTTCCTCGAAACCGTAGCGGTCGTGGTCACCGCAATCGAAGTAAAGCCCAAGTTGGGAGAAACGCTCCGGATGCTCGGCTAAGGTGAGAGGGCTGTTGGCTTCCCAATAGCTTTCATTGAGCGGCGACCCGAAAGGCTCCTGGAGCACCCGCGCGTAAAAACCCCAGCGGCCCTCGGTGGGGAGAGGGTTAGGGAACTTCGGCAGCATTGCCGCGCTATGGGCGCTCGCTGAAGCGAACACCTCGGGATGGCGCATGGCAAGATGAAGAGCGCCGTAACCGCCCATGGATGTCCCGCTGATGCCTCGCTCGCCCGCGACAGCCATGGTGCGGTATCGGCGGTCGATTTCGGGCACCAGCTCTTGAATGAAGAAGTCCTCGTACCGTTCGCGGCCGTCCTGCGAGTTTACGTAAAAGGTCCGTCCCCCGGCAGGCAAGACCACAATGAAGTTTGTGAGGTCGCCCTGCGCGGTGAGACTTTCCCACATTTGTTCGCCTCCCCGGTCAATCCAACTGTGCTCGTCTTCAAAGAGGCCATGGAGGAAGTAAAGGGTTGGATAACGCTTGTTGGAAGATGCTTCGTAGCCAGGGGGGAAAACAACGCAAAAGCCCACGGGGCGCCCTAAAAGCGTGCTGGAAACGGATGAGCACTCGATCTTTGCAGAAGTCTCGGGGTGGGGCCAGGCGTAAAAGTGATGAGCGCTGCTAAGGCTTAATGCGGTCACAAGAATACACAGCGCGGCGCAACGGCCTTTGGGCACACCTTTTAGGGCTTTTCTGGCCACGGATGGCACCGTCCTTTATGTTCTTCCCCACATACTACCTTCCGTCTATCACCTACTGTCCACTATCCACCGAACAGCCGTTTGAGATTCCCGTCCGAGTCAAAATCTGCGGAATGAACCCCTTCCGACAATCGCCAGCGCTTAAGCGTTGTTGTCTCGCGCGCCAAAGGAGTTGAGATGGCAATCCGGTCAAGGCTGATTGTGTTACGAATCCAAACGATCCGCTGCTCCGCCGGCTGCGGACTTCCCAAATGGCCGAGGGTGAGATCCAAAGCTTCGCGGTCCGAGGGCAAATGAATAGGTAGCCGGCCCCCGGCAGGACTCAGGGCCGTAAGCGCATTAAGATACGTTTTTTCGAAGTCAATCTTCCGGTAAAGACGGTCGTGGATAACATCCGCGGAGCCCATGCCTACCGCGTTGCCACCGCTTTCCTGAGTGAGGTCCCGAACGTAAATCATGGATATGCTGGGCGCTTCTCCGGGCGGCAGTTCTACCCCCCGCCCAATCACTTTCGTATCCATTCCCGTTCCGCTAAGATTCTTGCCCATTTCGTCCACCACCAGCAGGTGGAATGCTGCGAAAGGAATGCGGGGTACCAGGGTGCGGGCCAGTTGAAGCGTCGATTCCTCCTGTGCCACGATGCCTTCCGGCAACGCGGCGCGCACGGCGGCAATTTGGTGCAGTTCATTCTCCACTACCGCCACCCCGCAGAGAATTTTCCCGCTGGCCAGCACTTTTCCCGAAACGGCGCGAATGGTAGTCTCGAACCCGTATTTCCGGCTCTGGCGATGGCCCTCGGTGGCCCCATCCAGTTTGCCCATGCCGATCGTCATCATTTTCAACAAACCGCTTTCAATCTTCCCCGAAAAATCGGTGTGGGGCTTGATGCGGTTTAGGACCACCACCCCGTCGGACTCCCAGGCGTTCCGATCCATAAACACTGGGAACCCTTCCGGGGTTGTGCCGAGGGGCACGGTCTCCATGGCGGAGCGAATCTCTACTCCCATGGCAGTTTCCGTAACGCCGTAATCCTCCAGGATTTTGCACTGGCCCTGCGCCGTTCCTCCTCCGTGGCTCCCCATGGCAGGGAAGATAAAAGGCTGAGCCGCTTGTGCTTTCAACCAGCCGCAGACCGCTTGCACGATCTCCTTCAGGCTGGCAATACCACGGCTGCCCACGGCCACGGCGACGCGCTTGCCGCGCAGCTTTTCGGCGGCTATGCCCAGTCTCCCCAGAGTCCCCAGGATTGAGCTGGCCAAATCGTCAAGTTTCGGCAGGCTCGGCTCCGTCCGTTCGAGAAGATAAAAGCTTGCGAGTGGAATGTGCCCGTTTGTTTTCATGATCGTAAAATAAAGTTAGCGCGCCGTTCGACATTCGTCAAGCAAAGAGGAAACGCTACCCCTTCTGGTTGGCTGGGCTTAGCCCTTCCGTAGGCCAAGCGAAATCTCTGAACTCGCCGGTATAATCGAAGCCGCCGGGAGCAATGGGCTTCTTGGGTTCTACGGCAATCCCAACCCCGCGGACCTGCGCCAAGACCTCAGCTTCGTGAATCCGCGAGGCGTCATATTCGACCTCCAGAAGCGGGCCTTCCATCGAAAGCCCGCGGATGCCATAAACTGTGGAAAGCCTGTGCAGCCGTTCAAAGTCCTTTGGAGTCAAGTTCTGTTTCAGGTGAAAACGCGTGGTTAGGAACGTCATGTTATGAACCTCGAAGATCAGCAATTGGTCAGTTGTCCGTTGTCCGTGGTGAGTCGCGGCGAATCCTCAGCTCGCTGTCCCCTGACACCTGGCACCTGACACCTGAAACCTAAAGTTCCATCCTGCGCAGCCTGAGCGCGTTGCTGATTACAGATACTGAGCTGAACGTCATAGCCGCCGCCGCGAGCATCGGGCTCAGCAACAGCCCCAGCACCGGGTAAAGGACGCCCGCCGCCAGCGGCACACCGATAGTATTGTAAACCAGCGCGAAAAAGAGGTTCTGTCGGATATTGCGCATGGTGCCTTTGCTCAACCTGCGAGCCCGCACAATGCCGCGCAAATCCCCCTTGACCAAAGTGACTCCGGCGCTTTCCATGGCCACATCGGTTCCCGTCCCCATGGCGATGCCGACATTGGCCTGAGCGAGCGCCGGAGCGTCGTTGATGCCATCACCCGCCATGGCCACCACGCGCCCTTGCGCCTGAAGCCGTTCGATGACCTTGCCTTTTTGCTCAGGCAGGACCTCCCCCTCGACTTCGTCTATGCCCAGTCTTCGTGCCACGGCTTCTGCGGTGGTGCGGGTGTCGCCGGTAAGCATGACTATGCGTATCCCGTCCCTCTGCAATATTCGGATGGCGTCAGGGGTGGACTGTTTAATGGGGTCGGTCACTGCCAGCAAGCCGCGGGCAAGTCCGTCAACAGCGATGAAGACTACGATTTGGCCCTCGCGTTGAAGTTCGGCGGCCTTCGCGTCCAGAGTCTGCAATTCGACCTTTAGTTCCTCAAAAAGCTTGCGGTTTCCGAGTGCGAGGGTTTTGCCATCCACCTTGCCCATCACGCCTTCACCAGTGACCGAACGAAACTCTCGAGCCTCGCCGAGTTGAAGTCCCCTTTCTTGCGCCCCGGCCACGATGGCGGCAGCGAGAGGATGCTCGCTCCCGCGCTCGAGGGTTGCGGCCAGGCGGAGCACTTCCAGCTCATTCCATCCTTGCAGGGCATATACCGAAGCAAGACGAGGCTTTCCCTCCGTAAGGGTGCCAGTCTTGTCCACAACCAGCGTGTCCACTTTTTCGAAAACTTCCAGCGCTTCGGCGTTCTTTATCAACACGCCCGCCTGGGCGCCACGTCCCGTCCCCACCATAATGGACATCGGCGTGGCAAGTCCCAGCGCGCAAGGGCAGGCAATGATCAGAACTGCCACAGCGTTGACCAGCGCATAGGCAAGCCTCGGCTGGGGGCCCACGGCCGCCCAGACCGCAAACGTGAGCACAGAAATGAAAACGACTGCGGGAACGAAGTAAGAGGAAACCACGTCCGCCAGGCGTTGGATGGGCGCGCGGCTCCGCTGGGCTTCTGAAACAAGTTGCACAATGTGCGCCAAGAGCGTATCGCTGCCCACGCGTTCAGCGCGCATCAGAAAACCGCCGGAGCCGTTCACCGTCCCGCCCGTCACGCGGTCTCCAGCGTTCTTTTCCACGGGGATCGGCTCCCCCGTTACCATGGATTCATCAATCGAGCTCGAGCCTTCAAGGATGACTCCGTCTGTCGCCACCTTTTCGCCGGGACGGACGCGCAGCCGGTCTCCCCGCTGGACGCGGTCGAGTGGCACGTCTTCCTCGGTGCCTTCATCCCGGACAACCCGCGCGGTCTTTGGTGCAAGGCCCAGCAATCCCTTGATGGCGCTGCTGGTGTGTGCCCGCGCGCGAAGCTCCAGCACCTGCCCCAGGAGCACCAATGTGGTGATGACTGACGACGCTTCAAAGTAGACCGGGACTTCGCCGCCAGGCCCGCGAAACGATTGCGGAAAGATGCCGGGCCAGAGAACTGGTACGACGCTATAAACATAGGCAGCCCCGGTTCCGAGGGCGATCAGCGTAAACATGTTCAAGTGGCGATTGACCAGTGAGGCCCAGCCCCGCTCGAAGAATGGCCATCCTCCCCAAAGCACCACGGGAGTGGCCAGAGCAAACTGCACCAAACTGAGCAGGCGCGAGGAGAAGGCGTGCTGCACAGGCTGGCCGGGAATCATCTCCGACATCGCAAGGAAGAAAACCGGAAGGGTTAAAGCCAGGCAAACCCAGAAGCGGCGGGTCATCAAGTCCAACTCGGGGTTGGTTTCTTCCGCTACGCTCACCGACCGCGCCTCCAGAGCCATGCCACAGATGGGGCAAACCCCCGGCTCGCTGCGGACGACTTCAGGGTGCATGGGGCACACATACTCGGTCCTGGTGGCCACGGTTGCGGTCAAGAGCGGCTCGAGCGCCATCCCGCATTTCGGACACGCGCCCGGACCTTGTTTCCGGACCTCAGGATCCATGGGGCAGACATAGATCGGATTCACACCCGCTGCCTGCCTCCGAGCAGGATTCCGAAAAGACTTTGTCAACGCTGTCATTCCGAGCGAAGCGAGGAATCTCGCTGTGGAAACAAGGGACCTGCCGCCAGAAGTCTCTGCGGAGACTGTCCCATCGCGGTCGGGGCTCAAATACTGACTCGGATTGGCGCGAAAGTTCTCCAGGCAGTAAGGATTGCAGAAAAAGTACTCTTGCCCTTCGTGTACGTAACTGCTGACCGCATCCTCGCGGCTTATCTCCATTCCGCAAACGGGGTCGATGACGGTCCCGCTCGCAGATGCCGGCCAATCTGGCCCCTCCACGCCGCCACCCCGGTTATCAGTTTGGTTGCTCATCTCCATCCTGTTGCTGAGATATTCCTCGCCCTCTCCCCCTTGGGGGAGAGGGTGGCACGCGCCGGCGCCTTCTTCAGCCGGAGTGGGACGGGTGAGGGGGTGCCCAGGTCGGCCTGCGGAGCACATGTGGCCATTGAAAGGATTGCGCAATCACCACGCGCCTTTCACCATTTGACGCCGCCTACTGCCCACTGCCGTTTCCTTTTCCCCAAGAATCAAGAATACGTCGCTCTCCCGAAGTCAGCAAGGGCCAGGGGGCTCGGTGACGACATGGAACCGACTAGTGCTTCGTGCCGCGGGTCGCCGCGCATCCCTGCGCAATTCTGCGTTGCCAGCGGTGGTGGGGAATCCCGGCTAACACCCTTTCTTTTCAGTAACATTCCCGCTTTATACTCGCATCTCCTTTGTTTTCACATACATTCCCGCTTTACTGCACAGCTTTCCACACTCTTCCTTTGTTTTCAGTAACATTCGCGCATCGTTCGTTCATTTTCTAAAGTTACTGCATTTTTCCTCTCCCGATTGTGAGCGACATCTTGTCCAAAGAGAGTAAGGGAGTTTTGCCATGCTTGCCTCGGCTAATCCGTTGTCGAAGTCTTTTCCTGACTCCTGAATCCTGTACACCCCTCGTGCTATCCTAGCCTATCTTGATAAGCCTGTCAAGAGAAACAAGGCACAACAGAGAAACAAGGCAGCAGTCAGGGTGCAGGAGTCTCGAGCCAGTACGACGCACGCAGGACGATCATGAGCCCCAACGGGGCGATCCATCCCAGCCCAGGGCAAAACGCCCTGGGAATCAAGGAGCGGTCACAACCTCAAGCCCTGAAGGGGCGCGCCACCTAATACTACTACGTTACATTATTGACCTCTCCTACGGGAGGTGCTAAGCTCCGGTTCATGACCGAGAGCGAAATCGAGAGATGTCGAAAGCGCTTGGAACAATTTTTGGCCGACCTGCTGGAGCCG
>Ga0182027_10006569_pt1 | contig 17356 bp, 10 predicted proteins | sample 712E1DmetaG_FD_121300 | JGI IMG/M metagenome (GOLD analysis project Ga0182027, IMG submission 121300) | Permafrost microbial communities from Stordalen Mire, Sweden - 712E1D metaG (Illumina Assembly) | ecosystem: Environmental > Terrestrial > Soil > Wetlands > Permafrost | place: Sweden... | reverse complement strand
TTCTCGATGGTCGGATGCCGGTACACGTCCAGCATCGAGAGCGATTCCAGCGGCGCTTGCCGGCGCAGCTCGGAAACCATGCGCGCCGCCAGCAGCGAATGACCGCCCAGCTCGAGAAAAAAATCGTCCCGCGCCGACACGGCCGCGGGCGCGAACAGTTTTTCCCACACCGCCGCGATTTGCCGCTCCAGCGCCGTGCCCGGCGGGATCAGGCCGCGCCGGTTTTCGGCCGGCCGCGCGCGCGGCGCGGGCAGATTCTTGCGGTCCACTTTGCCGCTGGGCAACAGGGGCAAAGCGTCCAGAACTTCCAGCCACGCGGGAATCATGTAAGCCGGAAGGCGTGCCCGCAACGCCGCCCGAATGTTGTCCAGGCCGGGCGGCGTGGCGCCCGCCGGCACCAGGTAGCCGGCCAGTTGCGGCGCGCCCGGCGCGTCCTCCCGCAGGGCCGCCGCCGCCGCCTTGACGCCGGGACATTCCAGCAGCACGGCCTCGATTTCGGAAAGCTCCACTCGGTAGCCGCGGATTTTCACCTGCGCGTCCAGGCGTCCGAGAAACTCGATTTCGCCGCCGGAAGTCCAGCGCGCCAGGTCGCCGGTGCGATACAGCCGCCGGGGTGGTTCCCCGTCCCCCGTCCAGTCAATAAACTTTTCCGCCGTCAATTCCGGCCGCCCCAAATAGCCGCGCGCCAGCCCGATGCCGCCCAGGCACAATTCCCCCGCCGCCCCGGCCGCCGCGGGGCGGAGCTGGTTGTCAAGAATACGGACAAAATAATTCGGCAGCGGACGGCCAATGGTCACGGGTTTGCCGGGATGGCATTCCGCGAAGGTGGCTATGACCGTGGCTTCCGTCGGGCCGTATGTGTTGACCACGCGGCGTCCCGGTTTCCACCAGCGCCGGACCAGATCGGGCGGGCAGACTTCGCCGCCCAGGATCAGCAGGCGCAACGGCGGCACGTCTTCCTCCATCATTGCCAGCAGCGTGGGCACGCAGGAGAGCACCGTCACCCCGGCGGCGGCGAGCAGCGGCGCCAGCCCCGCCCCGGCCCGCGCCATTTCGGGCGTGCCAACCACCAGCGTCGCCCCCGCGAAAAACGCCAGCCAGATTTCCTCCACCGACGCGTCAAAGGCGATGGAAAATCCCTGGAAAACCCGGTCCTCGGGCCGCACCTGAAAAACTTGCCCTTCCGCGCGCGCCAAATGGCAGGCGCTGCGATGTTCTATTTCCACCCCCTTGGGCCGGCCGGTGGTTCCCGACGTGTAGATGACGTAGCAAAGGTCCCGCGGCGACAACCCAACCTCCGCATGGCCCAATCGCCCCGCCGGTTGGGTCGCCAATTCCGGGGCGCGTTCGTCCAGGGCTACGACGCTGGCGCCGGCGTTCCTTCCGCCCATGCGGGCCGCGAACGCGCTGGTTGTCACCACCGCGCGCGCCTGGCAATCCGCCAGCACAAACGCGACCCGTTCCTCGGGAAATTCCGGGTCCAGCGGCACATAGGCCGCCCCGGCTTTCAGAATGCCCAGCAGCGCCGCCAGGACCTCCATCGAACGCGGCAGCCATAAGCCAACGCAATCACCGCGCCCCACGCCGCGTTGGCGCAGCAGCCGCGCGAGCTGATTGGAGCGGCGCTCCAATTCGCCGTAACTCATCCTCGCCCCGGCGCACTCCAGGGCGGTGGCCTCCGGGCGGATGTCGACCTGGCGCTCAAACAACTCGTGCAGCAATCCGGGCTGAAGCAAATCCATTTCCCCGCTGGCGGCGGCATTTTCAACAAGCTCAATCATCACTCAAGCAAAGCCTAGTTTAGCCTGCGGGAGCGGGCACGTCTTTCTTATAGTGCGGGAAGCGGGCATCCATTTGCTTTGCCGGACGGAAACCGGCTCATTGCGGTTACGCGCTGGCCGGTGAAAGCGATGCCGCTCCCCAGGGCGCGCGTGTGGGTTGGTCTTTCTTGGTCCCATTCGTCCCATAGGTCCCATACGTCCCATCCGTCCCATTCCATCGTTCCTTGGCCGCCCCGCTCTCCTTCGCAAACCTGCCCAGTGCCGGCAATCCGCAATTCCCCGGAGAAAAGTCGCCAAAGCACTTTGACATTTCGCCGGCATTCGATATAGTTGCCGAAGCAAAACGCAATCCCATGAAATCGCTCATTCGTTGCAGTGTTGGGTTGCTGGCGTTTCAGATTGGCCTGGCCTCTCTCTCCGCCCGCCAGATTCTCCTTCAGCCGCAGGGACGCGGCGCGACGGCCGTCAACGACATCTCCAACGTGCGCGTCGGCAAACCGTCCGCCGACGGCACAGAGTTGGACCTGACCGTGGACGTCACCTACGATGGCGGGCGCGGCCAAAGCGTGCGCATTGTTCCCGTTATCTCCGACCGGAAGAATCCGGAAGTCTCGCATTACTTTGGAGCCGAAACCAAGGTGGTCGGCCAAGGCCGCTCCACCGTGTCGGTTCATATCAAGTTTTTCAACGATGAACCGGGTGTCCCGCCCGAACTGACCACCGACCGCATCCGCCTCTTGATGCTCAGCGACAGCGGCAACAGCGTGGTCAGTGAGAACCCGGTCCTCAAGACCATCAAATGGGGCAACCCGAACATCAAACCGGTCCTATTGGAGCGGACCGCTTCGCTGGCCGTGGACGCCGCGAAGGCCGCCCAACTCGCCGCCGAGAACAAGCTGGCTGCCGAGCGCGCCCAAGCCGAGGCCGAGGCGCGCGCCAAGGAACTGGCCCAATTGCAGGCCCAAGCCGAGCAAAAAGCGCGCGACGCCGCCCGCCTCAAGGAGGAAGCCGAGGCCAGACGAGTCGCCGAGGAGAAGCGTATCGCGGACGAGAAGGCCAGAGCCGAGGCTCAAGCCAAGGCCCAGGAAGAGGCCCGTTTGAAAGCCGAAGCCGACGCCAAACGCATCGCTGAAGAACAGCGCGTCGCCGCCGAGAAGGCCAAGGCCAAGGCCGATGCCGATGCCGCCGCCGTAGCCGCCCGCGCCGCCGAAGCCAGGCGTGTGGCCGAGGCAAAAGCCAAAGCCCAAGCCGATGCCAGGCAACGCGAAGAAGCCCGCTTGAAAGCCGAGGCCGACGCCAAACGCATTGCCGAAGAGCAACGCATCGCCGCCGAGAAAGCCCAAGCCGAAGCCGCAGCCGAGGCCAAAGTGCAAGCCGCCGCTGAAGCCGCCCGCGTGGCCGAAGCCAAACGACTGGCCGCGGAGCAGGCCAAAGCCGAGGCCGCAGCCAAAGCCCAGGAAGAAGCCCGCTTGAAAGCCGAGGCCGACGCCAAACGCATTGCCGAAGAGCAACGCATCGCCGCCGAGAAAGCCCAGGCCGCAGCCGAGGCCAAGGCCAAGGCCGACGCCGCCGCCGCCGCCAAACGCGCCGCCGAAGAACAACGCATCGCCGCCGAGAAAGTCAGGGCCGAGGCCGCAGCCAAAGCCCAGGAAGAGGCCCGTTTGAAAGCCGAAGCCGACGCCAAGCGCATCGCTGAGGAACAGCGCGTCGCCGCCGAAAAAGCCAGGGCTGAAGCTCAAGCCAAAGCTCAGGAACAGGCCCGGCTCAAAGCCGAAGCGGAAGCGGCCCGCGTGGCCGAAGTCAAACGCCTGGCCGAGGAGAAAGCCAAAGCCGAGGCCCAGGCCAAAGCCCAGGAAGAAGCCCGCCTGAAAGCCGAAGCCGACGCCAAGCGTATTGCCGAAGAGCAACGCATCGCCGCAGAGAAAGCCAAAGCCGAAGCCGCCGCCGCGGCCAAGGCGGAAGCCGCCGCCCAAACCGCCCGCGCCGCCGAAGCCAAGCGCCTGGCCGAGGAAAAGGCCAAAGCCGAGGCTCAAGCCAAGGCCCAGGAAGAAGCCCGCTTGAAAGCTGAAGCCGATGCCAAACGCATCGCCGAGGAACAACGTCTGGCTCTGGAGAAAGCCAGAAACGATGCCGAGGCCAAAGCCCAGGAAGAAGCCCGCTTGAAAGCCGAGGCCGATGCCAAACGCATCGCCGAAGAACAACGCATCGCCGCCGAAAAAGCCAAAGCCGAGGCCGCCGCCGCAGCCAAGGCGGAAGCCTCCGCCCAAGCCGCCCGCGCCGCCGAAGTCAAACGCCTGGCCGAGGAAAAGGCCAAAGCCGAGGCTCTGGCCAAAGCTCAGGAACAGGCCCGTCTCAAAGCCGAAGCCGACGCCAAGCGCATCGCCGAAGAACAGCGCATCGCCGCCCAAAAAGCCCAAGCCGCGGCCGAGGCCAAGGCCAAGGAAGAAGCCCGCCTCAAAGCGGAGGCCGAAACCAAACGCATCGCCGAGGAAAAGCGACTCGCGGACGAACAGGCCAAAGCCGAGGCTCTGGCCAAAGCTCAGGAACAGGCACGTCTCAAAGCCGAAGCCGACGCCAAACGCATTGCCGAAGAACAACGCATCGCCGCCGAAAAGGCCCAGGCCGAAGCCAGGGTCAAGGCCGAGGCGGAAGCCGCCGCCGAAGCCTCCCGCGTCGCGGAAGCCCGCCGTCTGGCCGAGGAAAAGGCCAGACTCGCAGCGGTGGCCAAAGCCCAGGAAGAAGCCCGCTTGAAAGCCGAAGCCGACGCCAAACGAATTGCCGAGGAACAGCGCATCGCCGCCGAGAACGCCAAAGCCGCCGCCGCCGCCAAGGCCAAGGCGGAAGCCGATGCTCAAGCGGCCCGCGTGGCCGAAGCCAGGCGCCTGGCCGCGGAAAAGGCCAGGGCCGAGGCCGCACTCAAAGCCCAGGAGGACGCTCGTCTCAAAGCCGAAGCCGAAGCCAGGCGAATTGCCGAAGAGCAGCGCCTTGCCGACGAAAAAGCCAGGGCCGAGGCGGCGGCCATTGCCAAGGCGGAAGCCGAAGCCGAAGCCAAACGCGTTGCCGAACAGCAGCGCATTGCTGCTGAGAACGCCAAAGCCGAGGCAGAAGCCAAAACCCGCGAAGAAGCCCGTTTGAAAGCCGAGGCCGAAGCCAAACGCATCGCTGAAGAGCAACGCATCGCCACCGAGAAAGCCCAGGCCGAAGCCAAAGCCAAAGCCGCCGAACTCGCCCGCCTGCAGGAAGAGGCAGACAACCAAGCCAAGGAAGCGGAGCGGTTGAAGACCGAAGCCGCCACCAGGAAGGCGGCCGAAGAAAAACGCCTTGCCGACGAAAAAGCCCGGGCCGAGGCCGCCGCCAAAGTCGCCTCCCTCACACCGACCGCCTCCGCCCAGGCGGCTTCTTTCGCCCTTTCCAAGACGGCCAGGACCAAGGTCAGCAACGTGGATGTCGTCAACCGCAGCCTGGATCGCAGCGAAATGACCATCGGAGTCGAATACGCCTACGCTGCCGCCGACGCCCTGGGCACGATGGGCGTTGACTTTGCCAGCACGGACGACCCGTCCGCCAGCACTTACTTCAGCAGCCCCACCATGGAAATTGGCAAGAGCAGCCGCCCCTTTGTCCTCATTCCCGTCAAGTTCAATCCCTCCTCCGGGGCCGTGCCCAAAGGCGGTTCCTTCGGCACCGACAAAATCTGGGTGTATCTGACCGGGCCGGCCGGTGAAAAACAGTATATCTCCAGCGCCACCATGCTCCTCATGTGGCATCCTCCGGGTGGCGCCACCGCCGCCGGCGCGACCGTCGCCGCCTCCCCCACCGGCTCCCAAAGCACCGCCCAGATCGAAAGCGTCAAGCAGAACAATGCCTTCAGCGGCACTGTCACCGTCCGTTACAACCTGGGCGTCAACTCCGGCCTGATCCATCTCCGCATTTACGATTCCGCCAAACCGAACAGCGCCGACTGGTTTGAATCCGAGGATGTCCCCATCAAGTCCGGCCCCGGCCTGAATGTGGTCCATGTCAAGGTCCCGCCGGAATCCAAAAGCCCGGCCATCTTCAGCGCCGACACCATTGAAATCACCCTCACGGATGACAAAAGCAAAGTGCTGACAACCGTCAAGACCAAATCCACCATGAACTGGGCCAAGCCGCCGCGATGAGCCACCCGGTCAGGGCCGCGTCCGGACCCGCGTTTTAACCGCCCGATTGCCGGCGCTCATGCGGCGAAACAATTCCGGCAAGTCCGCCAGTGCGCATTCGCCCGTCACGAAATCCCGCGCTGAAACCACCCCGGTCTCAATCAGCTCCAGCGCGCGGCGCAGGGAGCGCGGCGTGTGGTGAAAACTGGAAATCAGCGTCAGGCTGGAATAGTGCAGCCATCCGGTTTCCAGGCTCACCCGGGCTCCCGCCGGGCAGCCGCCGAACCAATTCACCTTCCCGCCTTTGCGCGCCAGCCGGGTGGCCGCTTCCCATGTCTCCGGTTTCCCCACGGCTTCGATCACCAGGTCGAAGCCGCCTCCGCGCGCGCTTATTACCGCCTCCGCCAGATCGCTTCGTCCCGCGATGTCCACAATCCTGGCCCCCAGTTTTGCCGCCACTGCCAGCCGCTCCGCTCCCCGTCCGGCCACCGTGACCTCGCATTGCCCGTGCCGCGCCAGCGCGGCGAACATCAGCCCAATCGGCCCGCTCCCGATCACCAGCGCCCGCTGGCCGGGGCGCGGCTGCAACTCCTCCCAGCCCAGCGCCACGCAGGCCAGCGGCTCGGTCAGCGCCGCGTCCACGAACTCCGTCCCCGGCTTGAGACGGAGCAGATTCTTCCGCACGATCCGCGCCGGGATGACCGCCGATTCGGCGTACGCGCCATTGAGAAAAAGCAAATCGTCGCAAAGATTTTCCCGCCCGTCCCGGCAATAACTGCAGCTTCCGCACGGCGCGGAATTGCCCGCCACCACCGCCTCGCCCGCGCGCCAGTCCGTCACGCCCGGTCCCAGCTCGCATATCCTCCCCGCCAGCTCGTGTCCAAAGACCGCCGGCGGGGAAATCATCCTGGCATGATAACCGCGTTTGAACACCTTCAAGTCCGTCCCGCAAGTCAGCGCGGCCTCGATGGCCACGCGCACCTCCCCAGGCTGGAGGGGGCGCGGCTGGATTTCCTCCACCCGCAAATCTTCCCGCCCGTGGAGCACGGCTGCTTTCATGCGCGCAAAATAGGCCGCTTTGCGGTGAGATCAAAGGCGAAAGTAAGGCAATCAGGCGGTCTGTTCATCAAATTCGTGAACCTTTCTTTTCCACCTGAAATCGTGTATCATAACCGGATATGAGAACAGCGACCCCGCTCCTGCTCCGCGTCGCGCTTTGTTGCGCCGTCTGGCTTGTCCGCCCCGTTCCGGCTGCGGCCCAGCCGGCACCCAGTTATCAGGTGTTTGTCTCCAACGAAAGATCCGGCGGCCTCACGGTCATCAACGGCGCCGATCTCACGGTGGCCGCCACCATTCCGGTGGGCAAACGCCCGCGCGGCATTCATGCCAGCCCCGACGGCAGGACGGTCTATGTGGCTCTGAGCGGCACCCCCATCTCCGCGCCGCCCCAACTGGACGCGCAGGGCAACCCCATTTTCCAAAAGGGCGGCGACGATGACGACGACGACAACGCCAAAGCGGACAAGTCCGCCGACGGCATCGGGGTGGTGGATGTCGCCCAAAGAAAATTGCTGCGCAAAATTCCCGCCGGCTCGGACCCGGAGAATTTCGCCGTCAGCGCGGACGGCGCGCGGCTCTACATTTCCAACGAGGACGCCGGCGCGGCCAGCATCGTCAACATCGCCAGCGAAAAGGTCGAACACCTGCTCCTGGCCAGCCGCGAGCCGGAAGGCGTCGGCGTCACCCCCGATGGCCGGGCCTTTTACGTGACCTGCGAAACGGCGGGCGACATTTTTGTATTTGACACAACCACGGCCAGGGAAATCACCCGTTTCGGCGTCCATCCCCGGCCCCGCAGCGTGGACTTTCTGCCCGACGGCTCGCGGGCCTTCATCCCCTCCGAGTCCGCCGGAGAAATGAATGTGGTGGATTCGATCCACCACAAATTGCTTCGCACCGTCTCGCTTCCCAAAGGTTCCCGGCCCATGTGCGTCAAGGTTTCCCCGGATGGCCGGAAGGTCTATGTGAGCACAGGCCGGGCCGGCACGATTTGCGTGCTGGATGCCGCCAGCGGGGAGGTTCTCAACACCATCAAAGTCGGGGACCGCCCTTGGGGAATCGCCCTCTCGCCCGATGGCCGCCGTCTCTTTGCCGCCAACGGCCCTTCCGACGACGTTTCCGTGGTGGACCTTGTGGCGGAAAAGGAAATTGCCCGCGTCAAGTCCCCGGGAAGCCCGTGGGGTGTGGTCGTCGTGCCGCTGGCGCGCTGATGGAATGGGCCAGGATAAGTGAAGTAGTAATGCGTCGGTCACGGCTGGCAGGCGCGCACTCCGTGCGCGCCGCGGCGGGTCCCGATGTATCGGGATCCGCCCTGCCTTTTTTCCCTCCGTCACTGACGCAGTACCGGTCTGAGGCCGGGGCGGCTGCGCCACGACGAGTTTGGGCGCTTGAGTTCCTGCTGGCATCCGTCTGGTCTTGCGGCTACTCTGGCCGCCGTGGCGAAATTAGTGTTTGACATCGAAACCTCGGCGCTGCCGCTGGCGCAATTTGACGCCGCCCAGCAGGAGTATCTGCTGCGCGACGCCCTGAATCTGGCCGACCCGGAGGCGCGCCAGAAGCGCCACGACGAGATTTTGCGCCAGTTCAATCTCTGGCCCTTCACGGCCCAGGTGGTCTGCATCGCCATGCTCAACGCGGAAAGCGGCCGGGGCAAGGTGTTGTTTGTGGCGGAGGATTTTGAGGAGGCAGACGCCGGGCCGGGGGCGGTGGAATTCACGGCCTGCGCGGACGAGGGCCAGTTGCTGGGCGAATTCTGGGAACTGGCCAAACACTACGATTCGATTGTGACGTTCAACGGACGCGGATTTGACGTGCCGTTTATCTACCTGCGCTCGGCGATTTTGAACGTGCCGGTGACGCAGAAGGGGTGGCTCGGTTACCGGTTTCAAGTGGACCCGCATTGCGACTTGATCGAGCAGTTGACCTTTTACGGGGTGAGCGGAAGGGACGGCGCGGCCCGGCGGTTCAACCTGGATTTTTATTGCAAGGCCTTCGGCATCGAGTCGCCCAAGAGCCAGGGCGTGACGGGGATGGACATCAACGGGATGATGGCGGAAAAACGGTTTCGGGAGATCGCCGAGTATTGCCTGCGCGACGTTCAGGCCACACTGTTGCTCTATAAGATTTGGAAAGAGCGGCTGAGCGGTGTCAAGTAAAAGCACCCAATGGAAACCGTCAACATGGCCAGGACTCACAACGGCTGCGGGCCTGTCGGAAAGCTCTCGCCAAAGCCGGTGGAATGGCTGGTCTGCTTCGCGGTCAGGGAGGAGGCGCGGTTTTTCCTGGAGCGGATGGTGTGCCAGTCGCACCCGCGTTACCGGTTGCGGCCGCGCGAGGCCGCCGGCCAGGCCGCTCACGGCCCGCTTTATCAGGTTTGGATAACGGGCATGGGCCGGCGCAACGCGGTGGAAGGCATTCGCCAGGCCATCGCGCTGGTGGAGCCCAAACGGGTGATCACCTCCGGCTTCGCCGGCGGGTTGAATCCCAAACTCCAGTTTGGCACGATTGTTTATGACGAGGATTTCAACGCGGGGTTTGGCCCGCCATTGGAGCAGGCAGGCGCGGTCCAGGCCGCTTTTTACTGCCATCGCCGCGTGGCCATCACCGTCGGGGAGAAAGCCGCCCTGTGGCAATCCACCGGGGCGGACGCGGTGGAGATGGAATCGAGTGTGATCCGGAATATCTGCCGCGAGGCGAGAATCCCCAGCGCGACCATCCGGGTGATTTCCGACGACGCCCGCCAGGAATTGCCGCTGGACTTCAACGCGTTGATGACGCCGGAGGACCGGATTGATTACCCGAAATTGATTTGGGCGGTGTTGAGCCGGCCGGGCCGGATTGGCAAGCTGCTGGAATTCCAGCATCAAACGGTGGCGGCGTCGCGGCGGCTGGGCGCGGCGCTGGCGGAACTATTGGGCGCGAAGCCGAACTGAAGCGCCCGGCGTCCCGGCTGGGTGGCGGCAAGGCGGGCGCCTCCCTGCCCGCGGTTGGGCGATGGTTGACAAAGGAACGCCAAACCCCGCTCGCGGCGGGCAGGGGACCGAGTGCATTTCACTTTTCTGGGTAGAGCCGGGTGTGTCCTTTTGTACTTTGGCAAAGGTCAGCGACCGAAACGATTGAGAATTGGTCATTGCAAATTGGTCATCTGTCATGTATTCGGTATCGGCGTGACGCCCCAGGAATTGTCGGTGCGATTGTGGCAGTTTGCCGCATCTTGGTAAAGTCGGTCGCGACGGCCAAAGCCGCGAGAAAATCGGGGCCAGAGGAGGAATCGGACCAACGCCTTGCGATGACCAATGGCAGATTTTCAATGACCAATTCCCGATCCAGAAGTCCAAAACCTTAAGGTATCCCCTCGCCATCAGGACTCACCCAAAAAAGTGAAATGCACCCCAAAGGACGGCCCGCCCTACCTCGCGTCCAGGGGCGGGACCGCCAGGGCCGGGGGATCCGGCGGCGGATTTTGTTTAGTCTTGACGGATTCGCTGTAGCTGGTGAGGAACGCGCCCAGCGCGATGAGCATCACCCCCGCCCAGCGCACCCCGGATACTTTTTCGTCCAAGATGAATTTCGCGGCCAGCGTCGTGACGATGAAGCCCAGCGAGGTCAGCGGCCAGATGAAACTCACGTCGTTGCGCGAAAGCAGGTAGAGCAAAAACCCGAAGAATACCGCCTCCAAAGCCACGCCGAGGATGACTTTTCCGTTGGTGCAGCCGTCTTTGAGGACGCGGGCGACTTCCGAAACGGTGATCTCCCTTGCGCCGCGGATTTGCTTGAGGCCGCCGCTGAGAACGGCCACGCCGACCGATTCGATGATTGCCGCGATCAACAGGATAAGAAGGATTTTGGCCATATTTAAAGGTCTTGGTAGCGGATCAATTGGATGCCCAATTGCGCCGCCAGCGTTTTGAGGGTTGGATCCACCAGCGCGTCAAATTCATTCTTAAATTGATCCAGCGAGGGATGCGAGTAAAGCTCCGAATCGCCCGGCGGCAGCCGCGGCAGAAGCCCGGCCACATACGCCGCGTCCACCCGGGCGTTCTGCAACAGGCCGAAGACGACGCGGGTGTGGCGGATACCCTGGCGCGCCAACTCCGGCCGCGCGCGGGCGGAGAGGACGCGGAAGATGGCGGCGTGGCCGAGGCGGTAGACCCATCGGCCCGGGGCGAGCCGGGCGTTCAAGCCGAACCAGTCGTCGGTCAAGCGCAGGGCGGTGATGCCCCAGCGCTGCGCATTTTCCATCAGAATGCCAAACACCACCGGGTGGAGATGCAGATGAAGATGGCCGTTGACGTGATCCAGCGGCAGGCCGGTGGCGCGGAATTTTTCAAATTGCGCGGCAATTTCCGGCCGCAATTGGGCGCGGCACTTGGGGGAGGCAAAGTAACGCCAGCCGGCAACTGCGGGGTTATTGGAAAACTGCCGCCGCGCATCGGCCAGTTGGGGAATCTGTTCCGCCGGCAGGGCGGCGGCACCGCAAACCAGGGCGAGATGCAAGCCGACGCCCAGGCCGGGATTTTCCCGGGCCAAGGCGGCGGCCTCGCCGGCGTGCGGTTCGTTGACCATCAAGCTGGCGCTGGTGAGGATGCCCTCGCGATGGGCGCGGATGACGGCCTGGTTGATGGAGCGCGAGCGGCCAAAATCATCCGCATTGACGACCAGCCGCCGCGCCGGCCGCGGGCCATTTTGGGTTTTCACATCGGGCAACGCCATGGAAGCCCAAATCATAACAGCAAAGTCCGCAAAGATCGTTAAAAAAATGTCTCCTTCAAGCGGGCGGGTTATCCTGTCCGGCCCGGTGCGGCCTGGTTTCAAAAATGGGATAGAGCAGGCATGGTTTTCAAAATGGTAATGCTCGCCCAGACCCGGCAATGTAACGAAAGAGGTAGGGCTGCGCTGCCGCGCAGCCGTGACTGCCACCGCCGGGACCGGCGTCACCGGGGATGTTTGCTGTCGTTCCAGCGGATGGCTTCGGCCAGCAATTCGGTGCCGCTGCCGAGGTTGAGCTTTTCTTTCATGCGCGCGCAATAAGCCTGCACGGTTTTCAGGCTGATGCCCATCATTTCGCCGATTTGCCGCGTCCCCAATCCCCGGCCCAGCATGTCGAACACCTCCAGTTCCCGGTCGCTCAATTGCTCGACGGGCGAAAGGTTCTCCCCCTTCTTGTTGTCCCGAAGATGGGCCGCCAGAACCTCAGCCAGCGCCTCGCTGACGTAGAGTTTGCCGTCCAAAATCCGGCGGATCGCCTCGATCACCTTCCCGGTGGTCTCCCGTTTCATCACGTAACCCCGGGCGCCCGCCCGCAGCGCGCGCCCGGCATAATGGGATTCCTCGTGCATGGAAAGCACCAGCACAGCCAGGCCGGGATGGGATTCCTTCAAACTCTTGATCAATTCGAGGCCGGAGGAATCCTTCAGCGAGAGGTCCACCACCGCCAAATCAGGCCGGGAGGCGCCAATGGCCGAGAAAGCTTGCAGCGCGCTCTCGCTTTCACCGCATACGACCAAATCCGGTTGCTGGTTGATCAAATTCGTCAACCATTCGCGGACCAGCGGGTGATCGTCCACGATGTACACCGTTCGTTTGCGCTTGTCTGGGTCAGATCTCATGTTTGCCGGGCGCAGTATCGCCGGACGGGGGCGGGACGGGAAGCGAACATTTCACGAAAGTCCCGCCGGTGGGGTTGAGGTCCATGATAAAATCCGCGCCGATCATGGCCGCGCGGTGCGCCATGATGCGCGCGCCCAGCCCCTGGCTCTTTTGCCAGCCCTCGGGCAATCCGGCCCCGTCATCTTCCACCGTCAGCGTCACGCGCCCGTCCCGCTCCGAAAGCCGCACCCCGATGCGCCTGGCCTTGCCGTGCCGGATGGCGTTGCTGACCGCTTCCTGGGCGATGCGATAAAGGTGCATGGCCGTGGTGGCGTCATGGACGAATACCGGCGCGTCGCGCTCAAAAACGCAGACGGTTTTGGACCACTTGGCGGTGTTGGCCGAAAGTTCCGCCAGGGCGGCCATCAGTCCTTCCGCCGCCATGTCCGCCTGATAAGCGCCCCGGGCCAGATCGCGGGCCATGGTGATCCCGTCTTCCACCAGCCTGATGATGTTCCCGGCGTCCGCCGCCTCCGGCGCGGACCTGGCCTGGAGCCTTTCGCGCAAGACCTGGCCCGCCAGCGCCGTCCCGGTCAGGTGCTGGCAAAGGCCGTCATGCAAGTCGCGTCCAATGCGCCGCTGTTCCCGCTCGCTGATCTCCAGGATTTCCCTTTCCAGCCGCTCCCGTTCCGCCATCTGCTGGGTCAGCGCCTGCGTTCTTTGCCGCACCCGGTCCTCCAGGTCTTTGTGAAGCGAACGCAGGCTGGACAGCAGCCAGACGACGATAAAATAGGATGTCAAGAATATCGCCGAATTCCAAATCGGAATGATCGGGCTGGAATAATGCGCGCCGGCGGCATAGTCGCCTGTGATCCAGACGGCCACGCTCAACACCGAAAGGAACAGGCCATACCGCCGGCCCACAAACCAGGTGGCCAGCCCGATGCCCAGCAGGTAGAACACCGAAAAGAAAAGCTCGAAACCCGTCGCATAATCAACCAGGCCAACCCCGATTAAAAACCCCGATCCCGCCAGCATCAAGAACGGCTGGGACCGGCGTTCCAGGCTTTGGAGCAATTTCATCATGCGCTTATTCCATCCTTCGCTCCGGCGGTCCGCAGAGGCAAGTAATAAATGCCAGCCGCCATGTCTCCTCTCTTTCCGCTCTCCATCCTCCACCCTCCATCCACGTTTCCACTATGGAGGGAGCGCCGGAGTGCTGAAATTGAACAGGAGCGCGCGGAGACAATGGAGAGCGTAGCGGCGCTCGGCAGAGCGCCGCACTCTGGATTGGAACAGAGAGCTTGCGAAGGAAACGAAGAGGGGCGGGGAAAAAGGCTAAAGGCTGAACGCTAAAGGCCAAAGGCTGAATCCGGAATGGGATTTGAACAGGAGGGCGCGGGGGCAACGGAGAGAAACACCAGAATAACCACAAATCCATTGGGAACTTACTCTACCACTCTGGTATGGATTTCGTATTTCGCGGTCCACAACCAGCCGCAATTCGAGCAAATACGGGTTCCCAGGACCTTCATGAATTGGCCCTGGTTGGCTGCAAATCCGCCCTTTACAGCCTGTCCGTTACTCCGCACATTGGGGAAGTGCCGGTTCATGTTTCAAACAACTCTAACGGGGTGATGGCGGCGGTGGAGGCGCAGACGCCGGAACCGGCCGCGTTCTCGCTCGCCGAACTGGAACAAGCCATTGTCAGGTCGCAGACCTATCTTCTCGGCCAGCAGAAGCCCGAAGGCTACTGGATCGGCGAGTTGATGGTGGATTGCACGCTGGTGGCCGACGTGGTCGCCTATCGCCATTGGAACGGCAAGGTGGATGTGGAATGGCAGCGCAAGGCCGTCAATCACATCTTTTCCCTGCAAATGCCCGCCGGCGGCTGGAGCATTTATTACGGCGGGCCGGCGGAAGTCAATGCCACCATCAAGGCTTACCTGGCCCTCAAACTGGCCGGCGTCCCCGTCACCGACCCCCGCATGTTGCGGGCGCGGCAGACGGCCCTGAGCCTGGGCGGCGTGCCGCGCATGAACACGTTCTCCAAATTGTACCTCGCCTTGCTTGGCTTGTTTCCCTGGGATTACGTGCCCACCATCCCCTGCGAGGTCATCCTCATCGGCAAATGGTTCGGCGTGCATTTTTATGACATGAGTTCCTGGAGCCGCTCCATGCTCGTGCCCCTTTCCATCATCAACCATTTCCGGCCCACCCGCCCGCTGCCCAACCACGCCACGCTGGATGAGCTTTTCCCCTCGGGCTTTCACGAGCGCGATTTGATGCTGGCGCGCGACCCCCAGCGCTTCACCTGGCGCAATTTATTCATCCGGCTCGACAAGCTCCACAAATTTGCCGAGCATTTTGCCGCCTTGGGCATCCATCCTTTTCGCAAGCTCTCCTTGAAGAAGGCCGAGGAATGGATGATCCAGCGTTTTGAGGGCACCGATGGCCTGGCCGCGATTTTTCCGGGCATTCTCAATTCTCTCATTGCCCTCAAGGCCCTCGGCTATGCCGACGAGCATCCGCTGGTCCGGCGCTGCGAGCAGGAGTTGAAGAAGCTGGAGCACGAAACCGCCGACAGCGTTCGCATCGAGCCTTGCACCTCGCCCGTTTGGGACACCGCCATCGTCGCCATCGCCCTGCACGAATCCGGCCTGGCCAGCGACCATCCGGCCCTGGTCCGCTGCGCCCAATGGCTTATGGATCGGGAGGTCCGTTTCCGCGGTGATTGGCAGTACAAAAACCCCGCGCCCGTCGAACCGAGCGGCTGGGTCTTTGAATTCAACAACAAGTGGAATCCCGACGTGGACGACACCGCCATGGTCCTTCTGGCCCTGCGCAAAATTCCCACGCCGGATCCCGCCCGGCGCGACCAATGCTTCCAACGCGGCCTCAACTGGATGCTCACCTTCCAATGCAAGGATGGCGGCTGGGCCTCCTTCGACAGGGATTGCACCAAGGGCATCCTCGAAAAAGTCCCCTTCGCCGACCACAACGCCATGCTGGACCCCGAATGCGCCGACATCACCGCCCGCATCCTGGAATTGCTCGGCTACGAGAACTTCGACCGGCGGGACCCGCAGGTGCGCAAGGCCCTGGAATTCATCCGCGAACACCAGGAAGCCGACGGCTCGTGGTACGGCCGCTGGGGAGTCAATTATATTTATGGCACCTGGCAGGTCCTCCGCGGCCTCCGCGCCCTGGGCCTGGACCTGCGCGAACCCTGGCTCGTCAAAGCCCGCGACTGGCTGGAAAGCGTCCAACACGAAGACGGCGGCTGGGGCGAACGCTGCGACACCTACGACGACCCCGTTTTCAAAGGCCAGGGTCCCAGCACCGCCTCGCAAACCGCCTGGGCCGTCATGGGCCTCTGCGCCTTCGGGGACCCCAACCGCCCCAGCATCCAGGCCGGCCTGGCCTTCCTGATTCGCTCGCAAAATCCCGACGGCGCCTGGAGCGAATTGGAGACGACCGGCACCGGGTTCCCGCGCGTTTTCTATTTGAAATACGACATGTACCGCAACAGTTGGCCCCTCATGGCACTGGCCACCTATCGCAATCTTTTCAGCCGCTCCGGCGTCCGGCGCGGCCGGGAGGCGATGGCGGAATTGGACCCCTTAAACTTGTCCCGCTTGCAGCCGGGGCTGCCCGTTCTCCCGTGAGCTGGTTCTACCGCAGCCTCATCCGCCCGGTCCTTTTCGCGCAAAACTCCGAGAAAATCCACGACCGCACCCTCAAAGCTCTCGGCTGCGCCGCCCGCCACCGGTTCCTGACCGGCCTGACCGCCGCCCTCTATGCCGCGCCGCGACTCCCCGTGGAAATCCTCGGCTTGAGTTTTCCCAACCCCGTCGGCCTGGCGGCGGGCATGGACAAGCTGGCCCAGGCCGTTCCCGTATGGCCGGCGCTCGGTTTCGGATTCAGCGAACTGGGTGCCGTCACCTGGCATCCGCAACCGGGCAACCCGCCCCCGCGCCTGTTTCGCGCCATCAAAGACCGGGCGCTTGTCAACAGCATGGGCTTCAACAACCCCGGCGCCGAAGCCCTGGCTGCGGCCCTGGCCCGATGGAAACAAGCCGGACTCTGGCCCGCCCACCCGGTCGGCATCAATTTGGGCAAATCCAAAATCACCCCTCTGGCGGAGGCCGCCGGGGACTACGCCAACTCCTTCCGTCTTCTGCGTCCCCACGCCGATTTTTTTGTGGTCAACGTCAGCTCCCCCAACACTCCCAACCTTCGCCAGCTCCAGGACAAAGCCGCCCTTGATGAAATCCTCGCCGCCCTCCAGGAAATCCAGAAGACCCCGCCCTCGCCGGCCGAGTCCCCCGATCCGCAATCCGCAATCCGCAATCCGCAATCCGCCTCCCCCAATCCGCAATCCGCAATCCGCAATCCGCAATTCCATCGCCCCATTCTCGTCAAAGTCGCCCCCGACCTTTCCTTCTCCGCGCTGGATGAAATCCTCGAATTAGCCGGTCCGCGGCAGATCGCCGGCATCGTCGCCACCAACACCACCCTGGCCCGTCCCGAAACCAGCGACCAAAAACTAAAAGCCGTTTATGCGGCGCCGGGCGGATTGAGCGGACAACCCTTGCGCGCCCGCAGCACGGAAGTCGTGCGCCATCTCTATCGCCAGACTCGCGGCGCGCTGCCGATTATTGGCGTGGGCGGCATTTTCGACGCCGCCGATGCCTGGGAAAAGATCACCGCGGGCGCTTCGCTGGTGCAGGTTTATACCGGCATGATTTACCAGGGGCCGGGAATCAACCGCGAGATTGTGCGCGG
>Ga0182027_10006568_pt1 | contig 17357 bp, 14 predicted proteins | sample 712E1DmetaG_FD_121300 | JGI IMG/M metagenome (GOLD analysis project Ga0182027, IMG submission 121300) | Permafrost microbial communities from Stordalen Mire, Sweden - 712E1D metaG (Illumina Assembly) | ecosystem: Environmental > Terrestrial > Soil > Wetlands > Permafrost | place: Sweden... | reverse complement strand
TCCACTTCCGCTGCGCTCTCGTTGCAAGGGTGGGGATACCCCTCGGCTTGCAGTTGCTACCCCCGCAGGCGTGGGCCTGGGCCAAGGCGTTGTTGTGTGAACAACAACAGCACGGCCATTCAAGAGCAAAGACAAAGGAGAAACACCATGCAGACCGTAGCCATCACCACCGCCAACACCGTCAACTCGCCCACTCCGAACACCAACCAGCCGCAGCAGAAGCAGACCGCGAAAGAAGCAATCGCGGCCAACGTGCAAGCCCTGATCGAGCAGTTGGAGCAGGGACACAGCGAGGGACTTACCGCCTATCTCACCGCGATGGGCAGGTTTCATAACTACAGTTTCGGAAACATTCTGGAGATTGCACGGCAGAAGCCAGATGCAACCCGCGTTGCTGGCCTCTATGCGTGGAACCAGCTTAAACGGAGAGTCAAGAAGGGAGAGCGCGGCATCCGCATTCTTGCTCCAGTGATCGGCATCAAGCGCAAGAAGGATGAAGAGGCCGAGAAGGATATACGGACACAGAATCATGCCGTATTGGTTGGGTTTCGTTCGGCCTATGTCTTCGATGTAAGCCAGACCGACGGCGAAGAGCTTCCCGAACTTTCTACCAAAGTGAGCGGAGATGTAGGCGAACGGCGGGAGCGCCTTATTGACTTCATCATGGCTCAGGGAATCCAGCTTGAATTCAAGGAGTCTATCGCCCCCGCGTTGGGAGCCAGTTACGGCGGAAAGATCGTTTTACTTCCCGGCCAGTCTACCGCCGAGGAATTCTCAACTTTGGTCCATGAACTCTCTCACGAGATGTTACACAAGGCCGACCGTCGCACCGCAACCACCAAGATAGTACGCGAAACCGAAGCCGAGGCAATTGCCTTTGTAGTCGGCAAAACTATCGGTCTCGACACTGGCCGTGTATCGGCGGATTACATCCACCTTTACCACGGAAACGCGGCACTCTTGGCCGAGAGCTTGGAAGTTATCCAGCGTACCTCAGCCGTCATTCTTTCCGCGCTTGAAACACCCAGAGCGGAAGAGATGCAAGAAGCAGAACCGGAACTGGCGAAGGCCAGCTAACCAATCCTTTTCAGCGGCGGGCGGCCTCATGACGTCCGCTCCACCACCGGAACGTCCAACCCGCTCAAGGAGAGCAACTATGAACCCGAATACCACCACCGAATACCGCGACCTTCCCCTTGCCGTCCTCACCGAGTCCGCCACCAACCCCCGCCGCATCTTCGAGAATTCCGCGCTTAAAGAGCTTGCCGAGAGCATCCGCGTTCAGGGAGTGCTTTCTCCGTTGCTTGTGCGGCCTTTGAATGATCGCGGTTTTGAGATCATTGCTGGAGCCAGGCGCTACCGTGCCGCGCAAATGGCCGAGGCCGAAACTGTGCCGGTTCGCATCGTCAACCTAACCGACGCGGAGGCACTTGAAGCACAGCTAGTCGAGAATTTGATTCGCGCCGATGTGCATCCGATGGAGGAGGCGACCGGCTTCCGCGCTCTTCTCAACTTGGAAGAGCCGAAATACTCCATTGAACAAATTTCCGCGCGCACAGGAAAGACACCCGCGTTTGTGGCCTCACGTTTGAAATTGACCGAGCTTTCGCCCGTTGTGGTCGATGCGTTTTACCGCGAGGAGATCGGCACCGGACATGCGCTGTTACTGGCGAAGTTGCAACCCGCGCAACAGGAAGAGGCGCTCAGTGCTTGCTATCAGGAGCAGTACGGCACCAACAACAAAACGAAGCGCACCTTGTTACCCGTGCGCAATCTTCAACAGTGGATTGAGCACAACATCCTCTTGGAACTCGCATCCGCGCCATTCTCAAAAACAGATGCACAGATTGTGCCGGAGGCTGGTTCTTGCGTCGAGTGCCCGAAGCGCACCGGGCACAACAAGCTGCTCTTCGCGGACATGGGAACAGGGCAGAAGGATTCATGCTCTGACCCGAAATGCTATGCCGCGAAGTTGGACGCGCACATCCGGCAGACCATCGCAGCGAAACCGAAGCTGGTACAAATCAGCACGGCCTATGGCCAGCAGAAGGAAGGCAGCAGCACGCTTCCGCGAAACAAGTATGTCGAAATCCGGCAGGAGAAGCCCAAGACGAAGGAAGAGGCCACACGCCCGGAGTTCAAGACGTGCAAGTACACCACCGAGGCCATTGTCTCCGAAGGCATCGAAAGGGGCGAAACTCGCACGATTTGCGCTCAGGCAGATTGCCCGGTGCATCACCCGAAGAAGCAGTCCAGCCCCCACGATCCTAGAGGGAACGCCGAGGAGCAGAAGCGCCGCCGCGAAGAAGCACTCGCCCAGGCGACCGGACTCCGCACCCTCGCCGCCATCGTCGCAGCGGTTCCGGTGCGGTTGATGAAGCGCGATCTGCTATTCGTAGTCGAGCGGCTGGCGACATTGCTTGACGAACGCCGTCTGGAGATTGTCGCCCGTCAACGCGGCATCAAGAAGGCAAATGACAGCGACTCAATCGGGAAGCTGTTTGCGGCCTACTTGCGCCATGCCGAGGAGAGCGCGTTGGGTGGTTTGCTGGTAGAAATCACCATCCTACACGCGGCCACAAAGCAGAATGCCGCGCAGGTACTCCGCGATGCTACGACCGCGTACAAAGTGGACGTGGACGCCATCAGCCTCAAGGTCAAGCAGGAGTTCGCCGCGAAGGAGAAAGCCAAAGCCGCAAAGCCGGCCACGCCAAAGCCCCCTGCAAAGGCCGCGAAGCACTCCAAAGCCGCCTAATCCCAACCAGCATTCCGGCGGAGCCTGTCTCATAGGCTCCGCCATATTTTTGCTCTCCTGCCCGTCTTCCCGCGCTGCATGAGGCTCCTTGAGTCCCTTCCTCTGGACTCCGAGGCCTTACATGACTGGCCTCCGGCTTTGGGTAGATTCTCCCTGCGCGTTCGCATCCCCCAGAGCAAAAAAAATCGCCGCCCCGTCCACGCGGTCCGGGGCGGCGATGGCAAGGCACGCTGCGATGCAGCGGGAGAAGGATTGACACATCACCCCCAAAGGGTTGCTGTGAAGAATCCCTAAGTGTCCTTGCGATTCCATTTGGGATCGTGTATCGAATCAGCAACTTGGCTGATTCACGATTCCAAATGGAAACGGCTGTTTACGCGGAAGCCGCTTTCATGCGAGTTGTGTAAACATGCTGATTCAAAAGGTGTTCACGCGAGAGCGTGATTCGTCTTGTTTGACGTGCTGTTGCGATGGGACTAGGGTTAGCCCAAAGGCGGGCTCCCCCATGAGCAGCACTCGCACCGGCCAGAATATCGACTCGCAGCCGCTTCCAAACGCCGAAGCGCGCACGATCCTCCGCGCCAAAACGGTAGCGACCCGGCTCTCCATCGAGGAGCTGGAGCAGGTCGAATCGGCGGCCAAACGGGACGGAAAATCGCTCGCCGAATGGTTCCGCGATACCGTCCTGCGGGTGGCGCGGCAGCGTCCAGCGGACCCGGTCGAGCTGATCCTGGCAGAGCTTTCAGCCACCCGGTACATGCTCCTGACTCTCTTCCATTCAACTGCGCAGGCGGCTGCCGAAGGCAAGCAATTGCTGCCCGAAACCGTGCTCAAAATCCGCGACAAGGCCGACGCCTTGAAGCTCCAGAAAGCTCGCAAAATGCTCCAGGATTTCTTCTCCCAGGAAGGGCAAAACGGGGGCAAATCCTGACCCGCCCGATGCAGTTTCCCAGACGCTTTCCATGGCTCATTTTGATGCTCGTTGGGTTGCCGATTTTGCCTTTGCCGCTTGCGGCATGGTTTTGGTTGGTGACGCCGCCACTCCGGAATTACTACCTGATTGCCTACCTCGACAGCACCGAACGACCGCGCCAGCCCTCCGCAACCACCCAAATTGAGTGGCTGTATAAGACCGCGCCAGGGCGGAAACCGGAGCTGGTTTCAGAGGCCGATGTGGTCTCGGCAGCCAGCGACAAGGGGAGCAAAATCCCCGTCAAACTTTCGTCGAGCGCCCTCGCCGACGGCTGGCGCGAGGTGGTGAAAAGCCCCCCGCAAAAGGTCGATTCCGCGAAGCTGGAGCAGTACCTCGAAACCTATGTGTACGACGGAAAAAGTCTCTGGAGGATGTTCCTGCAACCGCTGCTCGTGTTCGCCGCCGCCGTCCTTTTTCTGCTCGGGATTCGGGCATGGTGGAAGGGAAGATCGAGGCACGAGGAGCGGCATGGACGGCGCACCAAAGGGCCGGAACTGGCCTCGCCCTTCGGGTGGAACAGCGCAGGGAAGGACGATGGAATCCGCTTTCAGTTGCGATGGGGGGATGAGTCTTCAAGCTGGAAAGCGCGGCTTCCATTCGGGCCGAGCTACCGGGTTCCGCGCCGCCTTGAGTCCAGCCACATGATGCTCATGGGCGACACCGGCAGCGGCAAATCTTCCGCCATCCGGCAGCTCTTGCGCCAGGTCCAGCAGCGCGGAGAGAGCGCCATCGTTTACGACCCGGCGATGGACTTTGTAGGCGAGTTCTACTCGCCCGTGCGCGGCGACCTGATCTTGAATCCCCTCGACTCCAGGTGTCCGTATTGGGGGCTGGGCGATGAGCTTGAGCGCGAGGAAACCGCCGCCGCCATCGCCGCAGCCTTCCTTCCAGACAAGGAGTATGAGAAGGCGTTCTTTACCGATGGACCGCGCCGGATTCTGGCCCATCTGCTCAAGAAAAAGCCGCAGCCCAGGGACATTTTGAAGTGGATGGCCGACCCGGAATGGATCGAGCAGATGGTGAAGGGAACTCCGCTTGCCGCCCTGATCGACCCCGCCGCCCCCGCGCAGCGGGCAGGCGTTCTTTCCAGCTTGAATATGGTTGCCGACAGCTTAGAGCTGCTGCCGGAATGGGAGCATACGAGACCGACGTTTTCGACGGCCGAGTGGTACACCGAGCGGAAGCGGTGGGTTTTTCTGACCTCTAGCCCCGCCTACCGGGAGAAGATTTTGCCGCTCCATTCCGTGTGGCTGGACCTGTTCATCCTGCGCATGATGGGATACTGCGAAGACCCCAAGCTGAAGCCGGTTTGGTTCGTCATTGACGAGCTGGCCAGCCTCAACAAGCTGCCCCAACTTCATACCGCCCTTACCGAAAATCGCAAGTATGGGAACCCGGTCGTGCTGGGTTTCCAGGGCCGCAGCCAGATGGAAAAACGCTACGGCCAGGATGCCGAGGCCATGCTCTCGCAGCCCGCGACGAAGGTGTTTTTCAAGACATCCGAGCCACGCGCCGCGAAATGGGTTTCAGAGGCTATCGGCGAGATCGAGGTTGAGCGGTTGAAAGAGTCCCGCAGCATGGGCCTGCTCAGGAGCAAGAAATCCTTTGCTCTGGAGATTGCCACCAAGCCGCTCGTCATGGCTTCCGAAATCTCCGGTCTGGAGCCGTTGTGCGGCTTCATCAAGCAGGAGAACCGGGTCGTGCCGGTGCGCTTCGCGCTGGCAAAGAAGAGAGAGAAGCAGCCAGCATTCATCGAGCGGAAGAGGCCGGAAGTCGTGCCCAGGCCGGTCGAGCAAGCGCCGGCAATGCCGGCAGCGTCAAAAAGGCCAGTCGCGCCGGCCGCGCCGCCGCTTGCGCCCGCGCCCGCCGTGAAGCCCAAAGAGGCATACGTCTGGGATGAGACAGAAGGAATAGACTGAATATCTTCGGAGCTAAGTGAGGCAGGTGAAGTTTGTCGAAGTCATCGAAGTTGCGTGTCATGCTTTCCAGCAAATGCCTTGATCCCTTTCCTGTAGGATCGACAACCCTCTTGTCAGACATCCGCAAGGCGCTGAAAAAAGAGATCGAGGAGCAGTTTCTCTTCAACAAGCAGATGTTTGAAGTTTGGATTAACGAGGACGCGCCGCCTGCGCCTGGAACGGACGATAGCTGGGAGTTCTGCTTATCCCAAGTAAACGATTGCGATGTACTCCTAGTGCTCTCCAATGGCAACGCCGGTTGGGCGAAGGCTGGCGGCGACATCGGCATCTGCCACGCTGAATTCACCACTGGTCTGTCCCGATCCCCTGGTAAGGTGCGCATCATCTCTCTGGGGAAGGTGACGGGCGGTACAAAGGATGAGCAGGGCAGAAATAGTCGATTCCAGGCCGAAATTGAAAAACAGAGCCTTTTCAGGGGCAGCGAAGCCAAAGATGTTAATGACTTGAAGTGTCTCGTGAAGGAAGCTTTGCACGATGCCGTTTTGGGCCTCTCGCAAGCTGGAGTCCGGGAAGTCAGCAAAGGAAAATTTCATAGAGGTCAAGCGCTGGATTGGACTCGCCTCAACTTTAGTGATCGGCAAAAAGAGATCGTCGAAGTATTACGTAATGCCCTCTCGAATCGTCCGGATGCGGCACTAGTGGGCGATAACGTTTCAGTCTCGCTCGACCAACACAACGTGCTTATTTTGCCGCACGCTTTTCCTGCGGCACTGAGTATCAGCCAAGCCAGCGAAATGGTAGGCAAACCATTTTTGAATGACCATAAGCTAGCAGGAATACTTGGAAAAAAGCTTGTTGGACCCGTCCACGTTATTGCCTGCCATGAGACAGCCACCAAAGCTCAAGCAATTAAGCTGCTAGGCTTTTCTGATGCTGAAGTGGTGACCGCTCCATTCGGAATATTTGTTGCCGACAACATTCAAAAAATACAATTTGCCTTCATCGTCAACTGTAGGGATGAGGCCAACACTAGACATGGAGTTCAACGCTTCATGGAGTGGTTGGAACAGACGGGGGAGGCCGGTCATGTAGCCAACCGCGCTACTTCCCGAACGAATATCGTGAAAGCTATCGCCAAAGAGACATAGTGGATTGATACCGTATGCTTTCCATCTCGCAACCACTCTCGGCAGGCCAGGCGCGGACATACCACGCGCGGGAGTTCGCTTCGAGTGAGCAGAGCTACTGGAGCCGCGACCAGCAGGGTCATAGCGAGTGGCGGGGCAAACTTGCCGAAGAGTGGGGCCTTGCGGGAGCTGTCGGCGCGGAGCACTTCGCCCGCCTGAGCGAAGGCCAGCACCCGCAGACCGAGGCGCAGCTCGTCCGGCATCAGACGGCCAAGACCTATGACGGCAAGTTTGGCAGGGAAGTAACCAGCGTCGAGCATCGGGCCGGATGGGATGCGACGTTTTCCGCGCCGAAGTCGGTTTCATTGACCGCCCTGGTCGGCGGCGATGACCGGGTAAGAGTGGCGCACCGTGAGAGCGTTCGCGCGGCCCTGTCCGAGTTGGAGCGGTATACCCAGGCGCGAATCGGCAACATCCGCGCACCGGAGACGACGGGGAAGTTTGCCGCCGCGACCTTCGAGCATGACACCGCCCGGCCAGTCGAAGGCTATGCCGCGCCCCAGCTCCACACCCATGCCGTGATTTTCAACGTCACCGAACGCGAGAACGGCCAGACCCGCGCCCTCCAGCCCCAGGAGCTTTTCGCCTCACAGAGCTATGCCACGAATGTTTACCGATCGGAGCTGGCCGTCCGGCTCAAGGATCTCGGATACACGATCGAGCGCGGCGAGTTTGGCCAGCCCGAAATCAAGGGATACACGAAAGAGTATCTGGAGGCCAACAGCCTACGCCGGGAACAGGTGAAGGACCACCTACGCGCCAGCGGGCTTGACGGACCGGCAGCGGCGCAGATCGCCGCGCACAGAACGCGGGACTCCAAGCAACTGCAATCGCCGGAAGAAGTTTTGCGGCAGCATCGGGAGCTTGCCGCACAGCACGGCCACCAAGCGGATAGAGTAGTTGCCAAGGCGCGGCAGCAGGGCCAACAACACGCCAACAGTCCCGACAAAGCCGCCCAGGTGTCCGTGACCTATGCCCGCGATCACCTCTTCGAGCGTTCGGCGGTCGAGAGCGAACGCTCGATTATGACGGCGGCGCTCGGTAGAAGCATGGGCGAGGCGAACTTTGCTCAGGTCCGGCAGGAGTTTAACCGGCGAGTCCAGACGGGCGAGTTCCGCGCCGCAGATCATGGACCAAAACACGCTGGCCAGCAGTACACCACTGCGGCCATGCTGCGCATGGAGCGCGAAACCATCGGCCAGATGCAGGAAGGCAACCGGCGCGGCTATGGCGATCCAATGCTGGTACGGGCGGACATTCGTATTGCAACCGAGGACCGGCACCCAGAGCTGAATGCCGGACAGCGCCAGGCGGTCGATGAGGTTTTTCTGTCGCGGGAGAAGATCGTAGGTTTGGATGGAATCGCGGGCGCGGGCAAGACGACGACGCTGGCCGTGGTGCGCGAGGGCGCGGAGCAGGCCGGGTACAAGGTGGAGGGCTTTGCGCCCACGTCCCGCGCATCCCAGAAGCTGGGCGAGGCCGGGATTGAGACCAAGACCTTGCAGGCCCATCTTGCCCGAGGCCAGCGGGCGGACACTGGAGAGCACCGGCTCTATGTGATGGACGAGAGTTCGCTTGCATCCACCAAACAGATGCACGAGTTTGTGAGCCGCTTGCATCCGAACGACCGTGTTTTGCTGGTAGGCGACGCCCGCCAGCATGAATCCGTCGAGGCGGGCCGCATCTTCGCCCAGCTCCAGGACGCAGGCATGAAGACGGTGAAGCTGGAGGAGATTGTCCGCCAGCGCGATCCGGAGCTGAAACAGACCGTCGAGCAGCTTGCGCGTGGCCAGGTGGGAGAGGCTATCGCCGGATTGGAGCGGCAGGGCCGCATCCATGAGGTGCCAGGTCATGAAGACCGCATCGCGGCTATTGCCAAGGAGTATGCCAAGTCGCCCGATAACACGCTGGTTGTCTCGCCCGACAACCGATCCCGCGCGGAGATCAACCAGGCCATCCACGCCGAGCTACAAGCGAAAGGCGTTGTCGGCAAGGAGGAACACCGCGCCCAGGTGCTTGTACCGCGCCAGGACCTCACCGGAGCGGATCGTATATGGGCCGCCCGGTACAACCCCGGCGACGTGCTGCGCTACAGCCGCAGCTCGCAGGAGACCGGCATCGGCAAAGGCGAGTATGCCCGCGTGACCCGCGTCGATGCTCCCAACAACCGGCTCACCGTCGAGCGGAAGGACGGCACGGAACAAAGCTACGATCCACGGCGCCAGCAGGGAGTCTCCGTCTACCGCGAGCAGGAGCGGGCCTTCTCCGTGGGAGACCGTGTGCAGCTCACCGCGCCATCGCCAGACTTGAAGCTGGCCAACCGCGAGCTGGGGACCGTCGAAGGCATCGGCCAGGATGGGCGGATGAGTTTGAAGATGGACGGAGGCCGCGAGGTCGAGCTTGATTCGGTGAAGAATCCGCATCTCGACCACGGATACGCCGTGACGAGTCATTCCAGCCAGGGACAGACCGCCGACCGGGTGCTGATCCACGCCGACACCGAGCTGGGAGCCAAAGACCTGCTTAACAACCGCATGGCCTACGTTGCCGTTTCGCGCGGCGCATACGACGCGCAAATCTTCACCAACGACCGCGAGAAGCTGGGAGCGGCGCTGGGGCACGATGTATCGCACAGCAGCGCCCACGCGCCGGAGATGAAGCCAGAACAGAAGCAGGAGCAGGCAGTCACGCCGCAGCGGGAGATCGCACAGAAGCAGGAGCAAGGAGAAGACTTTGGTTTGGGGTTAAGCCTGTAGAAAGCCGCTATTGTCCTTTGGGAATCGACCTTGGTTGTAGCACAATTGCTCCCGGCAAGCGGTCAGCGAGACGCCCCATCGTCCAGTCATATCCCTGCGTTGGATCAGGAGTGACGTAGAACCAAACCGGCTGCGTATGTTCCAGCCCATGCGGCCCCCGAAGAACGAACACTGCATTTGCTTCCTGAAATCCATCCGTAAGTAAACCTTCGCAGTCATATGTTGTGGAGATGAATGTCCCAGGAAGAAGAACAGGCGGTCCTACGAGGTCGCTTGTTCGAATGGAGCGTTTTGGGTCTGTAGCGGTGATAATCATCTGATCGATGAAGAAGATGGTGTTCCCTAAATTGAAACACCTGAATACGATCTCGGGGGCATTCTCCCTTTTGCCTATTTCTACCGACACCTTCGGCTTTGCATCCTCTTCCCTGATCCGATCCTCTCGCTCCCACCTGGCTTGCTGCTCTTTAGCTCTAGAAGCATCCTCCCGTTCCCATCGTCTTCTTTGCTCTCTGCCTTTGAAAAAGCTATCTAAAAACAGAATGATGGTGGCAAGGACCAGCAAGAGGGTGGCTCCGACCAGTCCCCAAGTCGCAGGGGCAAGAGACTTTTCGTTCGTCAGCCAATCAGGAAATGTGAGCGAAAAAAGCATGATTCAATTCTAGGTGTAGCGGATTGCATTTGAAAAGCGCCCGTGTTTCATGCGGCGCAGCCGCTCAAAATGTGCAATCGCTTGTTGTAAAGCACGGTTTCGGTCCATTCAGGTTCATGCTCTCCCAGGTCCGAGAATCCGGACCTGGGGCACCCGGCCACCCGCCTTTTGCACTTTCGCTCACGGTTTGGTTGGGGCTGAAGCGTGGCAAAAAACACGAAACACATTGTCAACCGGCGTGTCAGGTATTACGCGCCGCGCAACGTTCTCTGGACCAGTTCCAGAATCGAAAACTCCGTTCGGGTCCGTAATTGCGGTTCCCCAAATTTGATATGTCCTCGATTGACAGTCCCCGTGAATGCTCGTTTTCTCAAATTGAGGGGCTTCTATAATATCGCCCTCAGGGAGCTTAGTGATGATGATGGTTTGGAATTGGCCAGTTACTGGAATACCCGAGAAGACTTGAAATTTTATATCGAGCTTCTTGATTGTGACCCAAGTAGTACCGTCCGCCCCAGTTTCCATAATGTTGCCGTTCGGATAGGTGATCTTGCACGGACCATTCGTGTGGGCTGTTGCTTCCAAACATCCTGCTGGGGATTCTTTGACACCATTCGGCAGCGCGTCCGAAGTTTCGCGAGGTACACTCTGAGTCCCAGCGTGAGGAACGCAGGAGGAAGTGCCTGTATCGCCGTGGTACTCATAAGCTTGGCCAAGCTCGGCGCAACTTTCCGGCGTGGCATTTTTTCCCCGAGCCGTTGCAGGCCCTGAAGTAGCGGACTGAGAGCTGTCTTGTTCAACTTGCCGGATGATGACTGGGAGCAGGTCAGACATCTCGGGCGACAGGCGGACTGACAAATGTGTCAGGCTGAGTTCTTCGCCAGTGAGGAGGGCGACGCCATCTATGGGGTAAGCATCTTTGATGAGGAACGACTTTGTGCCCAGTCCTTCGGTGTTGGGTGGGGTTACATATTCGACGGTTTCTTTACCTTTATAGGTCAATTTGTCTGCGGGATAAGGACCATAGTGGAACGCGGTTGCAGGTTCATCGCCTTCGGCGATCACTCGTCTGACGAAAGCCCAATCGGCGGGAAAAACTCGGGCAATGATCTGTGCAACCTCGAAGCGGCCGGATGTGTCGCCGTTTGATTCGCTGAGCTGGATTCCATAGCTGGAGATGCCCTTCCAGCTATCTGAAAATACATGGGCGGAGTTTAGCGGCATTGGAGTCACGTACAGCTTCGACCCATCGGAGCCGTACGTCCCGAAGCAGTACCAGCCGCGCGGAGCGAGAACACCCGAGCCATCCGATGCCTTGTAATAAGCGACCCTTTGAGCCAACTGTGGAGAGATTGTGATTATCTTCGGTTTGCCGGTTGGTGCGTCCTGTGGCCCTACCTGGCCGTCCGATTTGCAGCCCACAAATGGGACACTGGCGGAGGCGTTTGCATACGCCGGAGTCGTGAATCCGATGCCCGCCATCAATGCGGCGCTCAGAATCGCCATTCGATAGACCATTAGCACTCCTTTACGCTAGGCCGCGTTTTTGTGTCTTCGCATCCAGCCGAGCATCCAGCCGAGCAGGGCCGAAGGTGGGAAAACATCGTGAAAATTCAGGTACGGTGCCATTAAGTTCTCCAATGTCTCAAGGCCGGGACCCGACCACAAGGCAACGGCAGCGAAGCGTTTCTCTTGATGCTCCAATTTCATTTCTAGCGGAAGCTCCATTGACATGTCTTGCATCATCGTTACGGATGCCTCATGGAGTTTTCTAAGCTGGTCGTAGACGCCCGACTTCGGGCTAAATAGGAATTTGGACTCTCTGCTTGCAATCATGAAATCCGCTTGTAAAGCGGCGAACATTCCATCTTCCTTGCCCGTCCGGAACAGGGCTCCGCAGAATTTCAAGGTTCGCAGGTATATGTCGAATCGCTTATTGTAGAGGTCGAGCCGCAATTTTTCGGCGCTGACCCACAAGGCAAAGGAAGCAACAACAAAAGCAAGAATGCTCACCGCGGTGGTCATCATAGAACCATTGTACAAATCTAAACGGACGATTGGCCCCCGTGCTTCCCTCTCGACAAAATGACCCATTTTGTCGATGTCCACCAACGCTGTTGCAGATGTCAATCACAACGCCAAGCACGATAATCATGTAGAGTACCCGGCTCGTAGTCCTCGAATGCAACACGCTCAGGCGGCTTTTGCCACAGCCACCGCCAGAGGCTTGCATCACGTTTAGCACGTTCCCAATCGTGCTTGAGAAGCAGAGCCACGCGTTGCGTGAATTCGTTGGCGCGGGTAGCACCATTTACTGCGATTATCTGCAAAATCTCCTCATCCTTGCTGTCATGCGGGTTAATAAGGAGAGAAAACTCAGCTCGCAGATTGTTGATCTGTTCCGCTTTGACTTCAGGTTGAACTAAAGCCCCGTGTACCAGTAAGGCCAGCACACGAATTTTGTCCCTCCAAATTTTCCTCTCTTGAATGACGTTCTCCGCAGCTATCCGTCTCTCCGAGGTGAGCACGGAAAAAAGAGCCGAGACAATGGCGGCAATTACGGCGGAGGTTAGAAGGGTCGTTCCCATGATGGTCAATCATTTCACATCGGCAGCGTTTAGAACCATTGAGAATGGGCCAAACAAAGAGCCCCCCGCGTATCATGCTTGTTATGTCAGGACGCAAGAGATCTCTATCGGGCGTGCTGCCCATGTGCGGCGCGTTAGCCTTGGTATTGATGGCCGGGTGTCAGCGCAACATCTCCGGGTCTTATCTCGCAGGTGACAAGAGCGCCGTGGTGTGGCTCCAGGTCGTGCGAACTCCAGACAACCATCTGACAGGCCAGATGGCAGCAAACGCTTTAAAGCCGGACGGCACCATAGAACAAAATTCAGCGTCCATCACTGGGGCTGTTGACGGGGAGAACGTGACAATCCAGGGAAGCCGGTTCTTTGGCTTAGAGTCGTTCGTCCTCTCGGGAACGCTGAGCGGGAATGTGTTGACGCTGACCGGGGCACAATCCGTTCCCCTCACTTTCATGCGCTCCACGCCTGCCGAGTTTCAAGCGAAGGTAGCCGAATTGGATGCCCGGTCTCAGAGCATCATCCAAGCAAAGGCAGTTGCCCAAGCTCAACAGAGAACATTTCAGGCAAAGGCAAGTTTTGTTTCGCAGATTGACCAGCTCACCCGAAGAATGGCGCAATTCGATTCAGACGCGGACGTTCACCTTGGCAGGTTCCCCGGTGCGGAAAAGGCGTATGAGGGAATCACTGCTAGGGTGGGCGAGTATGTCGCACGCGAACGCCAACTTGCAGGAAATCCCAATGCAGAGGTCGCACGCGGGCAGCTCTCCGTTGCTGCAAATCAGGCGTCAATTCAGACGGACCAAATGCACTATCAGGGAGAGTCACTTCAATCATCTCTTGAAACGAATGTGAAGCCCATGGCGGACCAAGCAACGGCCTTTGAGCAGCAATGTCGTGCTGTATCGCAAAACAGCGGCAATCTGGCCCCGGCAGAGGTTCAAAACGTCAATGCGGCTTGTGGTCGGCTTGATAGCGCCGTGGGTCCATTCAGGCAGAAATTCGGTGTCATGTCAGCCGGTCTCGCTCATCTTGAGCAGGTTTATCAGGATGAACACGGCAAGCAACAACAACTTCTCCAGACAGCGCAGAGATTGGAGTAGCCATGACTTTCGCTGAAGACGTGGCCCTGTGATGTCAGCAGAGCAAATCAATCTCGCAATTGCGCTCTTTACCTTTGCTGCTGCATGTGCGGCTTGGTGGTCTGCCATAGCTGCAAAGAGGCAAGGTGACGCGGCGTGGGAGCAAGTGAAGTTGCAACGCCCAAGGCCGGTGCTGGTTGTTGAAGGGTCTTGGAATCTCGAAACGGATGCGGACGGGCAAAACGGCATTGTGATACGGAATGTCGGCTCAAGTCCGGCCTTTGACATCGACATCTCAGAAATTGAAGGACCTCTTATTCCATCGGTGCGATATTCCGAGCGCCTCATCCCGGAGCGGGTCTTTGTAATAGGCGAAGGGTGTGAGGTGATTGCCGCCCAACACAGATGCACACCCGGCAATCAGTTTGACCGGGACGCAGCGTTCGCCTTCATGAAGATTGCGGGGCCGTCCTTCGCACCCACAGACGAAGCGGGCAACCCACTTCGCCACACGCTGAAATTCCTTCTGACGTACTCGACATTGGATGGAGGGCGATTCACAACGACATGCATCGTTCGGTTCCATTTGGGGTTGGGAGCGTTCGCAAGAATTATGCCGGATGCCAGTTGGCTAGGTACGATTAACCCTGCTGTAAATTAGGCAGGTAAGGGCGCGGGCTTTGGGTCACAACTGGTAAGTTTTGACACACGACCGCCGCCCCGCGTTTTCAAGGGCTTGCATGGGTCAAATGTCAGGGCCATAATTAACCCACGAAATACGGATATGCCCTTGTATCGACTGACGACCAGAGTGCAGCCTTGCAGCTCGCTGCCTTGAAGCGGGCCGGATGCAAGACGCTTTTCAAGGGATGAGGGTTTGTGTCAGGAGCCACGACCGAGAGCCCGGCCCTGCTCCGTTGCCTCAAGGCTATGCGCGCCCTCGCCCGACTTGAAGCTGGCCAACCGTGAACTCGGAACCGTGGAGGGCATCGGCCAGGATGGACGGATGAGTTTGAAGATGGACGGAGGCCGCCCAGAAGACCGTGTAGTCGAGCTTTATCCGGCGACGCATCCGCACCTCGATCATGGCTGCTGCGAATCTTTGTGCCTTTCACGAACTCGACAAGTTCAGCGCGAATCGCAGCATCGCGCTTCCTTAACGCCCGAACAATTCCATCAGTGTTGGTGGCTGTCCCAACAGGCAAGATGCTCTGCGACTGTTCGTCGTCGGTCATCGTCCCATCGAGCATGGGTTTTTCAATTGAAGAGCTAGATCTCCGGCGGCGGCGCGATCTCCCCAAGAAATTCATTGGCAACCTCTGCAAGACGGGTGGCCCGGCCCTGAACCCAAGTCTTGTAGCCATCCTGTGCTAGTGAAATAGCACAGGGATCGATGAACTGCTGAGAGAGCTTCTCGTCTGAGATTTCGTACTTGGCGATGTACTTCATCGGGTCTTTGGCACTGATCCGAATGTTGATCTCCGGTCCGATGACAGCGATGTTGCCGAGGGCGTTGACCAAGTCCTCGTCCACGTGTCCTTCCAGATACTTTTTTGGGAAGATGTGATGCCACTGTGGCCGGAAGTCGGAGAGAAGGGCCAATCCCTCGAAGCCAATCCTGTGACCATGGGCATCCCAATCGAGAGCCTTGTTCCGGTAAGCGAGAAGGTACAGGAGAAATCGTCCGAAGCGGCTGTCGCTATAGTCTTTCATGAAGTCATCTGCGATCATCGGCTTCAAGTCTGGGAGCCTCCGGAGAAGGCGGTGTACGGCGTCCACCAGCGTGCTGGCTTCGGAAACATCTCGCAGATCCTCCCCCAGCGAGGTGGTACCTGACCCGCTATAGCGACCAAAACGAGAAGCTTGCAGGAACCAGTAGAGTGCGTATCGGAAACTGGCACTGTCCTCAAATTTGTCTACCAGGCTCACCATTGTCACCAGAGCGGCCTGCGTAGGCATTGGATCGGCGCTTAGAATCCCGTACTCGCGGAACCTTGCAATTAGGCGCTTCCAAGCGTCTGCCGTGCGATTCCACGCCGGGACAATGCACTTCGGCTCCCAAAAGTCATCGGAAATTTCCTTGAATCGTACCTTCTTGCTGCCGACACCAGTCAGAGTACGGAACAGGAGGTTTGGATCTAACTCAAAGCCCGATTCCTTGAGCTTAGTCAGGTAGGGAAGAAAAGTTTCCCTCACCCAGCCCGGATTCTTTGCTGCAACGACGCCCAAGTAGATATCTGCTTCAGTAACGCGCGTACCCTTGCTGTTCAAGCGAGAGAAAATCTCAACCACATCTTCGAGTTCATGGCTGACGGTTATCGCTACGAGGTCCTTGTCACGGATTTTACGAACCCGGTCAAGACGCGTGTACACCTCCATCGCATCCATTCCATCGCAGAGCCCCTCAATCTTGATCTGTTTCGCGAGGTCCTGGAGCGTCTTCTGATCCTTCTCCCGACTCGTGTCGAGCACGAGGAGCCCACTCAAGGGAACATAGCGGGAACCGATTGCCTTGCGAATCACCGCGTCGGCAACAAAGAAGTAGGGGGCCTCTTTGGCATTGACATCGAAGCGGATGTCAAATTTCTTAAGGGACTTGTTCCAGTCTTCGCCCGAAGACCACCAATATGGCTTGCGCCCACACAAAATGCAGAGAGCCGTGGTCCTCTGCTGCCCGTCAACCACCCACAATCCGGGCTGCTTTGCATCTATCGCATGTTGTTCTTCAGTATGACTCTGGCTGTTCCAGACAAGGAGCGATCCGATCGGGTAGTCGTACCACAGTGACTCCGCGAGATCACGCACCTGGGTTGTCTTCCAGACGAATCCGCGCTGAAACTCAGGGATGCTCCATTTGTGCTCGACGGCACGCTCGACTATCTCTCGGATCGTAATTTGCTCATACGCCATGCAAGACTCCAGCCTAATTTCAGATTGTTTCACAAAGGAGGCTTTGGGCCACAAGGGGTAAGTTTTGACCCACGACCGCCGCCCCGCGTTTTCAGGGACTCGCATCCGCACCTCGATCATGGCTATGCAGTCACAAGTCATTCCAGCCAGGGACAGACCGACGACCGCGTGCTCATCAACGTGGACACGGAACTAGGCGCGAAAGACCTGCTCAATAACCGCATGGCCTATGTTGCCGTCTCGCGCGGAGTCAGCCTCACGACGGATGCAATTTTACCCCTCTCTCAACTCTTGAAGTGGGAAACATTACCCCAAAGGAAGAGATGTGGAACCGTGAGATAGCGGCATGATTTACACATAAACTTACACAGTTTGCAATTATGAGAGTAGAACTTATTATGTATGAATAAGTTAGCATCAGACGCAGCGGACTTAAAATCCGCAGGCCGCAAGGCCGTGGGGGTTCAAGTCCCCCTCTGGGCACCAAACTAAATCAAATAGAATCAAATGGTTAGAAGCAATAAGATTAACTAAAAGAAGT